>OCTA010002791.1_pt1 | contig 15696 bp, 18 predicted proteins | sample 1538991 | NCBI WGS metagenome assembly OCTA01 (sample SAMEA3539302, study PRJEB22396) | soil metagenome | biome: tundra; feature: field; material: soil | place: USA | collected 2010-05 | depth 0.15 m | reverse complement strand
CGAAGTGGTTTCGTATTGACGTGCAAGTTCACGGGCACGTCGGAGCGACGCGAGGTCGCTCTCCAGTTTTTCGATGAGTTGATCGAGGTCCGGCATGGTGTTGAGCGCAAGGCTAACACCGAAACAAACTCCTGTGACGATAATCTTACGCATAGTGATCGCTACCGATCACTGGCGTAACGCCGTAGCGCCTGTTCAGTACCCGATCGTTACGAGAGTTTGTGCCGTGTGGAATAACTGTGGAACTAGGCAAATTAAACATATGAAATCGATGACTTAGCGCCGTCCGCCACTCCAGGCCACAGCCGGCCGATCCAAGGGATTGGGGGGCCGGCTCACGGGAAGCGTCCTCCCCGGTCTGAATTGTTAGGGTCTTGCGTGAAGCCACGCGGGAGGCGGACACTGTTTCGGCGTGGCGGACTCGACTCGAACGTGGTCTCGGATCGCTCCCTTCGTCCTGGTGCTGGGCGCCCTAGGCTGCGCGGGCAGTCCCATCGGTGGGAAATACGGCCTCGGCAACAATACGGCCGGCTACGCCGAAGAGGCGCGGGTTCGCCAGCAGCGCCGCGACTATCTCGCCGCGAACAGGGCCGAGTTCAATCGCTACTGCATGACGCAGGAAGGGCGGACGCCAGCCCAAGTCCAGTGGTGCATGATGCGCCAGCATGAGCTGGACCGGGAAGAGGATCAGACCGAACGCCAAGAGGACAGAGACGCCCAGAGGGAACGAGAATTCCAGGCGTGGCGGCGGGAGAGGCTGACGCCGGCTCCGCAAGTGAATTGCACAAGTACCACCGACTACTTCGGGAACGTGAACACTCACTGTCAGTGAGCGGATGAATTACTAGGCAGCCGTGCCAATCGCTGGGCAGAGGGCTATTGGGAGGCAAAGCCCAAAGGGGGGGTTGCGTAGGGGGGACCTGTCCCCCCTACGCGCGCGTTAGCGCGTTACCGCCACTCGCCCTGGCGCCAGACCTGGCGGTTGCCTTCGCGCTCCCAGTGGGGGCCGCGCCAGGCGCGGCCGCGGTGCTCGTGCTCCCAGCGGCCACCGACCCAGGCGTACCGACCGCCGCGCCACTCGTGGAAGCCCGGGATCCAGACCCAGCCCGGGCGCGGCGCCGGCATGACCTCGACCTGCGGGGGAGGGGGCGGCGGCGGCGCGGCGCCCTCGTAGTAAACCGGTCCAGCGGGGGGCGGCGGCGGAGCGGGCGGCGCCTCGTCGACCCACAGTCCGGGCGCCCAGACGTAGCGACGCCCCTGCAGCTCCCAGCGTCCGGATTGCCAGTGACGCCCGGGCTGCTCGCGCTCCCAGTGGCCAGGGCCCCAGACCCAGCGGCCGCCGCGCCATTCGTAGTTGCCTTGAACCCAGACATGGCCGCGGCGCCTTTCCATCCGCTCCTCGACCGGCGGGGGCGGTGGCGCGTTGGGCTCGCCGTAGCCTTGCGCGACCTGCACGGTCGCAGCGACGGAATGCGACGGCGACGCCGTCGGAGCGAGGATGGTGGCGAACAGTGTGAGAGGGAGGGTGAGGGCAGTCATGGGCGGCATTCTAACGCCGTCCCGATTTCGAGGGGATAGCCTAGATCACACCGCGTTTCGGATGGTGAGACGCACGGGGGCGGGACGATCAGGGCTTCGAGAGAAAGCGGGCCAAGATGGTCTTCACGCCGGTGCCGGCAAAGCGCATGGTCACCTTGAGATCGGGGCCCGCCCCCTGCCACCCGCGCACCTCGCCGACGCCGAACGAAGCGTGGCGCAGCTTGACCCCCACCTGCAGCCCCATGGGCGACGAGGTGTCTTCGGCGTCGTACTCCACGACGATTTCGCCCGGCGTGCGTGCGATCGCGGGCCGCGGCGCCGGCCGGCCCGGCGGCAAGCGCGAGGGCGCCGGGTCCTCGTCGCGGCTCCAGCGGCCGCCGCCCCAGGGACCGCGCCCTTCGCTGGAACCGTAGTTGCCGTACTCGGCGGGACGCGCCATCACGATCGACTCGACGCTCTCGGGCGGCAGATCGCGAAGGAAGCGGCTGGGGATCCCGGGCAGCTCTTGGCCCGACAGGCGCCGGCGGCGCACGCGCGACAGGTGGAGGAGGGTCCGCGCGCGGGTGACCGCGACGTAGCAGAGGCGCCGCTCTTCCTCGACGGCCGAGTCGTCGTCGACGCTGCGGGCATGGGGAAAGATCCGCTCCTCGAGGCCGGTCAGGAAGACCACCGGAAACTCGAGCCCCTTGGCGGTGTGCACCGTCATGAGCGAGATGGCGCCTTTTTCGGGGTCGTAGCCGTCGACGTCGGAGGCCAGCGCGACCCGCTCGAGGAACCCGTGCAGCGACGGCTCCTCCGCCTCGCGCTCGTACTCGCGCATCTGCGCCACGAATTCGAGCAGGTTCTCGATCCGCCCTTCGGACTCGAGCGTCGCCTCGCCGGCCAGCGCGTCTCGGTAGCCGCTCTCCTCGAAGATCTTCTCGGCCAGCGATGCCGGTCCCAGCGTCGCCCCCTCGGCGCGCAGCCGGCGCATCAGCTCGACGAAGGCGATCACCTTCTTGCGCGGCCCCGTCGACAGGAGCTCCTCGTCCCCCGCCACCAGCTCGAGCGCCTGCCAGGCCGAGATCTTGCGCTCGAAGATGAGCTCGCCGATCTTGTCGACGGTGGAGGCGCCGATCCCGCGCGCCGGGACGTTGATGATCCGCTGCAGCGCCAGGCCGTCGTCGGGGTTGGCGACGGCGCGCATGTAGCCGATCAGGTTCTTGATCTCGGCGCGATCGAAAAAGCGCGTGCCGCCCACCACGGCGTAGGGCAGATTGCGCGCGCGCAGCGCGTCTTCCAGCACGCGCGACTGGGCATTGGTCCGGTAGAAGACCGCGAAGTCGCGCGGGGCCAGACCATCCCCCAGCGCGGCGTCGATGCGCGAGGCAACGAACTCCGCTTCATCGCGCTCGGTCTCGCCTTCGAAAAGAATGATCGGCTCGCCGTCGCCCGCCTCGGTGAACAGCCGCTTGGGACGCCGCTCGCTGTTCTTCTCGATGATGGCGTTGGCGGCGCGCAGGATGTGGCCGGTCGAGCGGTAGTTCTGCTCCAGCTTGACGCTGCGGGCGCCCGGGTGGTCCTTCTCGAAGTCGAGGATGTTGCGGATGTCGGCGCCGCGCCAGCGGTAGATCGACTGGTCCTCGTCGCCCACCACCGTGATGCTGCCGGTCTGCCGGGAGAGCAGGCGCACCAGCCGGTACTGCACGCTGTTGGTGTCCTGAAACTCGTCGACCAGCACGTGATCGAAGCGCTGCGCGATCTCGAGAGCCGCCGGCGTGCCGCCGGCGACGAGCTGGAGCGTCGTGAGCAGCAGGCCCCCGAAGTCGGTGGCGTTGGCGGCCGCCAGCCGCTCCTCGTAGAGCCGGTAGGCTTTGCCGATCACGTCGTCGAAGTAGTCGTCCGAAACGAAGGAAGCGGCGGAGAGGCCCTGGTTCTTGGCCCTGTCGATGGCGGAGAGCACCTGGCGCACCGGAAACATCCGCTCGGGGACTTTGAGATCGGTCAGCACGCGCCCGAGCAGGCGCTTCTGATCGTCGTCGTCGTAGATGACGAAGTCCTTGCGCAGGCCGACCGCCTGGCCCCACTGGCGCAGGATCCGCGCGGCCGTCGCGTGGAAGGTCCCGACCCATAGCCCGCGGCTGCCGATCCCCATCCGGCCGTAAAGCAGCTTGTCGACGCGCTCGCGCAGCTCGCCGGCCGCCTTGTTGGTGAAGGTGACGGCCAGGATGCGGCGCGGGTCGGCGCCGGTCGCCACCAGGCGCGCCAGGCGGTAGGTGATGACGCGGGTCTTGCCAGAGCCGGCGCCGGCAATCACCAGGAGCGGCCCCGGCGGGTGCAGCACCGCCTCGACCTGCGCCGGGTTGAGCTCGCGGGCCAGCGCCTCGGGCGAAAAGGGCTCTACGCGCCGGGCGCCTTCCCGGTTATCCACGTTCGCCACGTTCGCCACATTCGCCGCATTTGCCACGCTGTCGCTCGCCACGGGCTCGATCTCCATCTGCCGGATTACTCTGTCACGTTCAACGCGCCCGTGGCGCGGGGACCGTGACGCTGGCGCGAAAAAGTCGGTCCAGCGCGGCCGCCGGATCGTCGCAGACGCCGGTGTGCGGCGCCGAAGGCTGCACCACCGTGCTGCGCGGCGCCGAGAGCCAGTGGAACCGCTCCGACGGCGACAGGCCAGCGATCGGCCCTGCGGCCGGATCGCCCACGCAGACGGCGCGGATGGCGTCGAGCTGGCGCGCGACGGCGCCCAGATCGAGATCGGGGGCCAGCGCGCGCAGGCGGGATTCGTCGAGCGCGATCGCGCAGCCCAGGTAGGCGGCCGCCGGGGAGAACAGGACCACGCCGGCGTTCATCCGCTCGTCGCGATCGACGCGCGGGACCACCTGCACGATGACGTAGTCAAACGCGTTTGGCGTGGGCACGTTCGGCTTCCTCGATGATGGCCGGCAGCGCCGCCCGGCGCGCGCGCAACCAGGTCAGGTAGGCGCCGCGCAGCTCCGCGCCGCCGTTTTCGCCCGCCGGCGCGCCCGGGTCGTCCAGCCATTCCTCGGGAACCTCGGCCACGGCCTGCGCGATGATCTCGTCGCCGAGCGCCCGGCCAAGCGCCCCGCCCGCCTCTGTCAACCGATCGGCGAAGGGGAGCAGCACGTGCTCGCCCACCCGCGCGAACGGGCGGGCCGCCGACGCCGCCAGCTCGTCGGCCGCGCCGGCCGTGGGCGCCCAGCCATGGTGCCAGTACAGCGAGGCGCCGTGGTCGATGAGCCACAGCTCGCCCTTCCACCAGAGCAGGTTCGGATTGCGCGCGGTGCGATCGACGTTGGCGACGAACGCGTCGAAGGCCACCAGCGTCGAGGCGAAATCGCCGGGCACCGGCTGGCGCGCCGCCACGTCGTAGCCGACCGACCCACCCAGGTACCCCATCGCCAGGTTGACGCCCGCGCTGGCCAGCAGCACGTCGCGGATCTCCTGGTGCGGCTCGCTGCGCCCGAAGTTGCCGTCGATGTCGATGAGCGCCAGCTCCGGGACGCGCAGCCCGGCCGCGCGCGCCAGCTCACCGGCGATCACCTCGGCGCCGAGCGCCCGGCTCCCCTGCGCCGCACCCCGAAACTTCACGACATAGAGCGCCCCGTCGTTCGCCTCCACCACCGCCGGCACCGACCCGCCCTCGCGGAGCGGCGTGACGTAGCGCGCGGCCGCCAGATGGCGCAAGGGTCCGGGCGTTCGAGCAGCGACCGAGGTCTCCATGGATCGCTACTCTACTTGCCACCGGCTATATGTCGTGCCATATATGTTGTGATGCATAGGACGACGATCTACCTGGATGAGCACACGCGCGAGCGCCTGCAGAGCCTGGCCGAGGCATCGGGTCAGACCCAGGCGGCTGTCATCCGCGAAGCGATCGCCGTCTATTCGTCTACCCGCGGAAGCCGGCGTGCGCCACGTTGCGTAGGGATGGGCGCCAGCACGAGCGGAGATCTGAGCGAACGCGCGGAGGAGCTACTCGAAGGATTCGGCGAAGATCGGTAGTCGTCGGTGATTGTCCTAGACACGGGTGGGATCCTGGCGCTCCTCGATCGAAATGATCGGCACCACGCCGCCGTGCGTTTGCTCTTCGAACGCGAGAATGGCCGTTGGATCCTTCCCTGGGCGATCCTGCCAGAGGTCGACTATCTCGCGAATCGCAATCTCGGTCCCGAGGTGGCCCACGCGTTCGCCGAAGCCGTGCGCGACGGCCAATTCCGCGTGGACGCCAACGTCGCGCGTGATCTCCCCCGAGCGGTCGCCCTCCTCGATCGTTACCGCGACCTGCGCATTGGCTTGGTAGACGCTGTGGTCATGGCCCAGGCGGAGCGACATCGGGCGGATGCGATCGTCACGTTGGACGCCCGACATTTTCGCGCCGTGCGTCTCAATCTGCCTAAGCCGCCCCGCCTGCTCCCACTCGACGAATCGCCATAGCGGTGGGAGTGTCCGTGGGAGGTGATACACCTTATTGGCTTTGCTTGGTGTATGATGTCCCCATGGCTCGGACGAATATCGTGCTCGACGATCGACTCATCGCGAAGGCTATGCGTGTGACGGGGGCCCGAACTAAGCGTGAAGCGGTGGACGTCGCGTTGCGGGTGCTGGTTCAACAGCGGGAGACCTATTCCGGCCTCCAGGCTCTTCGTGGTCGCCTCCACTGGGAGGGTGATGTCTCCGTCGGGCGCCGGAATCGGGTTTGATCTTCGTCGACTCGTCGGCATGGATCTCCTATTTCAACGGAACCATGGATCCGGTCGCTGCCCGCTTGGCAGAGGCGCTCGAATCTGACCAGCGCGTCTGTCTCATCGACCTCGTCGTGACCGAAGTTCTGCAGGGCTTTCGACAGGATCGCGAATTTGAGCTGGCGAGACGCACGCTGGCCGGCGTGCATCGTCTAGCCCTATCCAATTCGACCTACGTCGACGCCGCGCGCCTGTACCGTCGCTTGAGGCTTCGTGGGCTGACGCCGAAGACCATCGACTGCGTCATCGCGCAGGCTTGCCTGGATTCAGGGGCATCGCTGCTCACCAGAGACATCGACTTCCAGGGAATTGCCCAGCACACGCGTTTGAAGCTGGCCCGCTGACGCGGCCGCGTCGGTTCAGTGGACCAGCGTGATCTGGCGCTTGTCGAGCAAGGCGGCGATCTGGTCGATGACCTCAGCGTCGGGCTCGGTGCCGCGGATGCGCAAGTCGCAGGCCTGGGTGCTGGCGTCGGCGGGGTCGATGTCGATGAGCAGCACGGGCGCTTCGGGGATGAGCGCCTGGACCGCGGTCGCGTCGGCCAGGCCGATGGCGTTGGTGGTCGACACGACGATGAGACCGGCGTTGAGCAGGAGGTGCACCACCTCGCCGAACCGGCGCACCAGCTCGGACTGAGCGGCGTCGACCCACAGATCGTGGTCGACGCCCAAAAGGACGTTCTGGCCGTCGAGCATGTAGGCGGCGCGGCCCGCGTCGAACAGCGCCCGTTCCAGCGCGCGCGCGTAGCGCTCCTTGCCGGAGCCGGACTTGCCGACGAACATCACCAGCGCCGACCGGTGCCCGCTCCTGCGTGCGCGATCGGCGGTGGTCACGCCGCCCGGCACCCAGTTGAAGTCGCGCGTGCGCGCCTCGGCTCTCAGGTCGCGCAGATCGTCGGCGACCGCGGCGGTGATGATGCCGCCGCCCGCCACGTCGTACCCGTCGACGATCACGAAACGTCCGGTCGCCTCGCAGTCGGCGGTCAGATCGAACGCCACCGGCTGCCGCACCTCGAGGATCACGTCGGCGACGTCGTTTCGGTCGACCTGATCCTTGGCCAACCGGTGGTCGAGCTCGCTGGCGTCGATCACCTTGTTGATCTTGTGGAGCTGCACCGGCATGGCGTTGGTGCCGAGCTTGAGCTTGTAGTCGTGGCCGGCCACAAACGGCTTCTTGCCGAGCCAGATCATGTTGGCGCGCAGCTTGGTCGACACCAGCGGTGGCCGCTCGACGTGGCTCATCACCTCGCCGCGGGTCACGTAGATCTCCTCGGTCAGCGTGAAGCCGGTCGACCAGCCCGCCTCGATCTCGGTGCGCGGCGCGGCGTGAAACGCCTCGATGCTGTGGATGGTCGACAGCTTGTTGGAGGGCGAGAAGACCACCTTGTCGCCGACCTTCACCCGCCCCGCCTCGATCCGACCGGCGAAGATCCGCCGGTCGTCGCCGTGCTTGGTGAACTTGTAGACCGCCTGCAGCGGCATCCGCAGTGGCTGCTCGGTCTTGGGCGGCGCCTTGGGGAGCGCGTCGAGCAGCTCCAGCAGCGTCGGTCCCTTGTACCAGGGAGTCTCTTTTCTCCCATAGTCGGCCAGGTTGACGCCTGCCATCGCGGACACCGGCACGAAGGCGCGCGGGCTGACCGCGCCGATCCCCTCCAGAAAGCCACGGTACGCGCGCTCGATCGCCTCGAAGTGGCCCTGGTCGTAGCCGACCAGATCCATCTTGTTCACGCAGACCACCACCTGCCGGATGCCCAGCATGGCCAGGATGTAGCCGTGGCGGCGGCTGTTCTCGCGCACGCCTTCCTTGGCGTCGATCACCAGCACGGCGGCCTCGGCGCGCGCCGCGCCCGAGATCATGTTTTTGAGGAACTCGATGTGCCCGGGGGCGTCGATGATGATGTAGTCGCGGGTCGCGCTCTTGAAGAAGCAGCGCGCGGTATCGATGGTGATCCCCTGGTCTTGCTCGTCGGAGAGCGCGTCGAGCAGGAAGGCGTACTCGAACGGCTTGCCGGTCCGCTCGCACTCGCGCCGAACCGCCTCCAGCTTTCCCTGCGGCAGCGCGCCCGTGTCGGCCAAGAGGCGACCCACGACCGTGCTCTTGCCGTGATCGACGTGGCCGACGATGACCACGTTGAACGTTTGACGGTCGGCTTCGGGCACGCGGGGGTTCTCTGTCACATGTACCCGTCGCGGCGGAGCTCTTCCAGGCCGTGCTTGCCGTCCTGGAGACGGCCGGAGCGTTCGGCGATGTTCTTGAGTGCGCCGCTCCGGATCTCCGCGATGATGTCGTCGACGTTCTTCGAGGTGCTCTTGATCGGCGACTGGCAGGGACCACAGCCGAGGCTGCGGTAGCGGGTCCCGGCCCCCTGGTCGTAGTAGAGCGACACAGTAGGGATCGACTCGCGCTTGATGTATTCCCAGATGTTCAGCTCGGTCCAATCGAGCAGCGGGTGGATCCGCACGTGCGTGCCGGGCGCGAAGTCGGTCTTGAACTGGTTCCAGAACTCGGGCGGCTGATCGCCCACGTCCCAGACGTTGTTCTTGTCGCGTGGCGAGAAGTACCGCTCCTTGGAACGGCTCCCTTCCTCGTCGGCGCGCGCGCCCACGATGACGCCGGTGTAGGGCTGGCGATCGGGGTCGGTCTCGTACTTGCCCGTCTCCAGGTTCAGTCGTCGGCGCACACCCGTGCCGTGCAGCGTCGCCCCCAGCGCCTCCGCCTTCAGCCTTCCGCAGCAGGCGGTACGCGCGATGGCTTGCTCCTCGACGGTCATGTTGGGGTTCGCCGCCAGCCTGTCCGGGAAGGTGTCCTTCGCCGCCAGCGCTTCCACGTTCTGGCCGACCACCATCTGCAGCTTGTATTCCATGGCCAGCTTGTCGCGGTAGGCGATCATCTCGGGCAGCTTGTAGCTGGTGTCGACGTGGACCAGCGGGAACGGAACGTGGCCGAAGAAGGCCTTGCGGGCCAGCCAGAGCATCACGGTCGAGTCCTTGCCGATCGACCAGAGCATGCACAGCCGCTCGAAGTGCCGGAAGGCCTCACGCAGGATGTAGACGCTCTGCTGTTCGAGTTGCTCTAGATGGTCCATGGGGGGTCGGAAAAGTCGGAAGGGCCGGGGCGGCTCATCGGCCGATGCGGCGCGGTCTTTAATCCTGCCACCGTCAGTTGGGCGCCGCCAGCAGTTCGCGCTCCGCCTCTCGCAGCGTCTGTTTCCATTCCGGATCGCCGGGAACGGCCGCCACCGCGCGCCGATACAGCTTCACCGCGTCGCCGATCCGCCCGAGCCGCCGCAGGTGATCGCCGTAATCGATCAGCGTCTGGTGACACCCCTCGTGATCCCGCTCCATCGCCAGCTGGAACAGCTCCGACGCGCGCGCGGTGTTCCCGGCCAGCCCGTGCTCGAGCGCCGCCTGGTGCAGCGCCCAGTGATCCTCGGGCTCGAACGCCAGCGCGACGTCGTAGGCGTCCGCCGCGTCGTGGTGCCGTTCCATCTCGGCGTAGATGTCGCCCCGGATCGCGGCGATGAAGAAGGGATCGCCGCCGCGGCTGCCGGCCTCGCCGATCGCGTCCAGCGCCTCCAGCGTCCGCCCCTCTTCCAGCAGCACCTGGGCCAGCTTGGCGTAGCCGAGGCCGTAGGTCGCGTCCATGGCCACCACGTGGCGGAAGGCCGCCTCCGCCTCCTTGAGGGCCCCCGCCTCCAGCTGGGCGTCGCCGAGCTCGCGCCAGCCGTCGACCAGCGCCGGGTTCAGCTCCGTCGCCTTGCGCGCGGCCGCCACCGCGTCGGGCGCCCGCACGGCGTTGAGCGCCTCGGCCAGGAACGCCTGCGCCGCCCCCAGTCCCGCCAGCGCCGGCAGCGCCAGCGCCGCCCGCGCCTCCCGCGCCGCCGCGTCCGCGTGCCCGCTCTCGAGCGCTTCGCGCGCCGCCTGCAGCTGACGCAATCCTTCGCGCAAGGCCGGCGTGGGCGCCATCAGCTTGGGGAGATCGCGATCCTCCGGATCCAGCGCGCCCACAATCCGCAACGCGAGAGCGCCAACCAGCGAGGCCTTATCTTCCTTCGGCTCTGCCAGGGCGGCGAGCGCTTCTCCCCGCCAAAAGGCCGCCGTGGCGACCATCGCTTCGCCGAGCAACGCCCGCGCGGCGGCCGCGGCCGGCGCGTCGCCCCGCTCTGCTGCCAGCACCGAGACCAGCGCCGCCGCATCGAGGCGCGCGTCGTCGTCGCGCGCGCCGACCGGCTCGAGCGCGATCGCGTCGCTGAACGCCCGCAGCGCGCCGTCGTCGTCGCCGCCGCGCACCGCCCGCATGCCGATCGCCAGCATCAGGGCCGGCGTGGGCGGCGTCGCCGCACGCAGCGCCGAGGCCAGCGTGGCGTCGATCTCGTCGGCGCGGCCGGCCGGCTCCAGCAGCTCGGCGAAGTCCAGCCAGTGATCGGCCAGGCCGGGATCGCGCTGGCAGCGCGTCTCGGCCAGCGCGACCGCCGCTTCGCCCACTACGCCGCCGGTGGCCAGCTCGGCGCAGAGCACGTGCAGAAAACGCAAGAACGAGGTTCCGACCCGATCGACGCCCCGCTCGGTCACCTCGACGACCGGCCATTCGCCGTCGCCATTGGCCTCCTCGGCGTCGAGCGCGTACCGGCGCCCCGTCCGGTCGGCGATCGGCCACAGCCCCGCCGGCCAGGTCGACAGTCCCGCCGTCCGCTTGACGCCCGTGACCCGCGCCACAGACTCCGCCACCGTCAAGAGGCGCGCCTCCGGCCCCAAGAGGCCCCCGTCGTGGGCGGTCAGGAACGCCGCCAGCCCGGGCGGTGGCTCGACCCCCATGATGGCGGCAAACCGCTGCAGTCCGTCGGCGCCGGCCCCATGAAAGAGGACGGCGTCCGGGAGCGCCGACACGACGCGTTCAATCTCCCCGATCAGGGTTCGCGCCGGCTCCTTCATCCGCACGGTTTAGACCCTAGGCCCCCGACAATCAAGCCTGTGCGTGGGCTGAACCTGAACCACGCCTACGTAAATGTAGTCCATAACGCGAAAAAAAAGCTCGCCCAAGTCGGCGGCTGCGTGCGAAACTTGAGGAGGTACGGCTCCAGACCATGGGAAAAATCCTCCTTTGCGACGACGAAGAGTCCCTCTGCCGGAGCCTGGGGCGGATCCTGCGGGCGGCGGGTCATGAAGTTGTCACGATGAACGGCGAGGCCGGCCTGGTCCGCCTGCGCGAGGAGCGGTTCGATCTGATCCTGACCGACATCCGGATGCCGGATGTGAGCGGCTTCGAGATCCTCGCCGCGGCGCGCCTTCACGCCCCCAGCACGCCGGTCATCGCGATGAGCGGCAGCGCCGAGATTCCGGACGCCGTGCGCGCGATGCACGCCGGCGCGCGCGACTTCCTGATCAAGCCGTTCGAGGTTCGCACCCTGGAAGAGGCGGTGGCCGCCGTCCTCAAGCCGACGCCCCCCGCCGAGCCGGAGACCGACGCCCTCGCCTGGCGCGACAAGTTCGCGCCCTGGCTGCTCGGCAACGATCCGGCGATGCTGCCCGCGCTCCGGCTGATCGCGCAGGTCGCCGACACCGGCTGCACCGTCCTCATCACCGGCGCCTCGGGCACCGGCAAGGAGCTGGCCGCGCGCTCGCTGCACGCCGGCTCGACCCGCCACGACAAACCGTTCGTCCCGGTCAACTGCGCCGCCATCCCGCCCAACCTGGTCGAGTCCGAGCTGTTCGGCCACACCAAGGGGGCCTTCACCGGCGCGTCGAGCACCCGCCTCGGCCGGTTCGCGCAGGCCGACGGCGGCACCATCTTCCTCGACGAGATCGGCGAGATGGAGATCGGCGTGCAGGCCAAGCTGCTGCGCCTCATCCAGGACGGCGAGCTCTATCCCGTCGGCGAAGAGACGCCCACCCGCATCGACGTCCGCATCCTGGCCGCCACCAACCGCAACCTGGAACGCGAGGTCGCCGCCGGACGATTCAGAGCCGATCTCTTTTGGCGGCTCAACGTCATCCCCGTCGAGATGCCGACCTTGGCCGAGCGCGCCACCGACCTCCCGCTGCTGGTCGACCATTTCCTCAAACGCAGCAACGAGCGCCACAAGCGCCACGTCGATGGCTTCGACCCCCCGGCCATGGCGGTGCTCGAGGCCTATCCCTGGCCCGGCAACATCCGCGAGCTCGAGAACATCATCGAGCGGGTGGTGGTCGTGAAGGGCAAAGGCTTCATCACCTTGGCCGATCTGCCGCCCCAGATCCGCGCCCCGCGCAGCGTCACCGGCAAGACCCCCATCCCCGGCCTGCCCGAGGACGGCACCGATCTGCGCGCCATGCTGGAGGCCGTCGAGGAACGGATGATCGGCGAGGCGCTGGAACGCACTGGCGGCAACAAGAACCGCGCCGCCGAGCTGCTGGGCCTGAACCGCACGACCCTGGTCGAAAAGCTGCGCCGCAAGCGCGTCGCCTGAGCTGCCCGCTCGACCGAGGTCGACCTCCCCCGTGACGCCGCTTCCCACCCCGGCGTAATCTGGGAGGCGTGAACGTTCAGTTCGCCGTTCAACTGTTCGGGACCAAGAAGTGCGCGGAGACGCGCAAGGCCGAGCGGTACTTCAAGGAGCGCGGCTGCAAGCTGCACGTGGTCGACCTGGCGCAAAAAGGGATGGCCGCCGGCGAGCTGCGCAACGTCGCCGCGCGCGTGGGCGGCATCGAGGCGCTCATCGACCGCGAGGGGAAGCGGTATCTCGACAAGGGGCTGCGGTATTCTGCGCCCACCGGCCCGCGCATCGAGCAGATGCTGGTCGACGATCCGCTGCTGCTGCGCACGCCGATCGTCCGCAGCGAGGGGCGCGCGACGGTGGGGTACGCGCCGGAGATCTGGAAGACCTGGGTTGGGTAGAGGCGGCCTTTGACGCGCGAGGCGCGCCTATCGGCGAAGCGTCTTTCCCCGCAACACCGCGATCGCTGGAAGCCTTCCGCGAAGCCTCATTAGATCGTCGACAACGAAGTCGATTCGGTATGCCCAGACGTCTCCTTCGTCCGTCGTCGCAAGAGCGACATAGATCGTCCGCCCGCTCGGACTAAGGGCGCGGACTGGAGCGCGTTCGGGGTCGACAGCCAGCCCGCGCAATCGTCGATCGACGATTCTTCGCTGTCCGAGGGACAGACCTGCGTACCACAGAGAGGCTTCTTCCGAGAGGCCGACATATACCTGGCCGGCCATACGGGAGGCTTAGATCTTCATGTACTTCAGCCGCTCTTTGCCTTCGGCCACGCGATCGGCAAACCGGCCGAGCTCGTCCATCTCTCGCGCAGTGGGTAGCGCCTTGGCCGGAATCGCTGCGTCGACGGGCGCGCGATATGACTGCGAGGAGCGGGCCCGCGATGATGCCCGGACGGCGACCTTCTTGCGTGGCGTCACAGCCATGGTTTCTTCCACCATTTTGGCCAAAAGACCCGAGAAATGCACGCAACTTCGCTTCCGCATCGGGACCGACGATCTATACTTTCGCGCGCCATGCGCGTCTCGCATCCATGATTGTTCCGGCCGCGGTTCTCACAGAGATTCAGCGAGGACCGCGTCCGTTGGATCCGGCGACCGCACACCGTGCGACAAGGATTGGTGCCGTCGGTTGGTCCGTTGGTGGAGCGGGCTGCGCGGCGCCGGCTTGCTCCTTTCGAATCGCGTCGTCGAGCCCGCTCTGAAGCTCGCGGGGCAGTGAGGCTTGGCCACGGGGCGAGTTCGGGTACGCTCTGGCGGATGACCCTGCCCCCCGACGCGCGGTTGGTTCCACGCGCGGACGTGGCGGCGCGCGAGATCGACGACGGGGTCGTGCTGGTGAACCTGGGCTCGGGCGCGTGCTTCGAGCTGAACCGGATCGGGTTCGAGATCTGGCTAGGATGCCTTGGAGTCCCCGGCGCCAGCAAGCCGAACACGATCGCCCTTTGCGGTTCGAACGTTGATCTCCAGATCCGCTCCCAATGCGGCCACGAAGCGTCGGAGTGAACCCAGCGTGATGTCGTCGCGACGTTCCAATCGCGAGACAGCCGCCTGCTGAACGCCGAGCTTTCCCGCGAGCTCCTCCTGCGTAATTCCGACAAGTCCACGGAGCTCCCTGAGGACGACACCCGCCGGGGGGACGGTCTGACCCTTCGTTCTGAGAAGGACGAGGACACGAGCCGTCGCGTGCTCTCGGCTCTCGAACGTCTCCTCAGGACCATCTCCGTATCCGTCTCCGAGAGCGCTAGCGCTCACGCCAAATCCGCGCCGCAGCGACCACTGACTCGTCACGACGTGGTCGTCCTGCTTCGCGTCGAGCCACCACTCGCCATGCAGGTCCCGTGGACGACGGAGTCTCGTCCACGCCGTTGGCAAGGCGCTCCGAATGTCGCGTTCCATGGTTTCGATGGGATTCATGACCAAACTCTCCTTCCATCCGAACCAGATTTCTCAATCACGATCTCACCGGAGCCGAGGTCATGAATCTCGAAAGCTCCGTTTTTCGCAATGAAGGTCTCGTGCCCACGGCTTCGATAGGCGGTCACCTCGGGAAAGCCGTCGACGTCCGTGGCGCTATCCTCTTCGAATGGATACATGCGTCCGTCCGTCCGCCAGTGGGCTGGGTCGAACGGTACCCCCGAGTACTCGTCCTCAACCTTGTTCAAGGTCTCCGCGATCTGCCCGCGCGCCTCTGAGTGATTCGACGAACGCGGGAGAGCTTGTAGTTGTCGGATGAACTCCGTGAGGCGGAAGCGTTTTGGCATCGACGGCATCGGCAGCCCATCTCATTCACCATGTGGAATATTCTATACGAGGAATATCGTCATGGCAACCGGCCTCCTGTCTTCGGACCTGGGCCCCCCCTGTTGCGTTCACCGCACGATCGGATCGCGCGCGACGACCCGCCCGACCGCCGCTGCGCAAACGCTCTGGGCATCCCTCAGGCGATTGAGACCGAGTTGCCCACCGATGTCGCGGCCGCCCGGATCAGTCGACGACGAGATCGATCTTCCCGCCGAGAGCCGACGCCAATACCTGGAGCGTTCTGAACGTCGAGTTCGCCTGGCCATTCTCCAGGCTCGAAATCTCGCTTTGGTTGATTCCGGTCTTCGCGGAAAGGCGCTTCTGTGTGAGTCCGCGCTTGCGTCTCGTCTCCGCAAAACGCCGAGCCAGCCGAAACCGCTCCCGGAGGTGGCGCAGCTCCGCCACTGCAGCCGGGCCCCCGGCTGCAGCCTCCCGCCTGACATCTCGCATGAACTCGGTGAACGTGGTTGCCATCCTCGACCCTCGCTCTGAATGATATTGGGTATAGCCCATATCGTCAACCTCTTCGTTTCCAGACCCTCAGCCGAGACCTACTCAGCTCGATCTGCTCCTGTCACTGAAGGATCTCGAACAGCGCCACACCTATCGCGCGACGCTTGTGAGGGACCAG
>OCTA010002790.1_pt1 | contig 15699 bp, 10 predicted proteins | sample 1538991 | NCBI WGS metagenome assembly OCTA01 (sample SAMEA3539302, study PRJEB22396) | soil metagenome | biome: tundra; feature: field; material: soil | place: USA | collected 2010-05 | depth 0.15 m | reverse complement strand
TGCGGGAATAAATTTAATTGCCATCCAAGCGCTTGAGAAAAGAACTGACGAATTAAATAAAGCCGTGAACGAACTAAAAGAAAAACAGAATGAGTTGGCTGCCGTAAAAGCGAATTACAAAGAGTTAAAGAACGAATTTGAAAAAAGTAATGTCAGATGGCAACAGGTTGAGGATATGCTTACTAAATTAACTAACACAAGAATTGTAGTATCTGAAAAATAATAAACTTAATGTCATCATGTCTTAGTGGCATATACTATTTAGCCCCAAAGACTCTAAGACACAAAGGAAGGAAAATGAAAATGAAAAATGTATTTTTAAAAATTAGTAAAATGCAAAGACTAAATATTTCTTCATTACGGACTTTAATATTTACAGCATGTATCTTTACTTCTTTTATATATCCACAAAGTACTGTCGAAATAACTTCCGGTAATACAATTGAATTACTAAACGGAAACCAAATGGAAATAAGTGGTTCATATTCCGATGCCGGAACTTTTACAACAGATAATACTTCAACAGTAATATTTAACGGAACTGCAAATCCCACCATAACAAAAACGGGCGGTGAAAATTTTACAAATTTAATAGTAAATCAATCAAGCGGTGCGCTTACATTAAATAATAATGCAACCGTAACCGGCGTACTGACAATAACTTCCGGTTCTCTTATTACCGGAAGCAATACCATAACATTAGGCGGATTAGCCACAATAACCGAAGCCTCCGGATCAACCGTTATAGGAAATTTAACTACAACAAGAACCATTTCTCAAAATGTAAATAATAACTTCGGTGGAATTGGAGTTGAGATAAATGCAGCCGGAGCCGCGCCGGGCGCTACAACGGTAACACGCGTTACAGGCGCTGTAGAGAAGAATAACAGTAGTTCTTCTTTAAAAAGATATTTTGATATCTCACCGTCAACCAATAGTGGACTGAATGCTAAAGTCGCTTTTCATTATGATATGAGTGAATTGAATGGATTAAATGAGCCGACACTCCAATTATTCTTTTCAACAGATAAAGGCAGTACATGGGCAGTTATGAATGGAACGGTAGACGCTTCGGCACATACGGTAACAATAAACGGAATAAATTCCTTTTCGAGATTGACTTTGTTTGATGTTGATAATATTAGTCAAATAGTTTGGGAAAAGACTACTGGTCCATATAGCTACTATATATATGCGTTGGCTGTTGGTGCGAATAATATTTTATATGCAGGAACAAGCAGCGGCGGTTTTTACAGCACAACTGACGAAGGCAATACATGGACACAAATTTCATCAGCTTTTCAAAGCTTTGATGTTATGTCACTTTGTTTTAATACAAGCGGAGAATTCTTTGCGGGAACTTTTGGAGGAGGCATATATAAAAGCACCGATAGCGGAACAAGCTGGAAAGCAATAAACGGCAGCGGTAACAACCAGCTTACCAACCTAAATGTTAATTCAGTTGCGGCACTAAAAAACAATGTGATACTGGCAGGCACCAATGGAGACGGAATATTTATATCAAAAGACGACGGCTCTACGTGGAATCAAACTTCGGTTACCGGCGCTGCAATATTCGCTTTTACAAGCGATAAGAATGGTAATATCTATGCAGGAACAAATGGCAACATTACGGGTTCAGGCGGAGTTATGTTGAGCGCTGACAACGGATCATCCTGGACTTCAACCGGACTTGCCAGCGTAAATGTACAATCACTTACTTTGGGATTATATAATAAACTCTTTGCCGGAAGCAGTTATGGTAAAGGTATATTTAGTTCTACCAATCAAGGTAAAACATGGTCATCGCCTGCGCTTAGTAATAATAATATTTTAGCAATGATTATGAACCAGAGTGGAACTTTATTTGCCGGTACTGATGCTAATGGAGTTTATGCATCAATAGATAACGGAACGAATTGGATTCAAGCTAGTACTAACCTCACCGATCAGTATATTTTGTCTCTTGCAGTTGATAACAAAGGAATATTATTTGCCGGAACCGACGCGAACGGTGTTTTTAGAACTGGCAATGTGGCTACTTCAGTAAAAAATACAGGTAGTAATTTACCGACATCTTATACATTATATCAAAACTATCCCAACCCGTTCAATCCATCAACAATAATCAGCTACTCTATCCCAAAATCAAATATGGTAACAATAAAAGTTTATGATGTTTTAGGAAGAGAAATAGAAACTTTGGTTAATGAACAGAAAATACTCGGGAACTATAATATAACGTTTAATGCTGGCAAGCTAGCAAGTGGAGTTTATTTATACAGAATACAAGCAGGAAATTTTTGGGAGACTAAAAAGATGATGCTCTTGAAATAACGAGTGTCAAGCCAAGGTTGTACATAATCGGGTGAGGCGGAGGTTACTCCGCCAACTCTTATTATGATAAAAATCTCCTAAATTATCCTTTCCATAAGGGGTTTGAAAAACACCCCTCAAAATCTCATCAATTTCTAAACATTTGGCCCCATAATTTTCATTCCATTTAACTACTGTATTATGGAAAAGTTCACATTCCAGCCTAAGGGACGTTTATAGGGATATTGGTTTGGGAAAGCCACAGGGAAGGGGTGAAGTATAATAAAATGAGTCTTGCTTACGTTGATGCGATATGGAAGAAGCGGAAGGAGAAGGCAGACATGGTGGAATACAGGAACCGGGACAAGATTAAATTACATGAGAGCATACGTCTTGCCGAGGAGCAAAGGAAGAGCGGGAAATGTTTAACGCTGGTGAAGGAGATTTATGGGGATAGAGAAGAAAAAGAGTTAGGGAAGATGGCAGAAAGCGGTTAAGATAAAGATTCAGTTTTCGTTGACTTAGGCTATTAAATTCTAACATTTAAATTTATATGAAAATAATGTCATGTCATCATTTAATAGGGGGTTAATATATTATATTATAAATACTTGTGTAAATGCGGGCAACAAAGCCGCAACAAATATCATTTGCTATTATCTTTATTAATTTTTTCAATTTTATCTAATAAAGAATCTATTTTGATATCTAACTTGTAAGAGTTGTTAATAATCATCAGGTTAAATATTTTACTCTTAACACTTGGCATAATTGATTTCCTGTCCTATTATTTAATTATTAAATTGATAAATATTATCATAACCTATAATAGTTGAAATTATTATTCCAGCAATCATTCCTCCGATAGGTCCAGCTAAAAGCCACAGATAATAATCATTGCTTTTATTAGGATTAGGTTCATGGTTTTTATCATTTACAACTACTTCGCCTATCAGGAATCCAATTATCCCACCAGACAAGATGCCGATGGGCATTCTTTTAAAGCTGTCTATATAGGTTACTGTTTTAACTCTATCTATTGAGGTTAAATAATAATTTGTCAATAATGAATTACTTACATCCACCTTCATGGAATCGCTTGCAATAACTATATTATTCACATCTAATTTTTCCCCTGATTTCAGCATATATATAGCTGACTTATAATCATTGTTCGTATAGCTTATTTCCTTTATATCTGATTTCGCAATAGTTCTGGATAGTGTTGTTTCTGATGGCCTTAAACAAAATAATGTGTCGTTTTTCAGAACCACTCCATCGTTAATTCTAAATGTACTATCGTTCAGTAAAGTAATATTAACGGGTTTATTATCAGCCATAGTGTTAAAATCTTCATAGAATTTTTCTTTAGAAGGGAAATCTCTAACAGTAAACTTTGTAGAACATCCGGTTAATACTACTATCAATATTATCGAACTGGAAAATAATATTTTCATAATTGACTCATTTTTTATGTGTATATATTTGATAAAGTTAATTAACATTCCTTCAAAGTTCAATCTTTTTATTATAAAATTAGTCACGATAAAAATAATTTTGAATGAATGAGATATAATATTTCTATTCATATTTTACAAATGGCGAGGTGTAGGGCGTAGCGACAGCCGGAGCGTGCCCGAAGACGAGCAAAATTTAACTGACAATATAAAGCCCGCCGGACATTTTCAAGAAATGTCAGGGCGGGCGACGTGCCGAGTTTACATAAAGCCACATTATGGGACTCGATAGAAAGAAAATGAACTGTAAAGATGATTAGAAAGTACCATAATGTTCATTATGTAAGCTGGCTGACAATGTCCCGTTTAACCTATCCCCTATTGTACCAAGTGGCTCTAGATTGCGTTTTAAAGCAGTTGTGAGCCCCTCTAAGCGAACATCTGCGCTCTTCCATACAAATATATGGTTTAACCTTAAAGCTTATTGTTTGCGCAGTGAGGCACCGAACGAAGCGAATCATTAAGTGTTGTTAAGATAGAATGGCAAAGGTTTATACTGTTCACATATATATATAATACTTAAATCCCTCTCTATGTTCTTCTTTACTTAACCTAAGCTTAGAAACATGGGGGGGTATCAACTTGAGTGTTTGGCTTTTTCCCCTTAAATAGTCGTCTCATATTTACGCTGAAATTTTTATAACTTTTGTACTAACCAATAAGTTCTCAAATGCGCCATATTTTAACATTCTCCAATTCTTCTCCTTAATAGGAGGAGAATGGAGAATTATTATTACTTCTGAACAATTTCATGTCATCATTTAATAGGGGGTTAATGTGTTATATAATAATAACATATAAGAATGGCAGTAACAATACCGCAACAAGTGCTATATAGGTATCATTCTGTAAGCTCAACATAGTCTTTATATTAAAGGGAAATATCTTATATGGGATATAGATTTTTCTTTATTAATTTCCGCTTTATATTATCAAGTTTTTATTTCCGTTCAGATTTTTATTTTCTTATACATCTCTTCAACATGGCTTATCTGAAAATTATCATTTATTAGCTTGGCAGAATTATTTTTTAAAATAAAATCATAATTTTCCTCTGCATCTTGACTAGGATTAATTATTATTATTTCCCGACCTTTAATACTTGAAAAGGAATCTATATAAGGGAAATTATCTAAAAAAAAACTTCTAATAAAAAAATCATCTGGTGCAAGACTTAATCCTATAATATAAACATCATGGGTAAATGCTAATGCAAATTCTGGTTTATACCATAATACCGCTATGTTTCTTACATCGAAGCCCTTACCATAACCAGGTAATACAAGAAATGGTTTTGTCTGTCCCAATGGTTGAATGAACCTCCAATCAATAAAATTTTTAAGCTCCAAAGATTGATAAAGGTCGATTGGCATCAAGGTATGAGCCAACCCAACAGGTTGCCATTTTAATTTATTTTGTTGTAAAGGCTTTCCTAAAATTTCGGGACTGCCTAGACACCAATTCACGGAACCGTGCAATTTGCATATCTTTATTCTATTTTCTTCAAAATTATAAGTGTATTTTTTACCTAGTTTATCAAGAGCCAACTCCAATAAACAATCCCAATTAAAATTTATTATTATATCTTTATCATGAAGTTGTTCAGCAAAACGTAAATATATATCCGGTATGTTTTCATTTTTTGGCGTATTCTCAACTATTGTTTTGGCAATATAGAATTTTAACGCTAATTTTTCCCGTGATCCGGCATTTGACCATCGTTCCCCACCCCCATATTCTCTAAGCTCTTGATATTCTAAGAAAGTACAAAGATCTGAAAAATTAACTTTTGAATAATCTAATTGTATATCAGTATTACGACATATCTGTGCATATTGATTAACTCTTTCGTATAGACCTGGACATTCATTAGCAAATTTAGACATAGTTAATTCTAATAACTTATCTGTTAGTGGAACTCCTGCATTAGCGGAGAAGCCAGCTCCTAAAATAAATAAACGGTTTTTAATAATTTGTTTCTCAAACCAATTTTCACTATTCATATTTATGCATACCTATAGTGCCGCGATATTCAGGACCTAAGAATGCCACTTAAAAGACAATGCCAATAATTATCAATAATTTAGCGACAGAATTAATTACCCAAGAAATTTTACATTGAAGAACTAAGACATATACAACTCAACTTCCGCACTGAAAACAATGTCCATATTGAGTAGGTAGGTGTATAACAAAATATAATTGATATCTTTATCTCTAGTTTTGTTATTTAATCAACATCATTTTTTTAACCTGCGAGAACTGTCCTGCTTCTATTTTGTAAAAATATATTCCACTTGTAAGTTCACCTGCATTAAAAGTAACAGAATAATTCCCTGCATTCTTAAATTCATTTTCGAGAATTTTTACTGTCTGTCCTATCGCATTATAGACGATAAGTTTTATTTTAGATGCTATTGGTAATGAGTAAGAAATTAATGTGCTCGGATTGAATGGATTTGGATAGTTTTGCGCGATTAAAAAAGTATTTGGAGTTATTTTACTTTTATCTTCAATAGAAACAACACCATTTTCGTTAAAAACAGCTAGCCCACCAAGATTAGTACCAATCCACTTATTACCATTTCCATCAATTGCCAGACAATTAACAGTGTTATCGGGTAAACCTGAATTGCCCGAATTATATTTAGTCCAGTTAGTACCATCAAATTTAGCCAGACAGCCACTATATCCAATTCCAATCCACTTATTACCATTTCCATCTATTGCAACGCAGTTAATTAAATCTTCCAATAATCCCAAATTGGACGTATTATATATAGTCCAGTTAGTACCATCAAATTTAGCAAGCCCTTTTGTTCTAGTTCCAACCCACTTATTACCGTTTCCATCAATTGCCAGACAATTAACAGCGTTATCGGGTAAGCCTGAATTGGATGTATTATATATAGTCCAGTTAGTACCATCAAATTTAGCTAATCCACCGTGATAAGTACCAATCCATTTATTGCTATTTACATCGATTGCAAGAGAAAAAATATTATTATCTGGTAATCCTGAATTAAATCCATTATAAATCGTCCAATTGGTATTATCAAATTTAGTTAATCCACCATTCCATGTACCAATCCACTTATTACCATCTCCATCTATACAAATTGAGGTAATAAAGTTATCAGGTAATCCTGAATTGGATTTATTATAAAGAGTCCATTTGATATTATCAAATTTAGCTAATCCTCCATTCCCAGTACCAATCCATTTGGTGTTACTCCCTTCTATTGCAATAGAAGAAATTCCATCGTCAGGTAAATCCGAATTATTTGTATCCGCAACAATAAAGTTTGTGCCATTAAATTTAACTAGCCCTCCTCCGGTACCAATCCATTTATTACCGCTTCCATCTATGGCAATGGACGAAATAGTGTTAGATGGTAAAGCCGAATTGGACGTATTATAAATAATCCAATTTGCTCCGTTATTCTTATTTATCCTTTCTGGACTTTGGGAGTATTCGGGAATTGAAATAAGTAAATGAAGAGAAAGTAGTAGAAATGTTTTACTCATTTTGATCTCCTCAATATTTTAGAAGTATTAAAGCTTATCTATTGGAATCTTAACCAACTCATCTTTAGCCAACCATAGATATAATTTCATATAAAATTAACTGATATTCCTTCAAAACTCAATCTTTATATATTAAGAAATAGAACTGCAAATCAAATAGTAGCATTGATATTTCTGTTCATATTTTACAATTGGCGAGGTGTAGTGCGAAGCGACAGTGGGAGCGTGCCCGGAGACGAGCGAGTTTAACTGACAATATAAAGTAACATTATTGGACTCGATAAAAAGAAAATGTACTGTATCTATTTTATCGCCTTACCTAATGTAGAGCATATTTATGACATTTATTTACGCTTAACCTTTTTGTGTTTAATTGTTTTACCTATGGCAAAAAGCAATTTATCCAAATAATAAGAATAATCGATATTACTTTTCAATTCCTTTTTTAGTTCTGTAGAATCAAGCCATATTCTGTATTGGTCAATTATATTTTTGTGCTCTCTGTTAATGGTTTGAAGTTCTAACAATGATTTTATTTCTTTTTGCTCATTTTCCTTGTAAACTGCAAAAGCACGAATTACGTGCTGGTCAATTATTGGCAGCCCTTTTTTCTTTGTTAAATATCTGCCGAAATTGTAAAAGACTAATGCATTTTCTTTAGTGTCATTAATTTTATCGCCATCAATAATACCCTGAATGATATGCCTAAGTTTTTTCAATTCACCATTCTTCCAAACTAGTGAATATAATAATTTCGTTAGTGTATCAGAGCTATTCGTTATTTTATCAGATAAAGCATACTCTTTAGTAAGAATTCCTCTTTTAATAAGATTATTAATTTCCTGACGTTTGATGCTAAACTCAATTTTAGGATAATTACTCACATCAATTAGATTTTTACTTGGAATATTTAATCTTTCTGCTATTGCTTCAAAGTCTTTTATTGTTTTTGATTTTTTAATTTCATCAAAAACATGCATAACTAAATTTTTAGCCTCTTTGGTTGTCATCATATTGGTATACAATTTTAATTATAATGCATTAAAATAGAGAATTTATTTAATAAATCTATTCATACAGTACAATGGCGAGGTGTAGGGTGTAGCGACAGCCGGAGCGTGCCCGGAGACGAGCAAGATTAAATGACAATATAAAGCCGCCGGACATTTTCAAGAAATACCTAGGCGGGCGACGTGCCGAGTTTACATAAAGCAACAGTATGGAACTCGATAGAAAAAAAATGAACTTTAAGGGATGATTAGAAAGTTCCATAATGCGAATCCCGGAGATTATCTAGAATTCATTAAGTATTGATTTAACAAGTTCGGAGCGTTTGTACATTCTTGGATTTCCGGAAACAACTGTTTGGGCTTTAGGAACTGTACGATAGGTAAGATCGAGAAAATCCTGAGCATATTTCATCCCGGTAAGGAATAATACACGTTTGGGCTTTAGTCTTAAAAGTTCAAGCTGAAACATTTCCTTACAATACTCAAACTGCGTGGTTCTTAGCTTTTCTGATGAATATGTTTTACTGCAATAGGCAATTTTATATAAATATGTAAGAGCAATGGACGATGCCCAATTGGTGTCATTTTCAGAAATACCGAGCTCGAATACTATTTCTTTTACGCAGTTCCAAAAAGGATCATTATTTGCTTTATACGAAGTTTTATATTTACCTCTCTGTTTAGTAACGCCCCACGGATCAGTAAAAAGATTTAAGGGATGAGGGAAGTGGAGTCCATTAGCATAGAAACGTATTTTATTATCAAAGATAAATTCAGGTCCCCTTACTGCCAATTCTTCGATTGAAAAATTTTCCCACCAGTAAGAGGGTTCCCGACCGACAACCAATATTTCATTTTTATATTTGTTCCCAACAGACATATATGAACAGAATAATTTATGCCCTTTTGACTTGTACATTTTAAAATGTTTAAGAAGGTTGATATTTAACCGGATAAGATTATCTTCTTTCATAAAGCCTCTTTTTTGAATTTGATTCATGAAAGATAAAGAGGAGGAATGAAAAAAGAATCAGTAGGACTATCATAAATTCACATTAAAAATGATAGAGTTATCATTTTATGGGAAAGGGATTAAAGTTGTTCTTTTTGAATTCGGTATACAAAACAGCAAATCTTATCAATGCAAAAGTATTTTTCAGATTAAATTTATGAATAATGTCTGAGCGATGAGTATCGATAGTTCTTGTACCAATTTCTAATTTCTGAGCGATTTCCGCAGTTGTAAGCCCATCACTTAAATGTCCGAGAATGTTTTCTTCAATTTCAGTTAGTTTTATATCAGGATTAAAATCAATTCCGACCGGCTCTAGGCTATACTTTTTAAGAATTCTTTTAATATCATCTTTATTATACCGTGGACCAAAATAATATCTGCCATGATAAACTTCATTTATTGCGTGAAGGAGTTCACCTTTTAAAATATCTTTTGGTATTAAACCAAGTCCGCCGATTTTTAATATGAGATAAATGTAAGGTTCGCCCTGAAGTACAGAGATGAATAGTACTTTAATGTCAGGGTGTTTTGATTTTAATTCTTTTACGGCATCAGTACCGGATAAAAGGGGCATGGATATATCAGATATAATGAGATCAGGCTTTAGGAGTTCATATTTTTGAATTAAATCCTTACCATTTTCAGCTTCCCCTACGACGTGATATCCGGGTTCATTGATAAAATGATTAATTATTCCTGATCTGATAAGTGCGTGATCATCGCAGAGTAATATTCGCATAGTATTTTTTTATGTTAATAATTGATTAACAAAAATAAAAAAAGATGACTTTAATATGAAATCAATTTCATTTAAGAAGAGGTTTAGGGAAAGGAAACAGGAGAGGTTTTGACTAGGGACAGGAGGAGCGGGGAGCTATGAGACTATCATTACCCGTTCAATTCCTGTATCTTCTTTTTTAAGGTGTTCCAGTCATTTGAATTTATAAGAATTTTATTTTTTGTGTACCGATTGGAAATTAAATGGATGGCTTCAATTAATATGGGAAATAATTATAAATATTATTAATTCAGGAACCTTAGAAGGTTTATCGTTAACTCTCCGGTAGTCGATACACCGGTATAATAAATCAGGTATTCATTATTTAATTTTCTGTAAAATGGATAAGCAATCCTGGCATTATTTGTTGCTGCATTTGTGTTCGAAAAAATTGGAGTGGATTGTTTTGTAAAATTTATTCCGTCACCCGATATGGCCATGCCAAATGCTTCCTGTTGATAAAGATCAGAATAAACCATTTTATATTGATTATTTTCAAATACAATAGTCGGATAACCAATACTTCCACCCTCCCACGTAAGTGTGGGGGCTAAAATCGGGTTTCCGACATACATAGTCCAGTTTATTCCATCGAGTGAGGTAGCTAATCCTATTTTATTGTTATTAGTTGAAATACTATTATTATAACTAAAATAAGCAAAATAATTGCTATCCTTTTTTACAATATCTGTTAATAAAAGCATATAATACTGGTTATTATAGGCAATTACCGGAGTATCATATTTTTGCCAATGGATTCCATCTGTAGAAGTTGCTAAACCTATACTTGACAATTCATATGAGCCATTATTTCCCTCATAATACATTTTATATACATTGTTTTCCTTCAGAACAACTGATGGTATAATACCGTGATCATCCCAACTACCAGAAGCACTTGCAGTTAACACAGGCGTACTTCCAATCGTATTCCAATTTATTCCATTTTGCGATTCAGCATACCAAATGCTTCCTACTGCATTATTGTATATCGCAGAATACCACATTTTGTAAGTGCCATTATCTAATATTACTTTTCCACTCGCAACTGAATTAGGATATGATGGATTATTATTCCTTGTTATAATCGGATTACCTCCATAATCTATCCATTGGCCAGAGTTGTTTGTCCCCCATGTTACAAATATATAAATTGTACCCATTCCTGATGTTACAGGGTTCAGCGTCAAATTTAACTGAACAACAACATTTTCCTGAACAACTACATCTGTCTCGCCTGTATAAAGTATTGTCCCATTATTGTCCCTGGCATCAACCTTCAGATGCCACGTTCCTATTTGAATAGCCGGAATGCTAATATCAGCAGTAGAGTCAGATATAAGATTAAGATTTTTAGTTATAGTTGTAAAATTTGTTCTTGTGAGAGTAGCGGAGATTACAACTACTCCTTCAGGGATTGAAGAATGATCAAATTTGAATGAGATTCCTCCGGTCGAATTGGAAGGTGGATTTGTAACATTATTATTTTTTGAACACCCAATAATAAAGAGGGAAAAGGCGAGAAAGAAAACCAAATATATTTTTTCCATTTAATACTCCGCATGCATTCAAAGATATTATTTAATCAATATAAGCTTTTTCACACCACTATAGCTTCCTGCTGTTAACCTGTAAAAATAAACTCCTGAGCTTAATCCATGTGCATTAAAATTGATATAATATGTACCCGGAGATTTATACTCATTTATTAATGTTCTTACTTCTCTGCCAAGTATATCGTAGATTTTCAATGAAACTAAATCTGCGTGAGGAACTGAATATTTAATAGTAGTTGACGGATTAAAAGGGTTCGGATAATTCTGCGAAAGCATGAAATTCACAGGGACAGAATTTGTTCCATTTATTCCGGTAACATTAGTAGGAGTAAATGTATACTTATCTTTACCAATTTGGATAGGGTTTGCATAATCTACTTCAACCTGATCACCGACTGTGTAATTGGTACCATAGAATACAAGAACCCAGGTAGCCAAAGCATTCAGCGGGCTGGTTGTCTTGGGTATTGCATTTACAGTATCATAAGCTGAATTTACAGGGATAGCATACATTCTGTTAACAGGATTCCATGCCCAGAAGGGATTGTCAGTTTCATTCTGCATACGGTCTCTGAACATAAGATTAATCTGCCGTTTATCATCCTTACTCCAGACTTCAAACGGAATTCTAATTAAGAACGGAGCGTTTGTACCCGGATTTGGATTCAATGGGTGAGTAGCCAAGCTTGTGGCCTGGAATATTGTAGCCCAGGAACCTGTGCCGGGTTTAATGAAATGAACTACCTGCCCAAGAGGAGTAGTGAAGGAATCCCAAACGCCGGTAAACTTTATTATATAATCCTTCTGAAGTTCATTGATATCAGTGGTGCCTATACCAAAGTTATCAATAGCTTTACTCGTGGTGGTTCCGGAGAATATCGTATAGTTCTGAATATCCAAAGTTGTTGTATTTGAACTATGCGTTAATATGGTATTGCCTGTAGTAGTTAATTTTGTATTCGAAAAATTAATAGGTGCTGTATAACTACCATTTACATTAATCTGGAAGCCATCTACAATTGGAGCAGCATCAATTCCAACGTTAGTCGGTATATCATCCCTTTTAGGGAAAAGGTCTATTCCGTTTATTACTCCCTGGTTTGAAAGTTTCATCTGGTTGGTAACAGAATCCTTTACATTCCAGTATTTGGCTAACCTGGTAGCATTCCCAATTGTAGTAGCCGTAGTTGTACCTGAAGCATCAACCGGACCACTGGAATATCCATCATCAAAAATTTTCCATTGAGCAGTAATAGGGGAAGCACCGCTGACCATTATATCCCAGGTTTCACCCCCCTCAAAAAGACCATTACGGGTAAAAGGATGTGTAGTGTCGCCGTAAGATATAGTATTACCACTAATGGAAGGTATAAGGAGAGTGCCATCATTATTAGATAATGCTTTGGTCGCACTTATAATAGTAACACCCACGGGGAGTACCAGTTTAAGACCATCAGCGTAATCAAAGTCAGAAGAGACAAGATTCAGAGTACACTTCAGGTCAATAACGCCAGCCTGTTGTCCATAAACGGCAGCTATATCAATTGAAGACCCGGTCAATGTATCGGGATTATTAGGATTACCGGACTTGATTTTTTTGACACTTGCTGCTACCCAGTCTCCGTTCGCATTTCTAACTTCAGCGCGGCTAGTAAAGAAAACCTGATATGGATCGTTAACAATTTTTAATGGATCTACTATCTTTACAGTTATTCCACCGTCTGCAGTACTGGTATGAACAATATTTCCTACATAGCCGGTTGAAATTGAACCTGGAACAATTTGCGGTGTGACCGTAATTATTTGACCAGGATTTTCAAGATTATTAGGTACAGCTTGTGGGTCCGGATTATAAGAATATGATGTAACTGCAAAATAATAATTATTCCCGTTAACCAAAGGTGAACCTCCATTTAACATGTCAGTTCTTATATCAAGATATCTCTTTATCCCGGTATCATTACCAAATTGCTTGACAGTTTTTAATACTACCCCAAGGTTGGGATCAAAGTAATAATCTAATATTTTCCCGATACCATCTATAATATCGAATGTTGCTATCCGGACTCCCTGAGCAAGAGTAGCAGACGCTGATGGCAGCTGATAAACATTGTATCCCTGGAATTTAAAGCCATTATGGGAAAAATTTTCAGTAGCAGCAACTGAAACTGTATCTTCGCCCCAGTCAAGTACTATTTGTTTATCTAATTCTATTTTATCTACAAGAGGGGAAGAAGGCGGTGTTGGAAGATTAAACATATTATTATAAGCAAGTTGTGCCGCCCCATCATAATATTTCAATAAACCTATAGCGGATAATCTATCAACATTAGGTAAAGCGCCGGCTACAATCTCAGCGATCACTACTTCCTGGGTATCGCCTGGCGCAAATGTAAATGGACCTGAAGCACTGCCCTGGCGGCGATCACCGGCTGGCAGCTGCAAACCGTCGCACCATCCTGTCTGGGTTTGGGGATCACCATTTAATGCAAAAGTAGTAACTTTGCCTGTTGTGGGATCAATAAATGGAGCGCCGCTGATTCCATATTTTCCCTGAAAGAAATTATAGTACTGGAAAGAGCCCTGGATATCGCCCTGCGGAGGGTCGCCAATATTCGGATCACCGTTAGCAAAATAATAAGCAGCGGTCATGGGCAGATTGATTAAGCCCGGACCAACTTTTTTACCATTAAATATTCCATAATCCAGTGCATCATTTATTCCATTATGGTTCAAATCCTGACCTGCTACTCCCTTTACCAATGGTCCCTGGAAAAAGTCAAATCCAATAGCGGGTGGTGGAAGCGGGTTATAAACCTGATCAACGGCTTTTGCATTGTAACAATATTGCAAACTGAGAACTGTGTCAACACCGACGAAATCATCACCGGGATCTCCAAGATCAACGTCAGCCCACATCGAGAGATACATGTTATTTACAGTAGTATGCTGGGAGCCCTTGTTAACTAACCTGTATTTTCTGAAATACATGTTTCCAAGAGCGCCAGTTTGAGAATAAGCCCAATATGTAGCCTGTAGTTCAATACCGATAGGCAGTGCTCCATAGAGGTAAGTAGATTGAGAGGTATTCATATCATTAGCAACATACCAAATTGTCATATCTGCCCCTGGAACTCCGGGAATATCAACAGCAGGATCATAAATTCCATCGCCGTTAACATCAGTATATGGAGCGCCTAAAGCAGCGGGCCACTCATTCCAGTCTAATAAATACTGAGTAGAGAGTGCAGCGGCAGTAGTATTTTCATTTTCAGCTTCGGAAGTAAGATCAGCCTGGCTTCTGGGATTAACATCCGGTCTTACCCGGTAAATTCTATATTTAGCAAGTGACGGATCATCTGCCTGACCATTTGACAAAATAGCGCCCGGTTGCAGGCCTGTTCTATAGGCAGATCCCCCAACTCGTGGAGTAGCCTCTCCCGTAATTTTACCGCCCCAAAGAAGACCTGATGTAAAACAAGCTGTCTTACCACTTCCTTTCGGATAAACAAGTCCAGCGTTTCCGGAAGCGTCAAGATCGCTAATTCCATTATTATAGAATTGGGTAGAAATTTGATTTATATCGAGATAAGTCCTGGCAATCTGGTCTAAAGATTTATTTATGTTATTATTTTTATCTTTTGACCCGTCTTTGGCAAAAGCAACAATGCCAAGTAAAAAAATGAAAAGAACACTTTTGATAATGCTAGTTTTCATGCAGCCACCTTGTTTGTTTGTGTTTTTAAAAGAACACATTTTTAATTATTATTACCTCTATAATTTAACTATTCAATGTCTAATATCAAATATCGGGTTAAAAAACTTTTCGGTTGTTCTATGGAAGCTGCCTTCGCTAGTATGACAAATAAATTGGCATTATTGTTTGAAATTAATTAAACTACAATTCCATTAATGAAATAAAAGCACAAACATGAAATCAAACAGAAGACAATTTATTAAAACAAGTGCAATGGCAGGT
>OCTA010002789.1_pt1 | contig 15700 bp, 7 predicted proteins | sample 1538991 | NCBI WGS metagenome assembly OCTA01 (sample SAMEA3539302, study PRJEB22396) | soil metagenome | biome: tundra; feature: field; material: soil | place: USA | collected 2010-05 | depth 0.15 m | reverse complement strand
GATGGAGTTGCCGCAGCCCTTGGGAACATTGGAAAGAATGGACTCCGGAATATCATCAAATCGCCGCTGCCTCATTACGGGATCAAATACGCCGCATGCGCAACCACCCAAGTTCGCTTGCCTGGATGTACGGCAGTGACAACCCGCCGCCACCGGACGTGGAACGAATGTATCTCGACATTTTGCGGTCCGAAGGGTGGCCGAACCCATCGGTTTCTTCCGCTATCCAAACCCCGTCGAAAGTCACCGGCGCTTCCGGAGTGAAGATGACGGGACCGTATGAATACGAACCGCCCGTCTATTGGCTCGCCGACAAAGAGGCGGGAGGGGCCTACGGTTTTAATACCGAAACCAGCCCCGGACCGGCGATTCCTCCCTTAGAAAGCATCCAGCGCTTCATCCCGCCCGGCCACTTATGGCCAATCGACGAATTCTGGGATTTTCACACTCCCGGGGACCGCTTTCCGAACTTGGACATTTTCCGAAAAGCGATGGCGAATCGCTATGGCGAGCCGAAAGACTTGGACGACTTCCTGCGCAAGTCGCAAGCCATGACCTATGAAGGTCAGCGGGCCATGTTCGAAGCTTATGCGCGTAACAAGTATGTTTCCACCGGAGTGATTCAGTGGATGCTCAATAATGGCTGGCCCTCGCTTTATTGGCATCTCTATGATTTCTATCTGGTGCCGGCTGGCGGATACTTCGGCACCAAGAAGGCCTGCGAACCGGTGCACGTGCAGTATTCGTACGACGATAATTCCGTCACAGTAGTTAATGGAAGTAACGAGCCGCTCTCCGGCTTGAAGGTAAAAGCCAACATTTATAACATTGATGCCGAGAAGAAAGCTACGCGCGAAATGACCTTGGACGTCGCGGCTGACATCAGCACGCGCGCTCTGACATTGCAGGTCCCGGACGGGATCGGCCAAATGTATTTCTTGAAGCTGGAACTGCGAGACTCAACCGGCAATCTCGTTAGCGACAACTTCTACTGGCTTTCCACCAAACCCGATGTACCTGACTGGGCAAACCAATTGGAAACCGTGTTCACTCCGCAAAGCGGTTATGCCGACCTTACGCAACTGAACGGATTGAAGCAGGTGAAACTGACAACGCGCGCGAACACGTCCGAGGAAGGCGAAGACAAGCTAGTTCACGTGTGGGTAGACAACCCAACGCGCAGTCTTGCGTTTATGGTTCATTTGCGGCTGAGTAAGTCCAACGGAGAAGACGTTGTCCCGATCCTCTGGGAAGATAATTACTTTTCTTTGCTTCCTGGAGAAAAGCGGGAAGTCACGGCCCGATTCAGCGCAACACTATTCGATAGCGGTAAAACGTTTCTGCTAGCCGACGGATGGAACATAGCTTCAAGCAGCGAGACTTTGAAGTGAGGCGGGCATAGTAGCCAAGTCACTCGTGGCGCCGAGGCGAGATTTGTAGTCACCAGTAGTAAGAGGCAATTACCTGCGCGGAAGCCGGAGAATTGGCGATGACCTCCATGCGCAGGACAAGCTGGAAATTCTTCGCTTGCCAGCCCTTGGGAGCACCGTGAAGAGCGCTGGCCAAAAGTTCCGGGTTGGTGATTAGCCGTGCTGCCCCCTCCGTGCCGTACTGTGTGCACCCGGAGATTAGGATCAGCATCGACTGGGTTTGGGGCAGAAACGCACGGGTGATAACGGCATAATCCTCATCCGTGTGGTACTCCGCGGTTCGGTTGTGAGGATACCATTCTGTAGGCTTGCCGTTGTCCCGGACCATTCCTAAATCGTTGTCGTCAATGAAGTAGCGAAAACTCTTGGTGACCTCTGCCCACTGAGTGCTCGAGTATCCGATCAGAACAGTGGGGGTGTTTCGCAAATCGTCAAAGGTTACCGCGGTACCCATTCTTACGTTGTAGGGATGCCCCATGCGCGCCAACATTGTCGAAACCTGAACGGCGGCGACGAGATCTCCTCCACCAACATATTGATCGCTCAACAAGGTAAACGCGCCATTCCTGGGATCGGCATTGGGGGGCGGGAGATAGACAGGAGCGTACGCGGTCGCTACGAGTATCGGCGGAGCGCTGTCGAGCACTGGTTGCCAGAACTCGTCGAGGACCGAACGGGGACGGCGAAACGCCCACCACGCGGAGAGAATGGCGACTATTATGACCAGCGCGGAATAGACCACCATTCTTGTCCAGCGCCTCGGAACACGAAGCGGGTCTTGGCGTATCTGTTCGTCAATGGAGGTTCCCAGGGCACCGACTGGATGGGAATCCTCTGAGAGCAAGGAAACATTGCCGGACCGCTTCTCTTTCGGCATCCTCGAAAAGGCGGGAATGTAACATCCAACCGGCAGTGAAACAACTATTTCGGATGCCCGACCCGACGCGGCATAATAGAGCGCGAGCCGCTTTCGCACCTCACTGGCCTTGATCCGTACTATCCCGTCAATGTTGGTGTCATAAGAGAGCGGCCGCCCAAAAGCCTCTACGCCGATTGTATGTTCCTTGAGGCCGTGGGGCAGACCAGCCAGGACCTGCTCAACAATGTACGTCAGAAAGTCCTGACAACGCTTACTTCCCTTAAACTCCGGGCTCTCCAGAATGTGCTTCAGTTCGGATCGGACTGCCTCCGCTGGTACGGCGAGGACGACATTGGTTTCTTCAACAGATACGGATGGTGGATCTTCGGACACCGGGAAGCCCTCAGCCGAGCATTTTACCATCACTTTTCTCGTGGCGACTTGGGCAAGGCGACGTGCTGCGGGACACACTCGCAGGCTGCCCCAGGTTCCCGCTAAAGGGCTCTTTTGCCGCTCGACAGTGCGCTCATGATCCGTAAATCGGGAGATTGACCATAGCGCAGGGGATTGAATCGGCTCGAATCTCCGTGCGAACCGTTAGGCCCTTCACAGACTGTCGTTCACATGTTGAAGTTGCAGCTGCAAAGTGGTCGGTTTCGGCAATTGTGTGCCAGGACCGTCCTAGGAGGAGATCTGTGGACGAGTGCTGTTGGCTCCAGGTACTTCAAACAGGCGCAGGAAGACGAGTCGTAAGAGTGACTTGCCGACTGGTATTGTTGTTTTCCGCTGCGTTCTGCCTGATCCCAATGGCGTCCGCGCAGCTTTACACGGGCTCGTTGGCTGGCACCGTCACCGATGCTTCCGGCGCAGTCATTCCCTCGGCCAAGGTTACCTTGGTCGATGAAAACAAAGGATTTTCCTTTGCAGCCACGACCGATGCCGCAGGCAGATATCTCTTTCGCGAGGTTGCGCCGGGAAAATACAAAGTCCAGGCCGAAGCACCAAACTTTACCGGTGTGCTCAAGCAAGGAATCATCCTGGATGTGAATCAGAATGTTTCGGTTGATTTCTCATTGAAAGTTGGCAGCTTCAATATCGTTGTACAAGTGGACACGACTGTTCCGCAGCTTCAAACGCAAGACGCAGTTACAGGGCAAGTTGTGGACAGGAAATTGATAAACGATCTGCCGCTGATTTCGAGATCGGTGTTGGATCTCGCCTATCTTGCGCCGGGTATTACCGACGTGGACGAGGCCTGTGTCGGGTGCTATGCCAACAATTTCGTCTCGAACGGCAGTCGAAATATGACTGCCGATGTCCTTATGGATGGCGTCTCAACGACGAACTTTGATCAGAATACCGGTATTCAGGAACCGTTATACCTGCCATCGGTCGACGCCGTTGAGGAATTCAAAGTGCAACAATCGAATTTCAGTGCGGAATTTGGGTTCTCTGGGGCCACGATAGTGAACCTGATTACGCGGTCTGGGACCAATAAAATCCACGGCAGCTTATATGAGTTCTTCCGTAATTCGAAGCTCGACGCCAATAATTGGTTCAACGACCAGGCGGGTCTTCCGATACCGCCATTGAAGCACAACGATTTTGGTGGGACGATTGGCGGGCCCATACAGAAGAATAAGACGTTCTTTTTTTTCGACTACGAAGGCACACGGGACCGGACGGAAAGCAATCAACAGGCAGGCGTTCCGAGCGCTGCCGAGCGGACTGGCGATTTCGGTGAGCTTTGCACGCTGCCTTCAGTGGGAGGGACTTTCGATCCCGTTAGTGGCCAGTGTAACAATCCCGCTGGGCAGCTCTGGGATCCTTATTCGGGAGTGTATGATCCGACTCTAGGCGGTCCGGTACGTTCGACTTTCATCCCATTCAACAATCTGGCTACCTACCAGAGCGCGGGCAACCCGAATCTAAACGGCACTGGCTACCAGTTGCCTGCGAAGCCCGGAAATTTGATCGATCCGGTGGCCTCTAAAATGATGCAGTCTTTCCCGCTGCCGAACTTAAATGTAGGCACTTCGGCGTATAGTCCGTATAACAATTGGATCGGTTCCGGCCCGAATAAGCAAAGCAACAACCAGTGGGATCTCAAGATCGATCATCGCTTCAATGACAAGAGTTTGCTCAGTGCGAAATACTCACAAGAGGGCTCGACGGGCCACGTATGGAATTGCTTTGGAAATGTGGCGGACCCATGCACTAGCGGTCCATATGACCTGACTGCTCACCTGTTCGCACTCAATGAAACTTACACCTTTAGTAACACTATTTTGTTGACCGTCTCTTTTGGCGCATCCCGTCAGTCGCAGTTTCAGCACAGCATTCTTGGAGACTACCCGAACCTCAATCCCGTAACTCTCCTCGGGATGCCCGCATACATGCTGCGCTCCGGCATCCCACAGATTCCGGCAATTACGATCAATGGTGGCTACAGTGAGGCGGGATCGAGCAGCGGTATTTCCCTTGGCTCTGCCCCATATAGTTATTTTCACGAGGGAACTGAGACGTACCCTTTGCTGGGCAGCCTCAGCTGGGTAAAAGGAAAACACGAGTTCAAATTCGGTGCAGAAGGCCGCTTGCATCGCATTAACTTTACTCAGCCAGGGAACCCTGGAGGGCAGTTCAATTTCGATTTCACGGGAACGTCGGAATTGCCGTCTGCGAGCAGCGGGGTACCGGGCGGCGACGCGATGGCTAGTTTCCTCACCGGCGTAACTTCGAGCGGGCTGTATGAAGTGCCCCCTTTCGTCGGCACCCATAGCTTTCAGGCGTCCGGTTTCGTTCAGGACAACTGGAAGGTGACTCCGAAGCTTACTCTGAATTTAGGGCTTCGCTACGATCTCTCTTTGCCTCGTATCGAACGTCATAACCAGATGAACTGGCTTGACCCGAACGTGGTCTCACCTGTCCAGGTTGCTGGTCTCCCCACTCTGCACGGTGGCGAAGAATTTGCCAATTCCAAAGTGCGTACTAACTACGACGTCGACTACAAGGACTTCCAGCCGCGCTTCGGCTTGGCTTGGCAGGTCGCACCCAATACTGTAATTCGCGGTGGATACGGCATCTATTTCTCTACCTCTGAATCCGGCGCTGCGGGCACGGGCGGGGTGGGTTTTCAGGGCTTCGACCAGTTCACGGCGTCGATCACAACCTATCAGAATGACGGCGCCACACCTTGGGGAAGGTTGAGTGATCCCTATCCCGGCATTGGGCCAAAGCTTCCTCCAGGAAGTTCTCTTGGACTACTGAACGACGTCGGGTTCGGCGCTACCGGACCGATTCGCACTGTCATTAACACTCCGTATGAGCAGTCTTGGAGCTTCGGCGTGCAGCGGGAGCTCCCGTGGAAGATGCTGTTGGAGACTGATTACGTCGGCAAGAAAGGTACGCACCTCTATTATGGAGGAGCTACGGAAACGGATCATCTGGGGCCGCAGATCGAACACTACACCCCTGCGCAGATCGCGGCTCTCAATACTTTTGTGCCAAATCCGTTTTTCGGTGTCATCACTGACCCAAACAGCTCTCTTTCCAGTCCGCAGGTTCAAGCGTTCCAACTCCAGCTGCCCTATCCGCAGTTCACGGGTTTCGCGAGTGGACCGCCGCCGGTCGCGGATTCTATTTATCATGCCTTCCAGTTGCGAGCCGAGAAGCGATTCTCATCCGGTCTACAGTTTCTGGTGACCTACGTCTTCTCCAAATCGATCGACGATGCATCAACGACTTCTGGTGGCATCACCTGGTTGGGTGGAACGACAAGTCTCCAGAATCCCAACAACTTAAAGGCGGAGCGTTCGGTGTCAACCTTTGATATTCCGAATGTGGTCCAGTTGAGCTATGTCTATGAACTGCCAGTAGGCCGTGGTAAAAAAATCGGCGGCAATATGAATCCGATTCTCAACGGCTTCATTGGCGGTTGGCAGACCAATGGGATCTGGCGCATCAGCGATGGCCGACCGGTCCTGCTCTCCCTGCAGGGCGGCACGAGTTTACCCACCTATGGCGGACAACGTCCAAACATCTCGGGCACTCTGCAGCGGAATCATGGCTCCGATTGGTTAAACAACTACTTCTCCAATCCAGGCGTGGTAAGCGTTCCAGCGGCATTCACACTTGGCAACGCGCCCCGCGCTACCACCAGCGTCCGCCAGCCCGGCCAGAACACCGCAGCGCTGTCGTTATTCAAGGAGTTCTCGTTGGCGAGAGTTCATGAGGCGATGCGTCTCGAATACCGGTTCGAAGCGTTCAACGCATTCAATCACCCACATTTCGGCGCACCTAACATGACGTTCAACTCTGGTCTGTTTGGGGTGATCAACAGTTCTAGCAACGAGCGCCAGGTGCAAATGGCTTTGAAATTGTATTTTTGAAACCAAGGGCACCACGTACTGGACACTGGACACTGCGGCGCGAAGTTGACGACGCTCCTGTTCCTGTGCTGGGAATTGATTCACCGTTGTTTTAACAGAATGATTATTGCTCTTGAAATCAATCGTGTCCGACACTTCCTGATTACCCTTCCATTGATGTTTCTGGTTGGAACCATGGCAGGGCAGATGACAGGTGGTGGGCGTGTGGCACAGCCGAAGCGGCCTTTGCCGCCCGGGATAAAGACGCCAATCGTCAATTTCGTGGATATTGCCCGGCAAGCAGGCCTGACCGGGGTTAATGTTTCTGGCTCGGAGCAGCAGCAGGACTACATCGTCGAAAACATCGGCAATGGAATCGCGGTGTTTGATTACGACAATGATGGACTCCCAGATATTTTTATTGTGAATGGCGACCGATTTCCTCAAGGGAAGTCAAATTCACGAAACTATCTCTATCACAATCTAGGCGGTTTGCGTTTCGAGGATGTCACCGAGCAGTCCGGACTTGCACATATTAGCGGTTGGGGACAGGGCGTCTGCGCCGGCGATTTCGATAACGACGGTTTTGTAGACCTGTTCATCACATCCTGGGGGCACAACGCTCTATTCCGAAATCAGGGCAACGGAACCTTTCTGGACGTAACAAAATCCCAAGGACTCGATTCGAACGAAGCGCGATGGAGCACAGGGTGCGCATTTCTGGACTACGACCGTGACGGTCGCCTCGATTTGTTTGTCGCACACTACCTGAAGTTCGATCCCTTGAACACGCCGCGACCGGACATGCCGAACCATTGCGTTTGGAGCGACTTTCCCGTTCCTTGCGGCCCCGTTGGTCTGCCTCCTGAAAGCATGTCTTTGTACCATAACGAAGGCACCGCCGGGTTTAGGGATGTCTCAATTTCATCCGGGATCGCGAAAGCACATGCGGCAGGACTGACCGTCCTAACGGGAGACTTCGATGACGACGGTTGGCCTGACGTCTACGTGGCGGCCGATGCCACGCCGAGCCTGCTATTTCTGAATCGTCGTGATGGTACGTTCGTTGAAGTGGGAGCGCGGGCCGGTGTTGCCTATAACGAAGACGGGCGGGAACAGTCAGGGATGGGAGCAATTGCGGGCGATCTTGATGGCAGCGGCCTTCTTGACATCCTCAAAACCAACTTCGTCGGGGATATTCCGAACTTGTATCGCAACCTCGGCAAAGCACAGTTCAGCGATGTGTCCTCCGAGGCTGGGTTGGGTGTAAATACTGGGTTTGTGGGTTGGGGCTGCGCTCTTCTGGACGTTGACAACGACGGGCGGAAGGACATTTTGATTGTGAACGGCCATGTTTACCCCGATATTGACGGCAAAGGAATTGGCCAGACATTCCGGCAACATCGGCTGCTGTACTGGAATCGGGGCGACGGCCAGTTCTTCGACATATCCAACTCCTCGGGCCCGGGCATTTTGGCGCAACACTCATCTCGGGGACTGGCCGTCGGTGATTTCGACAATGACGGTTCGCAAGAACTTGTGGTCGTGAACATGCACGAAGGTCCGTCATTGCTAAAAAATACGGAGCGCGGCGGCCATTCAATGTTGGTTCGGGCGCTTACTCCCAGCGGCCGCGATGCCATAGGCGCGCAGCTCATCTTATCCGCCGGAGGTAAGCGTCAGCTTGACGAAGTACGGAGTGGTGGTTCTTTCATTTCGCAGAGTGATTTCAGGATCCATTTCGGCCTAGGTAAGGAGACCTCAGCCGATCTAACCGTGCGCTGGCCGGACGGGGCTAAGGATCACTATCGCGGGCTTTCCGCAGATCAGTGGTTCACGATTCAACAGGGGCGTGGAATTGTTCGGAAGCAGGTGCTGGCAAAACGGTTCGAACCAAAGGAAGCTCCGTCCCGTCCCAATGTCTACACCTCGAAACCGCTCAAATGAAACTTCTCATTCATACATTTCGACTCGCGTTCGCATGCGGAATCGTCAGCGCATTTTGCGCCAGTCAATCCGCTCAGGACACCCCGGAACAGCTTGCCACTATCTTCGGCCACGCAATACATGTCACCAAGACGGGAGACTATGGTACAGCCGAGCGCATCTACCTCGACCTGCTCAATAAGGATCCTGGATTGTGGCAGGCGCAGCTCAATCTTGGCATCGTGTATCACATGGACCGCAAGTATTCCCAGTCCCTGCGCTGGTTGAATATGGCGATCACCGCCAAGCCCGAGCTTTACGAAGCCCTTTTGGTGGCCGGAAAGGACTATCTGAATCTGGGCAAGCCCAGGGAATCCATTCCGCTTCTGCGGCATGCCCGCGAGTTACACCCAAATGACAACTTGGTAAGCTACTATCTGGCCAGTGCCGAATATTTGGCCGAAGACGATAAAAATGCCGCTCTCGACTACGTACATTACTTAACGATTCCAGGAAACGACAAAGATGCGCGGGCGTGGTATGCGTTCGCGGAAGCGGTGAGCAGGCTGGGGGACAGCACAGTTTCCCGGCTCGGATCCCTAGACCCTCAAAACCCATGGCTGGCGCACTTCCTCGTCCGCACATACATTAGCCAGCAAAGATGGAATGAGGCAAAAGCCAAGCTCGGCAGCCTCAAGTCTCAGTCGTTGTGGCGGGAGCAGGCTGGGCTTGAACTGGGAGAAGTGCATTTGCATGAAAACGAAGCCGCACTGGCTATATCTGATTTTCAGCAGGTTCTGAGTGTTGAACCCAATCGTGGAAGAGCCCGACTTGGTTTAGGGCTGGCGTTGCTGGCTAACGGGCGTACCCAGGAGGGGTACGCAGAATTAATCCGTGTCGAGAATGAAGCTCCCCTGTGGTTCGCAAACCCCGACAGTCTCGCAACGGCGTTGATCCGCGCTCGGTCGGGAATCGAACAGGCATCGTTGCGGCAAAAGAGCGGCTCCGATTTAGTGGATGCGTTTGTGCGGGAGTTCTCAAATCCCCAGCCTGGCATGCCTTCGGGAGAATTTTCTGCGGAAGTGCAGAACGCTTCTTCCCGAAACCGAGAAACAATGCAGCGGCAGTTGGCCGAGATGTTGCGAAATGCATCTGCGCTCCAAGTGCTCGTTGAATACGCGGACGATTTGTTGCAGATGAATGACACGGAATCACTGCAGTACATCATGACCGCGCTGCCTCGTTCCATAGCTGAGCAGCGTTATCCAACTTCTATCCTGCGAACACAGCTAGCGATAAGCAAGGATGATCCTCTCGAAGCCGTGTCTTTAATTGCTCCGCTCGTCTCAGGCGAGGTTTCAGAGGATGTTCTTTACTTCGTTGCTATCGCATTGCAAAGGATCGTCGAGACAATTTATCGACGAATTCTGACGGTAGCGCCCGAGAGCGCTTACTCCCATCTAATCCGTGGCCGGATCTCGGATGCCGAAAAACACCCGTCTGATGCTATCGCTGAGTTTCAAATGGCGGTGAAGGCTGCGCCTGACGAACCGACCTCATACTTTCGCTTAGGCGAAACACTCTGGCGTTCCAGTCGATTCGGCGAGGCCCTCGTTCCTCTTGAGCAAGGTCTCAAGCTCGATGCGTACAATCCCTTGGCCGAGTATCAGCTTGGAGATGCTTACTACCGAGTTGGAGAGACCGCCAATGCTTTAAGGCACCTCGACGAAGCGGTGCGCCTAAATCCAGCCGAGGTGGGTGCATGTAAGGATCTATCCAAAATTTATTTCAGGCAGCGCAAGTTCGAAGCGTCCGTCGCCGTACTCGCTGGGGTGGTAGATCGCGACGAGGATGGCTCCATACACTACCTGCTATCGCGTTCTTATACGGCGCTGGGGAAAAATGATGCCGCGAACAGTTCTATGCGGGAGTTTGAGCGACGCAAAGCACAGAGTGCGGCGAAACGCCTTTTCACCAGGGATGTGGATGGTCAACCAGACCAGCCGGACACCGGTTTGGAGACCGATCCCTAACATTGTTGGATCGCAGGCAACCAACTGGACTCGTGGCTGACCTAATTTTAGGGGAGGAACTTTGAAAGAACGCCGAGCGAAACAAGACATGGCGGCGCGCGTGCGCTTTCGCGGCGATGCCTCACACCCAATTGCATGTTTCAATTTGCACCGGACGCTGCCGCTTGCGGCCCTGCTTCTGATTTGTATGGTGTCCGGGCTGCGAGCCCAGAATAAGAGATTATTGGCTTACTATCCATCCCGCGGGCGGCATGGCGAGCTTCCATACAGCGCCGATACTATCCCATTTAACAAGCTTACTCACATAGATCACGCATTCTTAACACTTAGTGCCAAGAACGACGGCGGCCTAACAGTTCCCCCTGACCTCCTGGAGCCGGAACTCATAGCGAAGGCGCATGCAGCGGGCGTGAAGGTCATGATCTCCCTGGGTGGCGATGCAGCACCATTCGCGGTCGTGTCCGCTGATCCTGTGACTCGAGCCACATTAGCCAAAAACATCCGTGATTTTGTGATCACGAATCGGTATGACGGAGTGGACCTCGACTGGGAATATCCTGAAGGTTTGGAACAGCGCTCGGACTGCACACTTCTGATGCTAACAATCCGGAAGGAACTGCCAGCGCCCCGATATCTTCTGTCAATGGCCACATCAGGAGACCCGATGCGGGCGGAAGAAGGCTCCTACGATTTTGAGGCTCTCTCCCAGATCCTCGACTTCCTCAACGTGATGACTTACGATTTCCACGGCCCATGGACAAAGCATGCCGGACACAATTCTGCATTATTCCAGAGTTCAAGGGATCCGGGACACAACGACGGTAGCCTCGCCACTTCCATCGACATTTATGTGAACTACTTCCATGTTCCTCCAGAGAAGCTCAACATCGGAACCGGTTTTTACGGATACGAATTCACTACAGCCAATGGACTATGGGATCCTTGTGAGAAGTGCGATTCCAGCACGTTCAGCCGATCCTACGGGACTTACATCAAGCCGCGAATAAACGCATTGGGATGGAAGCGCGAATTCGATGCAGATGCTCAAGCCCCTTATCTGGTGCGGTCTTCCGGCTCGGAACCCGGTTTTATCACTTATGACGACGCGGAGTCCACCGCACGCAAGGTGGAGTATGTGCTCGGGAAACGACAACTGGGCGGCGTTTTCACATGGGCGATAGGAGGGCACTTCGGAGACTATGACGGGCACTCGGAAGACTTGCTGGACGCAATGTTCAACACCTTCAAAAGGTATCAGTCCTTGCCCGTCAAATCGGAGAAGTCGGAAGCAGAGCACTAAGCTGCTCCAGGTGCTCTAAACAGAATTCAACAGAGACATGTGTTCTGGACTTGCAAAGGAAGGCGGTAATTGGAGCGATGAAAAAAAGGGAAATGCCCATCCAAGGTATTCAATTCTCACGCCGCTCGTTTGTTGAGCGGGCCGGTATCTTACTTTTTTGGGGAGCGTTTGCAGTCATAATGCTTTTGCACGGGCTCACCGTTCGCGCAAGCGCGCAATCCTGGGGCAATCCAACATGGAGCGACGAATTCAATGCCACCGTCCCGGGCACTCCTCCCGATCCGTCCAAATGGACTTTTGACGCGGGCGGCGATGGCTGGGGCAACCGCGAGTTGGAGGTTTACTGTGTGACGGGTTCGGCAACTCCGGCACCATGCAACATCACCCATCCGAACGCATTCCAGGATGGTCACGGCCACCTCATCATCCAAGCCGTCCGAACCAGTGCAGATCCTGCGCCAAGCGGGACCTGGACTTCGGCCCGCCTCAAAACTCTCGGATTGCAGGATTTCCAATACGGAAGGCTGGAGTCCTGCATGAAACTTCCCGTGGGAGCCGGGTTATGGCCTGCATTTTGGATGTTGGGAACGCATGGAGAATGGCCGACAGGCGGCGAGATGGACATCATGGAAAATGTGCCCGCAACGGGGGGAGCGGGAGGCGGTCTCGGACCAACCGTCATTGAATCGACGATCCATGGGCCAAGCATGGCACAAAAAGGAATCTACAGCCTTGCAGCTGACTTCACTCTTCCAAACGGCAAACGAATTGATGATGCAGATCCGAGTTGCCACGTGTACGGCGCTATTTGGTCCCCGTTCATGGTTCAAATCTATGTTGATGATTGGCGCAAGCCCTTCTTTATTCGTACCGCCAGTGACGTTCCTCCCGGTGGTCGATGGATCTTCAACGCTCCCTTTTACTTCATCATGAACTTGGCCGTCGGCGGCGAATGGCCTGGTCCGCCAAATGACACAACGCCGAGCCCCTCAAAAATGGTGGTGGACTACGTTCGTGTTTACAAACCTAGCAATGAAAACGGCCCCGGGATGTCAGCATCGCCAATCGGCATGAAGGGTGGTAGCACTGGCAGTACCGCTCTTCGTCTCACTTCCCTTTCTGGAAGCGGCTATGTCTACCTGGCTTGTTCGACTGAATCCCCCAACGCGACCTGCTCAGTCGATACCGGCAACTCGCTGAACGCTTCAGCGGCCGATTTTAGTGAGGTGGCGACACAGATGGCGAAAGTCACCGTCGTGCGCACCACCAACTCAGGCACACGTTTGAGAGTCGGGCCCATCACTATCACTGCCTACACGGTCAGTGGTGATCAATCGACTCTCAGTATTCCAGTGGATAATCCGTAGGATTCGAGGCGATATCAGCAGACTTGTTCAGCATGATTGGGAGTCTTCATGTCGGATCGCAGACGAACACCGTATGTTCGCTTCGAAAAATATCTCACAGCTCGTGCTACGTTTCTCTCTGAGGCTTACTTGAGAATAAGACCCTTGTGTTATCGTTTCTGGCTTCGGCGCAGCACGCTGATCGCATCTTTGTTGCTCGCCCTTTGCGTCGAGCTCCCTGCACAGACCCTGCCTGTACCAACGAATGGTGATCGGGCGAATCTTCCCCTCATGCCTTGGCCCTCGGAAGTCCAGTTGCAGACTGGCGAACTTCCTATCCAGCAGACTTTCACCGTCGGCCTGCAAGGCGCTGGCGCTTCCGACCCGAGAGTCGTGGAATCCGTAAGGCGTTTCCTGTATCGGATGTTCCGGGAAACGGGCATTCCTGTTGGGCAGACGTTAGCCTCGCCAGCGTCTAATCCGACTCTGATCATCGAAGTTCAACACGCCAAACCCGGAATCCAGAATCTCGGCGACGACGAATCATACAGTCTGACGGTCACGCCGACCAAGGCCACGCTCGTTGCCAAAGAGCCGTTGGGGGCGATACGGGGTTTAGAGACCTTGCTACAACTCGTGCGCAGCGGTCGCGGTGCCGATTTCTCGGTACCGGCTGTCGAGATCACCGATCGGCCCCGCTTTCCCTGGAGAGGGCTCAGTCTCGATGTCGCACGCCACTTCCTGACGGTCGACGACCTGAAGCGCACGCTGGATGGTATCTCGGCGGTCAAGATGAACGTGTTTCACTTGCATCTCACGGATGACCAGGGATTCCGAGTGGAGAGCAAGATCTTCCCAAAGTTGCAACAGATGGGCTCGGATGGGAATTACTACACGCAGGATGAAATCAAAGAAATCGTTGCCTACGGGCGGGCTCGCGGCGTACGGGTTGTGCCTGAGATTGAAATGCCCGGACACTCCACGAGTTGGTACCCAGGTTATCCGACACTCGCCACCGGCAACGGGCCCTACGAAGTCATCCGGAGGTGGGGCATTTTCCCGGCCACGATGGATCCGACTCGCGAGTCCACCTACAAGTTTCTTGACCGGCTGATCGGAGAATTCGCGGGACTGTTTCCGGATGAGTATTTCCATATCGGCGGGGACGAAGTCGATCAGAAAGGCGAGTGGGCCAGCGATGATAATCCAAAGATCGCGGCATTCATGAAGGGTCATAACCTGGCCGACCTGAACGCTCTGCAAGCGTATTTCAACCGGCGAGTACTCGCCATTCTGACCAAGCACGGGAAGCACATGGAAGGTTGGGACGAGATTCTTCACCCCGACTTGCCGAAGACAATCGTGATCCAGTCGTGGCGCGGCCAGGAATCTCTTGTTCAGGCCGCACGCGGCGGGTATCGCGGCATTCTTTCGACGGGCTATTACCTCGACCTGATGCAGCCTGCGTCCGAACACTATCTAGTCGATCCGTTGAAGGGGGCGACGGAAAATCTCACTCCCGAGGAGCAAGAGCGCATCCTGGGTGGAGAAGCCGCCATGTGGGAAGAACTGGCCACAACTGAAAACATCGACGTGAAGTTGTGGCCCCGCACGGCCGCTATTGCCGAGCGCTTCTGGTCCAAGGGCGATGTCGTGGATGTCCCCTGGATGTATCAAAGATTGACGAGCACAAGCCGATGGCTCGCTTTGCAGGGCCTTCAACATGAGGCTCAATTGCGACTGATGCAGCTCAGACTTGCCGGTGAGCACCCGCTCGAGCCGCTCTCCCGGTTTGCAACCGCCCTCGATCCGGTAAAAGGATACGCGCGTACTCATCAAGGAGGGAAGGAGTACTCGATCCTTTCGGCATACAACAGCCTGGTGGACGCGATTCCTCCCGAAAGCGATGTCGCTCGCGAATTTCGCGATACCGTGTCGCGGCTGGTTTCCTCATCGAACGCAACGCCGGCGGATATCGAATCGGTGCGACGCAGCTTTACAGGCTGGAAGCAGAGCGCCGCTGAAGTCCAAGAGATTTTCCAGGACAGTCCGCTGCTCGGCGATTACCGCGACGTGGCGAAATCGGTGGACGCCATCTGCCAAATCGGGTTGGATGCGCTGGACCGGCGGGTACAGAACAAGCCCATGAATGCAGCTTGGATGGAGTCGAGCTTGGCGGACCTCGACCGTGAGTCGAAGCCGCGCGGTGCGGTGCTCATTCAGATTGCTCCGGGCGTGCGCATGCTGATTGAGGGAGCTAAGGCTGCGTCCGTGCCGTTGGCCAACCCCCAGATGCAATAGCAGGATGCCTGTCGTTTTTCGTTATTGAATAGACTCGCAGAGACGCAACTGTTTGATTCTATTAACTTGTCACTTCCCAACAATTTGTAGACCTTACAAACAACTGATAGACTTTACCGTGAATTCATAGACTACGTT
>OCTA010002787.1_pt1 | contig 15701 bp, 13 predicted proteins | sample 1538991 | NCBI WGS metagenome assembly OCTA01 (sample SAMEA3539302, study PRJEB22396) | soil metagenome | biome: tundra; feature: field; material: soil | place: USA | collected 2010-05 | depth 0.15 m | reverse complement strand
CACCCAACAGAAGGTGACCGTCACCTGGAGCGCGGTTGCGCACGCGGCGACCTACACGATCTAAAAGTCGGCGACCTTGGCGGGCTCGTACTCGTCCACCGCCACCGGGGTCACCACCACGACATGGACGAGCGGCGTCTTGGCAACAGGCAACGACTACTTCAAGGTCGCGGCCTACGTGGGCACCAAGTGGGTGGGCGCTGAGTCGGCCGCCACCGGCGAGAGCACGATCAGTGGCTCCGCTGTACCCAGCCGTAAAAGCCCAGAGTGAGCCGCCGAGCTCGAAGCCCGGTGTAATTGCCCACCTGGCTTCCCAGGCTCATCTGCGGTGACGAGCGGCCCGGGGTCCCTGACTCCAGGTCGCGTACGTGACGGCTGTGGAAGGAGAGCGCTACCCGGGCGCTTCGCCTTCCAAGGCATTGCCTGCGAACTGACCGTGTCGAAGGTCCCGTCTCTTGTTTCCTGAGAGCCACGCCTGGGCGAATGGACCAGGTCAGCCACGAAGTCCGGCTGCGAGACGGCACGCGGGCCCGCTGGCGTTGGCGAAATGACCGTCGGCAGGCCCTATCATCTGCATGACTGTGCCGAGCTTTGTTGCCGAGACGCTCGCGGTCATGCTCCTCGTCGCGACGCTCGTCTGGGCTGTTGCCCGACCGAGGGGATGGCCGGAGGCCGTGTTCGCCGTCCCGGCCGCCGCTTTGCTCTTAGTGCTGGGAGTGCTGCCGCTGAGCCAGGCCGGCGCCGAAGCTAGGAGCCTCGCCCCGACTATTGGCTTTCTAGCTGCCGTCCTCGTTCTCGCCGATCTGTGTGATCGCTACGGCCTGTTCGAAGCCGCCGGGACCTGGATGGCCACCGGCTCTCGCGGCAAGCCGGTCGCGCTTCTTGGCCTGGTGTTCGTAGTCGCAAGCGTGGTGACCGCCGTGCTCGGCCTCGACGCGACGGTCCTGCTGCTCACCCCGGTCGTGCTCACGACGGTGGCACGGCTCCGGCTACGGGCCAAGCCGCACGCGTATGCGTGCACCCACCTCGCGAACTCGGCCTCGCTGCTCCTACCAGTCTCGAACCTCACCAACCTCTTGGCGTTCCGCGCCAGCGGGCTGAGCTTCGCCCGCTTCGGGGCGACTATGGCGCTGCCGTGGTTGGCGGCGATCGCCGTCGAGTGGACCGTGCTGCGGCGGTTCTTCGCCACCGATCTCGTCGGGCGCGGTGAGATCGAGGTCGCGCCGCCGCTGCCGATCCCGGTCTTCGCATCCGCGGTAGTGGCGCTCACCCTCGTCGGGTTCTTCGTGGCCTCGGTTCTCCATGTCAACCCCGCGTTCGCAGCACTCGGCGGCGCCGTCACCCTCGCTCTGCCCGCCCTTCTGCGCCGACGCGCAAAGGTCCGCGACATCGGCCTTGCCCTCGACGTCCCGTTCCTCGCCTTCGTGCTGGCCCTCGGGCTTGTCGTGAAGGCCGTCTCGCTCCACGGGCTGAGCTCGCTGGTGGTCCACCTAATGCCGAACGGGACATCGCTCGGGTCGCTCCTCCTCGTCGCCGCGATCGCTGCCGTGCTTGCCAACCTCATCAACAACCTCCCAGCTGTGCTCCTCCTTCTCCCGGCGGCAGCGGCCGCAGGACCGGGGGTGGTGCTCGCGGTGCTCATAGGCGTCAACGCCGGGCCTAACCTCACCTACGTCGGCTCGCTTGCGACCCTGCTCTGGCGGCGTGTCCTGCGCCAGCATGGGGAGGAACTGCCCATCTCGGAATTCCTCCGCCTAGGCGTTGTGACCGTCGCTCCCGTGCTGGTGGCGTCGACCGTTGCCTTGTGGGTATCGCTGAGATTGGTGGGATGATTGCACCCGGTGAGGGTCGTCGTCTGGTTGGTCGAGGGCACATGGCAAGGGTGCCTCGACGCCGCCGCCCACATCGTTCCCCCCGACGCGCAGGTCGCGCTCCTCCACGTCACGCCCTCCGATGTCGGCGAGGTCACCGAAGCGGCAACCGCCGGACTGCTCGGTCGGGCTTTCCGGAGGCACACGCCCGCAGCCCGTTTCGAAGAGGTCGCGGACCAGGTGGCCTTGGAGATCCTGGAAGCCGCAGCAACGCGGCTCGGGCGGGAGAACACGGAGCTCCTTCATCGTCGGGGACGGGTAGAGCGCGAAGTCGTCGGCGCAGTCGCCGAAGGCGTCGACCTTTTGGTTGTGGCCCGCGACGGTGACCGTTCGCGTCTCGGTCCTCGCAGCTTGGGCCACGCCACTCGCTTCATCGTCGACCACGCTCCTTGTCCGGTGCTGCTGGTGTGGCCGGACGAGCCCCCAGGTATCGAGTCGATACCGCCGGCTCCCCTGGGCCAGCATCCGCCGCCACGTGAGCCTCACCGCGACGCTCCCCCAGGTATGCCCAGGGAAACGTCGCTCTAGCTCGGTGGCCTTGCTTCACATTCCTGATCCTTCTGCCCTCGGTTCCGCGACGGATGACTCCAAGCTCGTCGAGTACTTCTGCCAGCCGCGCGAAGAGCTCGTGCGTCACGAGATGGCCTAGCGCGCGCGAGTTTCTCGTCCGGTGCCGGGTCAAAGCGCTAGACGGGGCGCCGGCCAGCAACCATAATTCGCAACGTGGCAAATGGCGGAAGCCTGTCAACGGGTCAGTCCTCGGTTCCACAGGCGTCCGAGATCGGTCTCCGACGCGGCCCCCCGCGGACGCGACAGTTCTGGATGCAGGACGTCGCTGCCAAAGCACTTGCGCTACGCGAATTGCTGGCGTTGCTCCAGATGTCTCCACATCTGAGCGAGTCGCAGCTGAGTGCGTCGAACGAGATCGCTCGCCTGATCATCGTGGCGGAGGCAGTAGCCGACGAAGGGGTACGTTTCTTCTCCTGGCGGCGATTCGCCGACTGGTGGTTCGGCGGTCGCGTCGAGGAAGCCTGGATGAATCTCCACCAGGCCGAGCTGCTCCTGACGGGCGCGGCCATCGAGGGGCGAGTTTTCCAGACGATGATGGAGAACGCCCTGAGCCACGCATTGAGGCTGGCGGCCGATGATCCGCTACGACAGCGCCTCGAGACTGATGGCCACGACCTTCTAACCCGGCGAATCGGCTCGACAACAACGGCGTCCTCGCTGCCGGCGACCAGTCCTCAAGTCGCGATGCAGGCAGTTCTTCAGAAGTCGTTCCAGCAAAGCGACGCCTACCAACGTTCAGTACGAGCGTTCCGCAATCGGCTGGTCATCACGATAATGGTGACACTCGTCGTGGCGGTATCTCTGGTCGTCATCCAATGGCGCCTGCCGACCGCGCAGATCATCCCTCTGCACAAAGGGAGCTCGGACCTGTCCCGATGGGCCGTCATGTTGCTCATCATCGTGTTCGGCAGCCTGGGTGCCCTAATCACGACCATCCCCTCCATGGCAGCCATACCGCGGGTATCGGGGCCGTACAACTTCCCCCTGCAACAGTCGTTCGTCAAGGTATTCGTCGGAAGTCTCAGCGCGTTGGTCGGTGTTGTCGTGATCGGAAACTCCGGACTTGCTAGCGGCTTCGCATCGCTCCAGCCGCTACTCGGCGTAGCGATCGTGTTCGGAGCCGGCCAACAGGCGGTGACTCAGTTCCTCGACAAGAGAGCCGGGGAGATCATCGCTTCAGCTCCATGAGCTCGTAGGCGGCGGCGGGGTCAAGGCGCGATCGACGTCACACCCAAGGGCACACCAAGTGACGCAAGGCCAACAGTTCAATCTCGCTCGAATGCTCGGCATGCAGCGACAGGCGCGGCGCCGACGGCTCACTCCGGAAAGCAGAGGGCGCCCTTTGGGGTGTGCCAGTTCATGACGTCCACGGTCAAGTGGCCGGCGCGAACAGCCGGGTCTAGTTCGGCGAGCCGGCGTGCTTCCTGCAGAGATCCCACCTGGTAGACGCAGATGCCCCGCCAAGTGTCGTCGGGCTGATCGTCGAGCGGGCCGGCGACCTTCAGGTACCCCGCCTCCTTCATGCCAGCTAAGTGGCCGAGGTGCTGGCCCTGCAGCCGGTCGGCCATCTCGTCGTCGATTTCAGGCCTGCCCTCGGGCCGGCGCAACATCACGAACTGGTAGGTGTCGAATTCGGTTGGCGGCTCAGCCGTCCGTGGCGCGCCGGCCCCTCCGGTCGTCACAGTTGCAGCGCTTTCAGCTGCCCGAAATGCATGTCGAGGTGGAACGAGGCGTTCCCCTCGATGAACTTGCGGATCGGTATTGGCCCGTCGTTCACGACGTTGCCCGAGTCCAGGATGACTACTGGCAGCAGATAGCTCTCGGTCGCCTCGTCGAGGGCTGCCCACGCCGTGGCCAGTCGCCGGGCCGAAGTCTCGACGGCATCGGCCAGACCGGCGAGGCCGCCGACGGCATCCGCGTAGGAACCAAGTTCAGCGTCGTCTACGGCGGCATTGTTGTCGTAGGAGGGCCGTTCGCCGGCGACGATCCGCTCTGCTGCTTCGGAAATGAGATCGTTGTTACGGGAGACGTGCGCCGCCACGAGTTCTACGGACCACCCCTCTGCCGGCACCGCGAAGCTACCTTCCCGCAATGCCGCCACGAAAGGCGCGAAAGCGGTCTGAATAGTGTCCTCATCCATGGGTACCTCCTGTCGTGCATCGGGTGGCTTCGCTCGACACTGTCAAGTTCACCCAACGATGTTGAACGGCCCGGAGTTCGGTGGAAACTCCACTCATCTCAGTGCGGTTCACCCGACGGTACGACGCTTGCGGACGATAGCCAACCCGTATCTCGCCAGCAGCGCGGGTAGTTCGCGTTGCGCCTCGAGGTCCAACTGCCTCCTGGACTCGCCTAGCTCGCTCCATGGGACAAGGTCGGTGTGACGCTTCTGCTCCAGGTCGGTCTCAGAGGCACTAGTCCAGCCATCCGCCCGCCGCTCTTCGCACCAGCGCTGGTGCTCGGATTCGGCCAGACGTTCAACCTCCTCGTCGCCGAACACGGGCAACGCGACGGCCCAGTCGTCGGAAACCTGGACGGAATAGCCGGCCCTATCCAAACGCGCACTCAGATTCGTCGCCTCGTCTCGATTGGACTCGCGGAAGGTCTCCTTGAGCAAGTCCCACGGTTTGTGGGACTCCCTCGCAGGATCGTAGGTGCCATCAAGCCGGCGGTGACGAAGATAGTTCCCGTGCAGGGCCTTTGCCATCTGCTCGGTGACGCTGTTCACGAACACTTCCGGTCGGCACAACCGGTCGAGGAGGGGGAACGTCGTGACATTCGAAAGATGCAGTTGGGTTGCCGCCCTATCGAGAAGGGTCACCGGGCCGGTCTGGCCTGTGGTGAGCGCCACGATCGGCACTCCAGACGGCGCGCTAGTTGCTAGTTGCATGACGGCTTCGAGGCTCGCGCGCTCATCCGCGTAGCTGACGAACACCGTGGTCCGGCCGCAGTCGTCCTCGTGCACGAGCGACGGCAAGTCCGGCGACGCCGGATCGGCGGGATCGCAATCGACAGCGACGAGCCGACACGCCTCTTCGAAATGGGGGTACCGCCGACCTAGCGCACGAATCCTCTGCGTAGCATCGGCGGCAACCAGCGTGAGCTCGAGACGAAGGCCGTCTTCGTGGTGATCGAACCACCACTCCCGGACCGCGCCTACGACGAGGAGCAATCCGACCCGGTCGGGCCCGACGACGATGACGTGCGGTGCGCGGCCATCACGTTCGGCAAATGAGTGCGGGAACTCTCCCAGGAGCGCGAGCCCGCCAGACCGGAACACGTTGACGTAATTGAGGGTTATGGCTCTCTTGTTCGTGTCAGCGAGGCTCGACTGCTCGAGACGCTCGCACATCTGGTCATCATCGACGTGCAAGAAGCAATCGAGCCGGCGCCGTCGATTCCTTAGTCGCTCGTTGCCCACCACGACGTTCTTCGCGGCGACACCAATCCTGTCGTTGACGCTGTTGTCACCGCACACGGCCACGATTCGCGTTGCCCGTCCGACACCAGCCTGCCGAAGCACCTCCGGGTCCGTCGCATCGCCCGCCAATACCGGGATGGAAAGTTCTCGACAGCGCGAGAGGGCGACGGAGGATGGATTCCAGTCCACGACGACGACCCGCTCACCACGAGCTTGGAACGCGGAGGCCAAACGCAGGCCGAGGTGGCCGAGCCCGCAGACCACCAGATGCCTGCGGTAGAGACTGTGGATACGCAGCCGGGTGAACGGCTCCTCCAATACCGCGAATATCGCCGACAGGCCAGCGAGCACAAGTGTCAGAGGGGCGAACCAGCGGGCTATCTCGACCGGCCAGGGAAACGGGGGGGTCGCCACTGAGGCCGAGCGCACTCCGGAATAGATAGCCGTGTTGTCTCTGAAGAGAGCCAAGGCTGCGTACAACCGGTCGACGAATGGGAGCGCGGGGTACAGGTCTGTGTAGCCCCATAGCCCGAGCCCCAGGCAAAGCAGTGCCATGATGCCGAGCAGCGACCATCGCCGGCGGTGCAGCGCTGCCCAAGTGCTAATCCGCCCCGAGTGAGTCTCGAGCACCCCAAGGAGGCGCCCGACCCCAGCATCAAAGTCGTCGGTGTCGAAGGGGAGGAGCGCGAGCTGCCGCAGCACCTCAGGCAAGCTCTCGACAGGGGTCTCCCGGGCGCGCACAGGAACGATCGGTTTGCGCAACGCGACGCCTCGCTCGATCTCGTGACGGCATCTCGCAGAGGCCACGAGGGCGGGCGATACCACTACCAGCACAGCGGTCGCGCTTGTGATCGCGGCGTGGACCTCGTCCGCGCGTTCCGCCGCGCGCACAGTGCGGACCGCCTCCAGCCGGGCCTCACCGACGGCTGGGAGATCAGCAGTCCTCGCCGAGAGCGTGCCCGTGCCGTCAGACGGTTCAAGAGCCTGCACCTCTTCGGCGCTCACGGTGTGCTCCCGGCTCCCGTCGTCATGCCACCATTCGCCAAGGTCTACGAACATGTCCGTGCCACGTTCTCGCAGTGCCTCTGCAAGATGGCGGACGAAGTCAAGATCACATCGCGAGTAGCAAACAAAGACATCGGTCATTGCGGCCCCCGCCGATACGCCCTTCGCGTGGCGTCGAATCGAAGTCCGGCAGCTCGAGTCGGATCGCTTGAGTCTACGTGACAGCCCACAGTGCAATTCCGGTCGTTCGGGATCAGCTGTCGGCCAACTGGCGATCGGGGAAGATCTCGATCTCCCACACCGAAGAAGAGAGCGCACGCCACACTCGGGGACTTGGTCGACGAGACGCCGCCCTCCTCGCCACCGCGCATCAGGCTTCTCGGCGGCCGGGCCGTCGCACAATCGAGAGGCCCGACCCGGCGAGCAAGCGTGGGATCGCCCGGACGCTGTCGCGGTCGAGGTCGCGAACTTCCTCAGAAAGTTCATCCCAGGGCACGAGGTACGGCGAAAGTTTGGCCGCGACATCGCGACGGGGTCCGAGGCGCCAGCCCTGCCGGAGACGGTCTTCGACCCAACGGACGTGCTCTACACGCGCAAGCATCTCGATCTCGTCTGGTTCGAATTCCACCGCCTCGCTTCGACCCTCCTCGCGGAGCACCGCGTCGCAACCGATGGACGCGAGTTTGCGTTCGATGTCGACCGCCTGGTCCCTGCTCGACGCTCGGAGCGATTCGGCCAGTTCCTCCCAGCAGCGAAGGGCGGGATCGTCGTGAGGTAGCGAACCATCGGCCTTGCGACGCCGGACGTAATCCTCGTGGATCGCCTTGGCAAGCATCTCGGTCTCACTCGGGGGTCGACGCCGACCGCGCTCTTCCTCGAACGCCTCGGGACTGGGCTCAAGAAGGCCGTCCTTGGAAGGTGTCTCGTCTTTCGTCAGTTTGAATCCAAGCGATTGAGTTCGATCACAGCCATTCTCGCCAAGGTCACCGCAAGGTCATCTGCGTCCTGCGGGACGTTGGAAGATGGGCCGGCCTCGCTGTACGCGACGACATCACCCCACAAGACGGCGCAGCCTGAGATGTGCGTCGCCGCCGAGCCCGAGGACGCCGATTCTAAGTAGGTACCGCAGCTTGCCTGCTGAGAGAAGCCTGAGGAGTCGATCGACCCAGTCGAGGTATATCCGGTCGGCCGCAGTCGCGTCCTGTAGAAGGCTTGTGCGTGCCGAGCGGTGTCGAACACGTAGAAGTAGACGGAGTCCCGGTAGCTCTTGCCGGCAAGCGTGGCACGAATGTATGTGCCTGCGACCAATCCTCCCGGAGAGCTCGATCCCAAGGTGAACTTCTGAAGGCTCACCAATGTGATGCCCGTCGGCAACAAGTCACCTAGAAGAGGAGACGAGTAGATCTGAGCACTTAGTTCCCGTGGTGTGAGCAAAGCGGGCGGTGGCGGTACGGAGGCCGGGGAGGCGGCATCTGCCAGGCGTGAAAGGTGCCTGATCGCGTCTCTCGTCAGCGTTGCCGAGAGGCTCTTGTCTGCCGCGGTGCTGTTCGTCAGACTCGTGACCACGATGAAGCTGACCACCTTGGCGCTGAGCGTTTCGCAGCTCGATTCCCAACGCGTCGCCTGCGTCGAGGTCGCCTCCTCAAGGCCCGTGTCGCACTTTCTCGAGTCGCCTATTCCCGCGGGGACGAAATGCCCGGTGAGGGTGTAGCCATCCGGAAGCGGGCGGCCGTTAGCGTAATACGAGCTGGCGTCGCCCAAGTTATCAAATACGAAGTAATTGAGCGAAAGAACCGAAGCTGGACCAAAGAGCGGTACATAGACGGCGTCGACGAGGCCGAATGTCCGGAACGAAACCAATTCAGGGTTGGATGCCGAGACATCGCTCGGTATCTCCTTGGAGCTAAGCCGGCTTTCGAGCAGCAGCCCAGCCATTCGATCTGAAGAAACCTTCTGAACGGCATGGCCAGCTGAGACCGATGGGAGGGACGTTCGCACCGGGCCTGGGCGAAGGAGCAGGACGACAACCAGCGCGATTACCGCGACAAGCACGCCCAGCCCCGCGAGAACAAGCCGGCGCGAACGCCGCGGCCTGTCGCCTTGCTTGGTCGGCTTGTCGATCACCTCAGGGCGGATCCCTACCGTGTCGGGCTCGGGACGGCTCACCACCGGAGTGGGATCGACGAGCTGCTCGACGGCTCGCACGAGGCGCCCCACGTCGTACTCCCAGCGCTGGTTCTCAAGCTCCAAGGCATTTCGCCTCGTCAGTGGCCGCAACGATTCCGGAAGTTCCTCGGGTGCCGGCATTCGGGCGCGCTCGACGAGGATGGGGATGACTGGGACACCGCTCCGCAGGGCGGTGTCCGCCTCCAGCCGGATGAAGTCCATAGGATCGTCGAGAAGGTGCTCGTCTGACTCGCGGCTGAGCCAATCACGGCCGATGAGGACGAGCGCGACACCGCTCGAGCCAATCGCCTCCTCGATCTTCTGAACGAAGTCGGCACCCGGGGCTATGGAATCCACGTCCATGAAGACCCGATCGGCACCGAATCGTTGCGCCAGGCGATCATGCAGGGCACGCGCTTGACCGCTCGTCTCGCCGCGCCTGTAGCTGATGAACACGCCCTTGGACCGAAGAAGAGAGTCCGTGCCGTCAGTCATTTCGCCCCTTGGCCAGTCCGGGGCAGCCGGATGGGCGAAGACGACCCGACCGCCGAATTCGCGGCTGGCACGGCCCCTGAGAACATGATCCGCCAGCCTCCCTTACTTCGCGGCGACCGGCGCAGCGGAAAACCCCAGCCGTTGCCCAACAAACGGCTGGAGAAGTCTGCCATCGGCACCCCTCCATTTGGCACCCCTCCCCTGATAGTGACGCGACATTACCCGACGCTCTCGTGACCCGCTGCGGCGAACCCCTGGAACCTATGGGCAGCTCTCGCCCGCTCGGCGCGACCCTCCCAGTCGTCGCCATCGGATCTACGACAGACGGCGTTGACGAGGCACCCGACCGGACTCCGTGGGACTAGCGGCATAGACCCGCGACCGGGCGCGCATCGTGAGCGGGCGACTAGAACCTCAACGACGCGATGTACCCGGTAAAGGTGTCATCACTGTTGACCGCTGGGACGCCGAACACCAGCGACGATCCATGCACGACGACTCCTTGGACGCCGGCGATGACCACGTCGGCCGCGGGATCCGTCCCCCCGGGACATGACTCGCCATTGCAAGGCAACGGCCAGCCTCCGATCACCCGGGTGATAGTGCCCGACGGGCTCACGCTGCGGATCTCGTCGCAGTCAGCGATATAGAGAGTGCCGAAGCCGTCGAGGGTGAGCGCGATCGGCGGCACGTAGCCGATGTTGCCGTAGTCGTTCGCAGCGTTTTCTCCGGCAGAAGGATAGGCGACACAGTTCCCATTGACGTCCTGGACTTCCGGCATGAGCTGAGCACTTGTTGCAGCCCCCCCGTTTCCGCAATTGCCGGCGACAGGCAGGTAAGCAAGGCAGGTCGAGTCATCGCCGGCGACACGGATGATGCTTCCGGCAGGGGTGACCTCTTGGATCTCGAGGTCGCCGCTCTCGGCGATGAACAGGTCGCCGGCGGCGTTGATCGTGATGCCCGTCGGCAGATCGAGCTCTGCCTCCCCCGCTGGTCCGCCGTCGCCGCAGTGCAACGGATCTTCGCACCGGGAGCCGTCACCGGCGATGCGCGTGATGATGCCCGATGGGCTGATTTCTCGCACCTCGCTATCGCCGGAATCGGCAACATAGAGGTCACCGGCGCGATCCAAGGCGAGACCACTGGGCACGGTGAGGTGTGCCTTCGACGCTGGTCCCCCGTCTCCACACACGGGTGGCCTGCCGCACGGTACATAGTCACCGGCAATGACCACGTCGTGCCCCGAGGGCGTGATCTTCACGATCTCGCCACCGATGCTCGACGACACGGCATTGGTATTGAGAAAGCTCAGCTTGCCACTCTCGGCGACGTAGAGATCACCAACGCTATCCATGACGATGCCGGTCGGGTTGTACAGATTGCCGGCACCGGGCACGATGCGCGCCACCCCGGCCGCGGTGACCTCCTGGATGTAGTCCCCGAACGTGTTCTCGTCGTGGTCGTCAACCGCGTCCTCGTCATCGGTGAAGTAGACGTTGCCGGTGGGACTCACGGCCAATCCCAATGGGTTCGTGAAGCCGAGTTTGTGAGCAGGTGTCCCCTGGCAGGCGCCCGTCTCCCCATCGTTGTTCCCGATCGTGCACTTGGCCTTGTCGGACGTCGTGTTCCCGGCGAGAATCCTGAGGGGTCGTGCCGGCACCGGCTGCGATTGCACGGGCATAGCGGCGAAAGGCTTGTCGCGCAGCTCGCATGTATCAGCCGACCCTTGCTTGCCTTCGACTTCTGGCGTGTGCAGGTTCACGGTGAGAGTGCCGAGAATCTCGAACGCCGCGCCCTTCGAACTGCGCCTTACGGTCGCTCTGATCGTGTCGAGATCCCGCCCCGACGAGCTGTCAGGGCCGCCCTTGAACAGAAAGTGATCGCTTTGCACGCTTGCCGTGCCGCTATTCAACTCCCCTGAAACGCAGGAGTCCGCGACTGAAACCGAGACGCTGGAGGTACCGAGCACGAACCTGAGAAGCGAACTGTCCGCTGTGACCGCCCAGAAGGTCTTCCCTGGACTTCTCTCACCGGAGGCGTCGAGCGTGAGGAGTGCAACGGCAACCACGCCCGCGAGCCCTACGGTGAAGGCTCCTGCGGTCCTGCGCCAGCGCAGACGTGCCAGGGTGTGCCGGTGTCCGTTGCCTCGCATTTTCCGCTGCTCCACTCTGCCACTCACAAACGGGGCGTCGGGAACATGTCGGAAAGCCAAGGTACAACCCGGCGGCTTCTGAGATGACGATAGAGACCGTTCGTTTCGTCGTGACTCCGAGGAGGTGCCATGGGCGGCTCACCGGTTCGCGCTCGCCACGGGTGAACGCGTGGAGCCGCCTCTTGCTCTACCGCACTCCAGCTGCCATGATGAGCGAGCGTGCAGGGGTTGGGGCGGGTTCCCGGCATTGGTCGTTCCGAGCCCGAGTTGACGACGTCGCCAGGCCTAAGAGGGGGAGCCGCTGTGATTCGAGACAGCATCGGTGACATAGCCCGTGTATGACCGACCGGCGGTGCGTCGCGAGCGGCACGAACATCCGATCGTGCCTCACCTTGCCATGTTCAAACGGAGCCCCAAACGGCGGAGCACCGCAGCCCTCGGTGTGTGTTCTCTCGTCATCTTGGTAGGCGCCGCCGCCGTGACGCTGCGCCAGAGCCCGGCGACGACGGCGTTGCCCGCCACGTCCAATGGGTCGTTGTCGTCGAGCAGCTCAGGCGCCCTCATCGGACCGACCCGTGAGAAGTCGGTGTCCTTCCTCGTCCTCTTGGGTTCTGCGGCGCGGCCGACCTGCCTGATGAGGTGGGCGGGATCGGCGCGGCTCTCTGTGCAGTGGTCGGCTGGTCAGCGGTGGGCAACGATCTCGGGTGCCCCGCGTAACGTTGACCGCAGCTTCCATCTTTCGATCGACGACTACCGCTCCTCGACAGGGAGCGTCGTCTTCGCGGCCAACCATCCGGCGGCTGTGCCATCCGGAGTGTGTGGCGAGGTCGCCGGAGTCGGGACCATCCACTCCTTCATAGAGCCGACCAGCCTCGCCGTGCCCCAAGGGGGCTTGAGCAGCGTCGATCTCCGGACAGCCTACGACGCCCTGCCCCTCACGGACCAGAATTACAACGGCCAGGGAGAGACCGTGGTCTTCATAGAAGGCGGGGGCTTCTTGCAGAGCGACTTCGCCACGTTCGCTGCCGACGAGAAGCTGCCCCCTTACAACCTTTCGCTGGTCGGGAAGAACACTGGCTATGACGATGAGACGACGATGGACATCGAGACGGTGCACGAGATCGCGCCGCTAGCCCACCTCGTCTTTTTCAACCTGAACTCGATCACCAACGCGACGTCTGATGCCGATCTATTCGCCCAAGTGTTCATCAAGGCAGCCGACCTATGGCCCGGCGCGATATTCAGCATAAGCCTTGGAGTGTGCGAGACCAATACGCAGGCTTTCAACGGCGCCGACCTGGTGGCGCTGAACGCGACCGTGATGTCGATCGAGGCAAAGGGCTCGACCGTATTCGCTTCCAGCGGGGACTCTGGTGGACTTGATTGCACGCCCTCCTCCGACGACGGTCAGCCGCCTCAGAGTTCCTTCGTGGGTGTCCTGGTACCTGCGTCGTTGCCGGCGGTGACGGGCACGGGGGGTACCTCCTTGACGACCGACGCGGCGGGCAACTACATCGGCGAGACGACGTGGTCGGAGCCGCTCTTGTCCCAGGGCACTGGCGGGGGAGTGTCGCGATACTTTGCGCGGCCCTCGTGGGAGACCGGGGTGGGCACCGGGGGACAGATCGACACGGGCAACCATCTCGAGGTGCCTGACGTGGGCTCCGACTCGGACCCAAATACCGGTAACGCCATCATCCTGAACGGTCAGGCAAGCTTGGGTGGGGGAACGTCGCTGGCCGCCCCCACCTGGGCGGGATTCACGGCTCTCATGGACCAGTATCTCAAGGCCCACCATGATCCCCCGGTCGGATTCTTCAATCCCATCCTCTTCCACCTGGCCAACTCCTCTGTCCCCTATCCGCCCTTCCACGACACCACGCTGGGCGGGAACGACTTCTATGCCGCCACTCCCGGCTACGACATGACCACCGGTCTGGGTTCGCCCAACGTGTACAACCTCGCCCGGGACCTGACTGCGGGGAGGTTCTGAGATGAGTGAGATGACGTCGTCTCCAGCAGATCTGCCGGTGCTCGCCACGGTGGTCTGCCCCTATTGCGCCGTGGTGGTTCCTGACGCGCGGTACTGCGGCGCATGCGGGGCGCACCTCGTCTCCAGCGGATCCCACGCCTCGCAACGGCTGCACTCCTACGCTGCGTTCCCCGACGAGCCAGTCTTTCGATTCTCGGTTGTGACCTCACTGTTCCCCCACCTCTCGCACCGGGCCAAGGCTCCGTTCCGCGTTGGCTTCGCGGTCTTCCTGGCGCTCCTACTGATCTTTGCCCTGGCAGGCACGACTGCCCCGTTGATCGCCGTCAGCGCGCTCAGCGTGCCTCTCCTGTTCCTCCTCTACATCTGGGAGGTCGATCCTTACGAGGGCAGCTTCCTCCCGCCTACCTTCATCTGCTTGCTGCTTGGTGCCGGTCTCGGAGCCGGCTGGGCGATCATCGGCGGCGGCTACGTCGACAAGGCGCTCTTGCCCTCGTTCACCTCCAGCCTCACCAGCGGCTCGTCGATCGTGGCCGCGATCGCGGTGCCTGCGATCGGGCAGCTCCTCATGTGCGTGCCGATGGTGGTCGCCCGGAGAATGCAGCGCGGGCCGATCGAGTCGCTTGACGGCTTCGTCGCCGGAGCGACCGGTGCGCTGGGCTTCACCCTGGCCGCCACGATCGACCTGATGGCACCCTGGCTGAGCAACGGCCAGCTCACCCACGAGGCGTTCCTCTCCAACATGACCCAGGTGATCCTGCGGGGCGTGACACTGCCGCTGGTCAGCGCCATGGCGACCGGCCTCATCGGAGCGGCATTTTGGGCCAAGATCGGCTCACGCTCTACCTCAGCCAAGGGCAGATGGCTCACCTCGCCCGGGGTGGCGCTGGTGCTGGCGCTGCTCGTGCAAGTAGGGCTGGGCTTCACCGACATTGCTGCGCTGTCGGATGCCGTGCTCGTCGGCATCCACGTCGCAGCGCTCGGCGTGCTGACCTTGGCAATGAGGGTGGGCGTGCACCACGTGCTCCTGCACGAGGCTCTCGACGTGACGATCGGGGCCCCTCGGGTGTGCGCCAACTGTACCCACCTGGTCCCGGCCATGGCGTTCTGCCCGCAATGTGGCGTCGCTGAGCGGGCGATAGCGCGCCCCCACCGTCGACGGGCGACGTGGCCCTTGATCAATGGCGTCATGACACCGTCAGGAGACACCGCGTGAGCACGACAGATACGCCGTTGCCAGACTCCCCGTGGCCGACCGCGCCGCCGGGCGCTCCCGGCCTGAAAGTGGGCTTCCCTGGAGCCCACGAGCTAGCGTCGCCTGCTCGCCGGTTCAGTCACCGCGCCATGGTCGTCCTACTGGCCGCCGGACTGGGCGTGCTCACGCTCACGCTCGTAGTCGTCGCTTTGCTCGCCACCCCCGGACCACCCGCGTATTGCAACCCGCTCAAGTGTCAGGGGCCACCGGTCGGCCAACCGCGCAAAGGTGTGAATGGCCAGGGTGCCTACGGGGCCGCCGTGGTCGACGGCACTCTGTACACGAATCCGCAAGGCTTTTCTTTGCGCTACTTTCCGCAGCCAACGGTCCAGACGGATTCCTCTGGGATCGGCTTGACCTATTCGTTCAAAAGTGGAACGGCTTACCTCGACGTATTCGGCGGGTCTGAAAACGGGACCTCGCCCGAGGCGGAGGTGCAGTCCTTCGTCTCCCGGAATCTCCCGAGCGCCCAACCTGTCTACCAGCTGCCTGACCCGTTGATCGGCTACCATCCTGCCTTCGGCGAAGCCTTTGATGTGCAGCCAGCCAGCAGCGATGGGACGACGCAGACCGCCCGAGTCCTCGTGGCTGCGACAGCCTACAATGGGTTCGGCATCATCGTGGTCGCCTATGGGTCGTTGCTCCCGACAGTGACCGCTAAGTCTGATTGGTTCAACGGTCATCCCTCGCCCGCCAACCTCAATTTGGCCTATTTTTTCGGGGCAGACGCGCTCGTCAACAGCATCGTGTTCCCGTAGGAGCGACCCACCGCGATT
>OCTA010002782.1_pt1 | contig 15735 bp, 12 predicted proteins | sample 1538991 | NCBI WGS metagenome assembly OCTA01 (sample SAMEA3539302, study PRJEB22396) | soil metagenome | biome: tundra; feature: field; material: soil | place: USA | collected 2010-05 | depth 0.15 m | reverse complement strand
AGCGCTCGATCTGCGAACTGCTCGATATTGCCCTGCGCCGCGATGGCCACAAGGTCGAGACCGTTACCGGCGGCGATCTCGCGAAGCGCAAGATCGACAGCGCCCTGTTCGACGTGATTGTGACCGACATCAAGATGCCAGGCGTGGATGGCGTGGAGGTGCTGCGTCATGCGCATCAGGTCTCGCCCGAATCGGCGGTCATCCTGATGACGGCGGTGGACGACTACGAAGCAGCCGTGCAGGCGGTGAAGGCCGGAGGCGCGACGGATTACATCCGCAAGAGTCCGGGGCTGGTCGATGAAGTCAAACTGGCTATTGCCCGCGCGCTGACCAGGGTCTCGCTCAGCCGGCAGAATTTTGCCTTGCGCCGCGATGCCGCTGCCCGTAATTCGCTCGAGAATATCATCGGCGTCAGTCCGGCACTCGAGAAGCTGAAGCAGACAATTCGCACGGTTGCCACCACCAGCAGTACGATCCTGGTCTACGGCGAGAGCGGAACCGGGAAGGAACTGGTGGCGCGCGCTGTGCACACCTGTTCGCCGCGGGATTCGGAAGGGTTCGTCTCGGTCAACTGCGGCGCTTTTCCGGAGACGTTGCTCGAAAGCGAACTGTTCGGCTACGTCAAGGGCGCGTTCACGGGAGCGAACCAGAACCGGCGCGGGCTGTTCGAAGTCGCCGACCAGGGCACCATCTTTCTGGATGAGATCGGCGAAATGACCATGCCGATGCAGGTCAAATTGTTGCGCGTGCTGCAGGAGCGCACGGTCCGTCCGGTGGGCGGCACGAGCGAAATTGCGGTGGACGTGCGGGTCATTGCCGCCACCAATCGCGATCTCGACAGGCAGGTCAGCGACGGCACGTTCCGCGAGGATCTCTACTACCGGCTCAACGTGATTCCGATCCGGGTGCCGAGCCTGCGCGAACGCCGGGAAGACATTCCGCTGTTGGCGAATCACTTTCTGAAAAAATATGCGCCGGGCGCCGGGAAGAATATTCACGGGATGGACCCGGTTTCGCTCGACAACCTTTCGCGCTATGAATGGCCGGGCAATGTGCGCCAGCTTGAGAACACGATCGAGCGGGCGGTGGCGCTGGAGGCGAGCAGCGAGCTGCACGTCGAATTGCCAGCCGAGCGCCCGAAAGCGCGCGCTGTGGCCGCGGGTGCGGAAACTGCCATGCCGTTTGCCGGAGGCTCGGTTCTTCCCGAAGGCGTGAACATGGAAAACTATGTCGCGCAGATCGAGCGCTCCCTTCTGCAGTCTGCACTTGGGCAAACTCAGGGAGTGCAGGTTCGCGCCGCCGATGTGCTCGGGATCTCCTACCGGTCGTTCCGCCACCTGATGAAGAAGTACGAACTGTAGGAGCCGGCTCTCGGCTCTTGGCTTTCGGCTCTCAGGTCTTAGCTCTCAGCTCGACCGTGGCGCCTTTCGGGTCACCTTGCTAGTTAGTTGGGGGGGTGCCCCCCTCCCCCCTATTTTCTCGCAAAGTATTGAAAAGTAAGGCACTTAACTCCAAAATATTCAATAATAAGGACTTAGCGGCGGACTTTGCTCATTTCCGGCCATTTCGCATACTTTCCGTGTGACCGTTGAGTTGTCAAAGAGCGTTTTCGGATCACTTTTTTGTGGGCCGGGATACCCGTCTCTGGAGACGGGCGCACTTCTGTCTTGCCACAGGTCAGTGATTATTGTCGCGCGGGGCGGGTTGGAGGTCTGTGATGCGGGCACGGGAGATTTGTGATGAAAAAGTCGGAGGCCTCGCTTCAGAGCCGACGCTCTAAATCGGTGGGCGAGATCGTTCTGTGTTGAGCTGAAGGAGCCGGGTCAGAATATCCTGATCGCTCAGATCATTCGGCCAGCCGTAGGCGGCGAAGACAGCATCGTCCAGTTCCCGGTGAGCGTCCTGCAGCCACGTGGGATTTTCGTTATAGAGATTTGTCAGCGTGCGCTTCTTCAATTCCGCCGTGGAGGCATCGGGCGGATTGAGCCATGCGTCGCGTTTCTTCACGAGTTTGAGGGCAGCTGCTGCGATTGCTTCGACGCGCGGGTCGTCTTTTTGTTCCTTTTCGGGCGGCCACGGGAAGGGGAAGGTCTCGAAGCATGTACTGGTGTTATAGGTTGGATCGTTGCCTACGCCGTGCCAAGAGCAGGTGGAGCGTCCAAATCTCATGAGCATGGGAATGGAGCACGCCGAAGAAGTAGTCGTCATCCCTGGCGAATGCAAATAGTCGGCTGTCGGGTACAAGTTCGGTATCTGCCCATATGGTTTACTCCAAGAATTGGTCGGGGCGCGCGGATTTGAACCGCGGACCCCCTGCGCCCAAGGCAGTGAACGAAAGCATATCTTGTTGGCCCGTCTAGCTTTTCTCTATGTCGTAGTACACGGTTTTGGACCTAAGTGGGCAGCATTTGGACCCAAGTTGGACCCAAGTTTTCTGGTTGCCGTTGCGATAAAATTGAGTAGGCGGGTGCCTAATTCCGCCCCAGGAAAATCGGCATGATTACGAATCCCTACCTCAAAGGTTCAATCGCGGTTGCAATGCTCGGAGCGCTCTTATACGGCGAGGTTCAGGGCGAGAACCATCTGCACGCACAATTTATCGCGGTTTCCCCAACGAACAACCTCGTCGCCAGTGGCGGGTTCGTCAGCAACGTGTCCGCGGCGACCGTGACCTACACCTCCCAGCCCTCGCCGGTGACTCTTGAATTTCTGTTGCCTCACGACCATCTGGCAATTCAGGACACTGCACTCACGCTGCCGATGGTGAAGCTGGCCCGCTCACTTCCTGCAACGGGAGCAAATCCGTTTTTCCAGCGCAGGCAGCGTGCGCCGCGCCTGGATGTCCAATCCTCTAAAGTCCCGCCGTTCTGGTGCGCTTCCTTCCAGAAATTTCGTGGTCGTATGGTGACTTAAGCGGGGCAACGCAACAAACTTCCACAAGTAGCGGGTCAATCCGCTCTTCACCTACGATGAAAAGGAAAGTTCCACCACATCCGCTGATTTAGGGAGCGGGTTTCATCCGATAGCGCTTCTTGTAGGCAGAAGGCTCCGAACGCCTTTCCCGTAAAACCAATACAATAACCTCATATACTAGGTAAAACGCTATACAACAGACAAATTGCCTAGTAAATTAGGTACATGTTAACCCTGTCCGCCATAGGAGCCGAGATCGCTGCAAGGCGCAAGGCGCAAGACCTGAGCCAGGCCGCGCTGGCAAGCAAGGCCTCTATCGGCCATTCGACGCTGGACGCGCTCGAAAACGGCCGCTCGGGGGAGCTCGGGTTTTCCAAGATTACCAGAATCCTGACGGCGCTTGGCCTGGAGCTCAAACTTCAGGAAGCAAGCGCGCGCCGGCCCACGCTCGACGAACTTATGGAAGAGGATCGCAATGATAAAGGTCTGGACCGACGCCGCTGAAGCGGGCCTGCTCGACCGCAGTGGCGAGCGCGGCAGCACATTTCTTTATCTACCCGATACCCCGCCCGCGCGCGCGGTCTCTGTAACCATGCCCGTGCGCCTGCCCTCCTGGGACAGGGGCTTTGGCCTGCCTCCCATCTTCGAGATGAATCTTCCCGAGGGCGCGCTGCGCGAGAGGCTCCGCCTTGCCTTCGCCAAAGCCACCGGTACGTTTGATGAATTTGATCTCCTTGCTGTCGTCGGGCGTTCGCAGGTCGGCCGCATCCGCTACACCGGCCAGAAAGAGCAATTGGAAGAGGATGTTCCGTTCCAGTCGGTGGATGAGATTCTGGCGCGGAGGCGTGACGGGGATTTGTTCCACTACCTTATCGAGAAGTTCGCCTCGTTTTCCGGCATCAGCGGTGTGCAGCCCAAGATACTCGTGCGCGACGAAAAGGCCTCCGTTGTCTTGAGCACAGCGAATCCCCGCCTTTCGCAAAGTTACCGGGGCGCGACGCATATCGTGAAATTCTGGGAACCCAACGAATTCCCGCAGCTAGCGGCCAATGAATACTTCTGCCTCAAGGCTGCTGAGGTATGCGGGCTTGAAGTACCTCCCTACCGGATCGCAGAAGACGGCATGGCGCTCGTCATTGACCGCTTCGATCTCCGCCCTGACGGCACCTATCGCGGTTACGAAGACTTCTGCGTCCTTAACGCCCGGCGAACCGATGAGAAATATCGCGGCAGCTACGAGACCTCGATCATGAAGCGGTTTCAGCAATTTGCGAATTCGCCACACGTAAATGAAGATCTTGAAAAGCTCTTCACAGTCATTGCTCTCAACTGCGCGCTCAGAAATGGCGACGCGCACCTGAAGAATTTCGGGATCGTGTATGACGATGTCCTGGGCGAGGCCAGGCTTGCACCCGTCTATGATCTGGTGACGACTGCCATCTACCTGCCCAAGGACAGTATGGCCCTCACCCTCAACGGAACCACCAAATGGCCCAGCGCAAAGGAACTTCAAAGGCTCGGGGAGACCCGCATGGGAGGCAGTCCTTCGCGAGTCAAACAGATTCTGGAGCGCATCGAGACAGCGATCTCCGGCACGTCAGCCGAACTCCGCGCCTACATCAAGGAACACGGGGAATTTGCCGAAACTGGGGAACGGATGCTTCAGGAATGGGAGAAAGGCTCGGCTCTCTCGCTGAGAACTGAGTAAAGACTCTTCCCTCATCCTGTGAAAAGTGTGGGTTGAGTTGTGGGTCAGGAATTTATCGCTGCCAAGCAATCAGCCCCCTGCCCTTCTGCAGAACTTCATACATTCATTCTTGAAGGTGTGCACACCTGCACCTTTGCAGGATGAGAGAAAGAGCTAAGGCCCAGCTTTTTTCGCGGATCTAATATAAATTCCTGACCACGACGCGTGGACAGATACTTTCGCTTCTCTTTTTTGATTCTTCAAAATCCCACTCCTGCAAGGTTGCACACATGCAAATATGCAAAACAACAGATTTGCACGTATGACGTTCTGCGATTCATCAGAATCTGTTTTCACCACAATTGCAGAAGTGCACTCCATCAAATACTCACACCTGAATGTTTGAAGTTGTGATGATCCCAAATTATTGCCCGTGCATAAGTTCAGGTGTGCACCCTTGCAGATGTGAATTGTTGCAGTGATGCATCAGGGAGTGACGGTATTTCTCAGCTGTCATTCGCTGGGCTTGACATCCCGGCGCTAAACCTTCATTGCTTCACGTGTGCACACCTGAGGCGATGCACACGTGAAGGATTGCAGTTGTGAAAACGATAGCTTTGATTGCGCAGAAGGGTGGGGTGGGTAAGACAACGCTCGCCGTCAATCTTGCGGTGGCCAGCGGCTTACGCACGGCAATCTTTGACCTAGATCAGCAGGAAAGCGCAGCGATCTGGGCAGACCGTCGGAAGAGCGACATGCCCCACGTGGAATTCCTGACTGAGCGTCGCCTGCCGGAAGGCCTAAAGGCAGCCGAACGGGGAGGCTACGAGTTGTCAATCATCGACACACCGCCCGCAGCAGAACCCCAGGCCTTCGCAGCCGCGCAATCGGCCGACCTCATCCTTATTCCGTGCCGTCCCTTGAACAGTTTGCTCACTGCTGCCCGCGCCAGCATCTCGCTATGGAAGAGTGGGGATTGCTAGAAGACTGCTTGCGCCTCACACACGGCGGAAAGAACCTATTCCTGCTTGACGGGCGCACCGCTGCGCTGCGCTTCTGCCACACATCTAAGAGCCGGGTTTATCGTGTCGTAAAACGCCTCGAACTCAAAGGCTGGTTGATTAAAGCCGGTGGTGGAACGCGCAACAAAAAGACTGGCATGTATGACAACACGGCCTATCGTGTCCTTCAGCATGAAGACTGGGCTAAGACTCACGCCTGTCCCAATTTAAGGACTAGCCCAGTCCCAAAACAAGGACAGGCACCTGTCCCAGATTTGAATACCACCAGTCCCAAAACAGGGGTACCACCTGTCCCAAAACAGGGACATAGCTCTGTAGTACATCCCTTGTATAAAATCCCCTGTGTTAAACCTCTGGTGGATTCAGAGTCCCCAAACCCTTCTTTTTCAGAAGGGCAGGAAATCAAAGGCGAAGCCTTGGAAGTTCGCCCGTCCAGTCCTCAAAATGGGACAGGCAAAGTCGAATTTGATTTCACTGCAAGATTCAAAAAGTGGACAGATGAACTCAATGAGCTAGGTACACCGCTGATCTAGCTGTAAACACACCGGCCCGGCTCCCCACCGGGCCTGATCTTAATGAACACCCCAACTGAAACACCCTATGAAAACCATCCAACTGACTCAGGGCTTCGTCGCTCTTATTGACGATGCCGATTATGAACGTGTGTCTGCTCACAAGTGGTGTGCGAACAGAAACAGGCACACCGTATACGCATACCGCAAGGACAACAGGCGCACAGTGTACCTGCATCGTTTCATCTGCGGAGTCACCGACCGCAAGGTGAAAGTTGACCATGAGGACCACAACGGCTTGAACTGTCAACGCTACAATCTCCGTGCTTGCTCAAACGGGCAGAACTCCATGAATCAGAAGAAACGTAGCGACGGGCTGTCGAGCAAATTCAAAGGAGTGTGCCGTCGCAAGCAATACGGTAAATTTCAGGCAGACATCCGGCTTAACGGCAAGTCGAAGTTCTTGGGGATGTTCGTCAATGAGCTAGACGCGGCGCTGGCCTATAATGCAGCAGCGCGTGAGCACTTCGGAGAGTTCGCCTTGTGCAACTTCCCGCCGAAAAAACCTTGCATCGCCAGCGCACCTGCTTTAGTCTTTGCGCACGGAGGCATCTCCGCGTAAGGCTTTTGAAATGAATTGGTCGGGGCGCGCGGATTTGAACCGCGGACCCCCTGCGCCCAAGGCAGGTGCGCTACCAGGCTGCGCTACGCCCCGACTAGAATAGGATTATAAATGAAGGGGTGCCGGTGACCTCGGTGACACTCCCCAAAAGGTGGCGTGCCCCGGGAGACCGCGCTCGGGCTATAATCCGCTTCGAAAGTCATGCCTGTTTCACGCTACGCCCTCGTCACGTACGTCCGCAGTCCGGTTGGGTTGTTCGTGGAAAACCTCCGCCAGGAACTTCATCCTACGATGCCCCACATGGCGGCCCACCTGACGATTCTGCCTCCCCGCGAACTGGTGGGTGCGGAAGCGGCGGCGATGGAATTTCTGGCAGAAGCGTGCAGCCATGTCATCCCGTTCGAAGTCGAGATGGGAGACGTAGAAACTTTCCTGCCTACGACTCCTACGGTCTTCATCCAGGTAAAACGGGCCGCCTACAAAATGCGCGAACTGCACGACCGGCTGGGCGGGAAAATGCTGTGCTGTTCGGAGAGTTGGCCTTATATTCCGCATCTCACCGTTGTGAAAACGGAAACGGACGAACAGGCACGGGCGGCGACCATCATCGCGCGGGAGCGTTGGCAGCAATTCGATGGTAAACGCCAGGTGCATGTCGATGAGCTGATGTTCGTTCGAGAGACACACGGGCGGTGGCAGGACTTAGCTCCGCTTCCGTTGGGACGCGGCCAATTATCGTCGAAGTCCTAGTCCGCCAAGAAAGCCTGCAAAAACGGCGCCCGAAAACCCTTCAAAACTCTTAACTGTCGGCCATTCTACGGGCCCGGAAGTTCATGTACTTTCCGCTCATTGCTAACTCCACCAGCAGGATTACCATAGATTTACGGGCTCGATACCAAGCGCCGGATCCCAGGCTGCGGTTGATCTGAAGAAGATCGGAAGTGTGAATATGCAAATTGGCGTTTATGGATCCGGGTATCTTGCAACTGTCATCTCTGCCTGCCTTGCCGATTTCGGCACGCCGGTTTGCAGCTGTCACCCCGACGGCACGCAACTCCTGGAAGTCGCGAAAGGCAACACACCTTTCTACGAGAAAAATCTGCAGGAAGTCATTCGGCGCAATGTGCGGGCCGGACGCCTGGTGTATTCGGCAGATCCCGAAGACCTGGCGCACAAAGCACAGGTCATATTTCTCGCCGAAGATTCTTCAGAAGGGCTGGAACAGTTGGTACTACGCCTGGCGCGGGCCGCGGGCAACTTTCAGGTACTGTCGATCGTCACGCCGGTGAGCGTGGGTTCGACGACGTTGCTTGAAAAGGCGCTCAAAGGAAATGGGCTGAAGAGCTTGCTCGCATGCCAGCCGATGTTCTTCACGAATGGATGCGCGGTCGAAGACTTCAACTGGCCCGACCGGATCCTTCTTGGCACGCCTTCGAGCGAGGCCGTTTCTTCGCTCAAGCAGATTTTTCACCCGCTGGTGATGCGCGGCGTTCCCGTCCTGGTGACGAATTACGAGACGGCGGAACTGGCGCGCGAGGCGACCACCGCCTTTGTCGCGACCAAGATTTCATTCATCAATGAGATTGCAAGCCTGTGCGAACACGTACATGCGGATGCGGTCAGCCTGTCGCTGGCTCTTGGGCTGGACAAGAAAATTGCGCCGCGCTGCCTGCAGCCGGGCGCCGGCATGGGTGGAATTTTTGCTGAGAGCGACATGGACTCGCTGACCGAACTGGCGCTGGCAAACCACGTTGATCTGAAAATTCTGAACGCCGCTCGCGATGTAAATCTGGATCTGGCCGACCGGCTCCTGAAGAAAGTAGCGGGGGCGCTGGACAGCGTGCAGAATAAGGATCTGGGTATTCTCGGACTGGCCTTCAAGCCGCACACGAATTCCGTCGCTGGATCCGCGTCCGTTCAACTGGTAAAGAACCTGCTCACCCAGGGAGCGCGCGTGCGGGCCTACGATCCGGTTGCGATTCCGAATGCGCGCCTGCAGCTCAATGGCACAGTGAAGTACTGCGAAACAGCCTACGGAGTTGCCGAGGGAGTCGATGCCCTGATCGTGGCCACGGGCTGGCCAGAGTTCCGGACGCTGGATTTTGCAAAGATCCGCCACCTGGTGAAACGGCCGATCATTATCGATACGAAAAACCTGCTCGACTCGTCTCGAATGCGCGCCATGGGGTTTCAGTACATGGGCCTGGGGCGGTGACGCTGGGCTCTAGGCGGTAGGCTCTGGTCTCTCGGCCTTGGGCCCTGTAGTAGTGCTGTCCTATCCTTGCTGCTAACTTGTATCTTCCCGGACTCCGCAGAAGCCGTTCTGCGTTTACCACGCCGCCTGGCTTGTTGAGAACAAAGGCGAGGGCCGAAAGCCTAAAGCCGAGAGCCTACGCCCAGAGCCGTTCTCCAATTGCTATAATCGAGATCTGCGGTGGGAGTAGCTCAACTTGGTAGAGCATCGGACTGTGGCTCCAGTCCCAGCCCATTCACATTTTCTCGCGAAACCCCAGTAAACATGCGCCTTTCAAAGAGTTATTGGAAAAACTGTAGGCTCGCGTGCCAATCGTTTTATGTTTTCCTGTTACGTCTTTTTTTTAGCTGACGGGCAGAGTTCGGGCAGAGATTCGACCACCCCTTCGATGAAATGTGTATCAGCCGAGTGCAGAATGCTTGGGCCAGCCTTTGCCGTTGTGTTCCCTTGACACCTGGTTGCTGGCCTCGAAGTCAATGACCAACCCTCTGTGCTGTTGACGTTGCCGCAGAAAATCTGGTCCGCACCGTAGATGTTTCCGCTGATTATTCCCGTGTTCGGGTCGGCGTGAAAAGCGAGGAGTTTGTCATCGTGTTTGCCCTTGTCCGGATGGGGGGTGAGAATCAACGGTGAGGGCTTCCGTTTCGTCTTATTCGGGCTGTGTTCGATCACTCGATTCGAAGCCCGCGAGAGTGTGCTGCGGGTGCTGGGATGGTTCGAACAGTGGTTCGCCAAAGCGAAGGATTAGAGCGGGATCGCTCCGCGAATCCGTCAGGGCTCATCGCTACGCTTCCCAGGTTAGCGCCCAAAGTGCGGGCGCGAACCTGGGGCACCGGGTTTTCCCTAGGGATTGACGGTCAACGAGAACGGGGCGGAGGTGCTGCCCAGATCGTTGTTGTCGCCGCTGTATGTTGCAGTTAGCGTCCGTGGTCCTGACGTCGCGAAGACCAGCGTGCACGCCCCGGTCCCGCCCGAGAGGCTTGCACTGCAGGTTTCTCCCGTGGTGCTGCTCACATCGACGGTTTGGGTTGGCGTGCCATGAGCGCCCACCACGCGGAATTTCACCTTGACACTGTTTCCTACGGTGGGTGATGCCGGGGTCGTTCCCGTTATCTGCGTGCTCGTACTCTGCGGATTTACCACCAGCGTCACGGAGTCAGTCGCGGTTGCGTAGTGCGCGGGCTGCGCCGGCGTAAAGATCACCGAGAGAGTCTGGTTGCCTGCGTTCAGGACTTTTCCGGCCTTGGGCGTGTACACAAAACTGCCAGGCAACGGCACGTTGTTGTAAGTAGCCGTCGCGTCAAGCTGTATGCCACTCAGCAAAGTTCCGTAGGTGATTGGAGCCGGTGTAGCCCACGTTAAGGTGGGAGTCAACTTCACAGCGGTTGTGGTTTGCGTCGCGGAGGCGGCGACATAGTTGCTGTCAGCCGCCCACTGTGCCGTCATCGTGCAGATTCCGGTGCCTTTCGTCATGGTAACCGTCGTACCAGCGATGGAGCAGACCCCACCACTCACCGTGATGACTGCCGTCGTGCTGGCGTTGGTGGTGGCGGTCACGGTGAAGCTGGACTGGTAGGGCGCCGTCAAGGGCGCGCCGGTGAATGTGACTGTCGGCACAGCTTTTGTCGCCGTCGTGAACTCCGTGACCTGAGGCGCAGCGTTGTAGTTGCTGTCGCCCGCCTGGTTCGCAATCACCGAGCAGGAGCCGCTGGCAGCAGTCATGGTGTAGGTGGCGCCGACATTGGTGCATGCGCCGGAACTGGTAAAGACCACCGCATTCCCGGAGGTGGCTGTGGCCGCCACGGTGAAGTTCCCCTGGTAGGGCGCGGAGGACGGAGCATTGGTGGTGAATGAGATGCTTTGGCCCGCCTTAGTCGCTGTTGTCGTCTGCGTGACTTGAGGCGCAAGCGAGTAATTGCTGTCGCCTGCCTGGTTTGCGATTACGGAGCACGTTCCGGTGCCGCTGGTCATGGTGTAGGTCGCGCCCACATTGCTGCAGGCTCCGGAACTGGTGAAGGCAACGGGCAATCCGGAACTGGCGCCCGCCGCTACCGTGAAGTTGGTGTGATAGGTCGCGCTTGCCGGAGCATTGATCGTGAACGTAATGTTTTGGCTAGCCTTGGTCGCTGCGGTGGTCTGGGTGACAGTTGTCGCCACCGCATAGTTGGTGTCGCCTGCCTGGTTCGCGATCACGGAGCATGGTCCGGTGCCGCTGGTCATGGTGTAGGTCGCACCCAAATTGCTGCAGGCTCCGGAACTGGTGAAGGCAACGGGCAATCCGGAACTGGCGCCGGCCGCTACCGTGAAATTGGTGCCATAAGTCGCGCTGGCCGGAGCATTGGTCGTAAAGGTGATGGTCTGGTTCGCCAGAGTCGCTGCGGTCGTCTGCGTGACGGTGGGCGCAGGCGAGTAGGTGCCATTGCCCGTCTGGTCTGCAATCACGGCGCACGGTCCGGTGCCGCTGGTCATGGTGTAGGTCGCGCCCACATTGCTGCAGGCTCCTATTAGACTCGTGAAAGTAACCGGTAACCCGGAACTGGCAGTGGCGACCACGGTGAAGCTGGTGCCATAAGCTGCGCTGGCCGGAGCATTGGTAGTGAAAGTAATGGTCTGGCTCTGCTTGCCGGGGCTTACGGTGATGGAAGGGGTGTTTGCGGTAATTGCGTTGTTCTGCGTGTCGGTCGCCGTAATGGTCTGCGGGCCGGCGGTCTGCAGGGTGGCTGCAAAAGTTGCGGTGCCCTGATCGGTGCTCTTGAAGGTGTAATTGGCCGGAAGGACTACCCCACCATTGGTGTCGCTGCTGGTGAAGTGAATTGTTCCGTTGTAAGCGATATCCGTGCCCTTATTGCCCGAGGGATCCTGCGCCGTCACAGTGAAATTAAAAGGCGTTCCCGCGGTAGCCGTGCCGGGGACGTTGCTGAACACATACTTGGGATGTAAGCCCACGGCGACGCAAGCATTGAGCGCATTGGACCATAGCTCCTGAACGACCCAGCTTCTGCCGGAGACGGTAACCGTCGAGCCTGCGCTGCCGTCGTCGCAAATGTCGCCGATCTCCCCGCAGTTATTGTTGTTGTCACCCCACGCCGCCGGATAGGCGTAGTCGAATCCCGTGTCGAGGCCTATGTCGGCATCAGTCACGGTCTCGGCAAGTTCGTGAGAGGAAACGTCCTCGGTATTTTGAAGAGCGGTTGTGTTCGAGCCACATCCGGTCGAGCAACCTCCAGAGAAGGTGTCCATGATGGCGCCGTAGACCAGGGGATCATTGCCTGCGCCAATTGTGCCGGTGTTGTGATAGGCGCAGAACCCTCCGCCTACGCAACTCTTAGCGCCAAATGCACTGAGACTAATGTAAGGCGGGAAATAAACAGCATAATAGGTGTTGGTATTCCCAGCGCTGTCCTTTTGCAGGGCTGGCAGAACGGCGAGGCCGATCTGGCGTACGATTTCAGTTTGGAGTTGGGCGTCGGTCAGATTACATGTATGGGTTTGGCCGGCGGGACATATGATTGGAGTGATCGTTATCCCTGTCGAGGTACCAGCGCCTCTTCCGATCGATTGGTTCGTTCCCCCAACACTGCTGTATTCACTGAGCAAATCAAACCAGTTGGTGATGGTCACGTCGTCATAGAACTGGAAAATGTTGGTCTTTATCAGGTTATTTACATCGCTATTCCAGAACACGGGCACGACCTGGATGTTGGAAACGACAGGCCCGCCAAAGTAAGAAAGTTGAGGCGAGTTACAAATAGGAGTCGCTTGCGGGCCCTCCCCCATTCCCGGATGGTAGCGCCGGACCCCGGGATGATAGCGCCTGATCTGGAGCCTTTGCGATGGCGGATCCAACTGAGCTTGCGCTGAGGTAACACCGAGAATGCCGGGAGCGGCAATCGCCAGGCAAGCCCAAAATAACGTTGCGGCCGGACGGAGAGAGCAGAAGCGATGACGAAGTGTCGGTGCGAACATGTGGCGTGATCTCCTATTTCGCGCGGGCAAACTCATGCCCAGAAACTGTCTGAATTTGGTGGAGCCAGATTTTGTGCGAGCACACTGGGTGTTGCCGGCGGCATTCGCCCGAGTTCCCGGATCGCCGGAACCCCTTTCCCGAAGACCAGAAACCCAAACCTGTATCAGTCCCGAGTCTGCGGGGAATACGGCGTCGCGACCGTGGGGGCCATGGTGATGGTTTTGGGACGGGATGTCAAGTTAAAAAAGCCTGCGAGTGGTCCACGATTGAAGCGTTTGGTGGCCGACACAGACGCCCGAAATGGGTGGAATCCGGGACGGGTTCTCCGAACAGGAACCAGGCAAATGCCGTGTCCAGCAAGCTCTTTGCAAGGTTCTATTATTTTGATGGTGAAGAGCGCGGACCTTTTATGCGCAAGAGCCTTCATCTTGACAATCCAATCAATACAGGCGAACATTCGACCGCCGTGTTACAGGATTCCCCGCCTGTTGCTAAGACCGGGATAGACCTTAAGGTTTAGGTCGATAACTTGAGGTAATTTGTTCAGTGAGTGCGCGTCTGGGGTCGCTTACGCTCCTGAACGGAGGTTATCCATGTTGCGCCCTCGTCCCGTTCACCCCGCCCGGGTGATCTCCCTAGCCGTGTGCTGTCTGCTCGCAAGCCTGCTGTATTTTCCATTGACCAAAATCGTGGCGAGTTCACCTTCCCAGATTGTTCGCAGCAGCGGACAGCCGCTGGTTCATTTCACAACTCCGCAGACTCTGAAGGTCAATTATGACGGGACGCAGGCGATGCGCGCTTGCGTCGGGGACACCCACGGCCATGGCGGCAGCGGATTTTGACGCGCGGATGGCGCGATGGATGCGGTGGCTGGATACTCCACGAAAAACGGCGGGCTAGTCGTGATGTTTGTGGGCAGCTAGAATGGCGCCCGTGCTTACGTCTCCGCGCACCACCCAACCCACAGTTGGAACAATTAGACGGAATCGAACCTTCACGTCCTGTTAGGGGCCCGGGATTTTAAGTCCGCCTCTGGACCACTCAACCCTTTTTCCTAAGTCCATGAACTGCATGAAAATACATAGGGTTTGTGGTTAGCTGACCATTTTCGCGCGAGTCGTTTTGTGCCTTCCTGTGTGGTCTTTTTTCAAGCTGACGGGCAGAGTTTGGGCAGAAAATCGATCAGCCCGCCAAAATGTCCAGCAAGCGGAGTGCAGATTGCTCCATTCCGTGGAGTTGACATTGCCACAGAAGATTTGGCCCTGACCGTAGATCACCTCGACTGGTTCGAAGTAAAGCCCGGGGGAAGAGGAGGCAGATTTCAGGTAGTAATATTGCGGGACCGCGATTGTACTCGGTGACTAACCACTCTGTACTGTTTATGTTGCCACAGAATATCTGGTCTTGGCCGTAGATGAATCAGCGAGGATTCTCCTGTGCAAAATGCGCGATGTGTCCGCCATAGTAGCCTACGGCAGCACCGAGGTCTAAGCGCGTGGCCGCGAGCCACGCCATCGTTCCGCCAAAGCAGTAGCCGATGACGATTCCCGAGAGATTCCGCGCGACTCATGGGCAACACATTCAGGGATTTGCAAGGACCGGCGTTACTGCACGGTCCATATACTCGCCTGGCAGACTGTTCGCTCTCCGGGCTGACGGGGAAGAGTTCCCGATTGAAACGGCGATCTCCCAAGTGGAGTCTGACGGTGAGAAGCTCTTCACTGTCATCGTGCATGAGCAAACTAGACCGATTTATCTTCCAATGCGTTCAGCAACGCGCAATTGTTGTAATCGCATTATAAAAGGGCGCCCCGTTTGGAGTAGGTTGTGATTGTTCGCATCATCACCTACGAAAAGGAGCACCCTTGTGAACAGTGAAAAGTATATTGGCCTCGACGTTCATCAAGCAACCATCGTGGTCGCGGTGATGGATTCCAGCGGCAAGTTAGTCATGGAATCCATCCTGGAGACGAAAGCAGCAACAACTCGTACTAGCTCATATACCAGCCACCATTGACTGAAATTGTCTGTCCGGTCATATAGTCATTCATCGCCAGCATCACAGCCACCGATGCGACATCATCCACCGAGCCAAAATGACCCATCGGAATAAGATTCGGGTTGGCGTTGGGGTTGCTGGTCACCATATCGGTCTCAATCAGCGCGGGTGCAATGGCGTTCACGGTGATTCCATCTCGGATGAATGATGAAGCGCAGGAGTGGGTCAGCCCTATAATCCCCGCCTTGGACGCGGCGTAGTGCGCTCCCACTGCCCCGCCCGTCTGTGCAGCGACTGAAGACAGGTTGATGATGCGTCCCCACTTTCTTTGTCGCATACCGCCAACCACCGCCTGCGTTACTAGGAACACCGACTTCAGATTGACGGTGAGCACGTCGTCCCATTCCGCTTCTGTAATCTCCTCCAATTTGCGCGGATGAGCGATACCCGCGTTGTTGACGAGGATACCTATGCCACCAAGGCGTGCCTCAACCTCCGCGACCATGCGCCTCACATCGGCGACGACTGACACGTCCGCCTGTACCGCGATTGCCTTCCGTCCCATCCCAGTAATTTCGGCACAGACTGCATTCGCAGCGTCGGCACGCTCACGATAGTTAACGGCGACATCGGCACCAGCCTTAGCCAGTGCGATTGCGACTGAGGCTCCGATTCCGCGACTTCCTCCAGTAACAAGAGCAACGCGATTCTTTAGGTCTCGCATGTTGAATGATTTTCGCTTAAATGCACGAATGCACA
>OCTA010002781.1_pt1 | contig 15738 bp, 8 predicted proteins | sample 1538991 | NCBI WGS metagenome assembly OCTA01 (sample SAMEA3539302, study PRJEB22396) | soil metagenome | biome: tundra; feature: field; material: soil | place: USA | collected 2010-05 | depth 0.15 m | reverse complement strand
AGAAGCAAGTCGGAGTGCTGGCGCGAGTGCCGCTGGCGAGCGGATTACTCACCGGGAAATTTAGTCGGGAATCCAAGTTCGCGCCGGAGGATCATCGCAATTTCAACCGGCACGGCCAGGCTTTCGATGTGGGAGAGACATTTTCGGGCATCGACTACGATATTGCGCTCGCTGCCGTAGACCAGATTCGAACTTTGGTGCCAGAGGGCATGAGCATGACGGATCTGGCGTTGCGATGGATACTGATGTTCGACGCCGTCTCATGCGCCATCCCCGGCGGGAAGCGGCCGGACCAAGTCGTGAGTAACTGCCGGGCATCTGAATTACCACCGCTCTCGCCGGAGACGATGCGGATGATCGAAGGCATTTACCGCGACAAAATAAAGCCGCTCGTCCATCAGCGCTGGTAGGGGCTATTTCTTCGGCTGGTTCGCTATGATCTGACCTTTGATCTTGTTGTAAGTCGCGGCGGGGATAATCTTCTTCGTCGTCAGATCCGTCTTCACACGGTATGGTCTGCCATCAATGATTTTCTTGGAAAGCGCCGGTCCGATTCCAGGCAACGCATCGAGCTCGTCGGCCGTGGCACTGTTGATATCGACCAGCGCGGGTTTTGTCGCGGTTGCTGGAGCGGCGGTAGCGGTTGCCTTTGCGTCCTTGGGTTTCGCCGGAGTCTGTGCCGCTGACAAGCCAATGGCAACCAAGGCCAGGAGCAAGTATCTTAGTAGTTTCATAGAAACAGTGTACTCGCAACTGTACTGGCACTACTGGCACTAAGCGACCTCGGATTCACCCTTGACTTACAGGACTGTCAAAGGTGAGAGAGCTTACTATTGTCAGGCCGCTTCTTGCTCCTCCGCCGCGCTGAAGTAAGCGCAGTCGGGATGGTGAAATACCAAGGCCGAAACGCTCGCTTCCGGCTCCATCATGAAGCCTTCCGTCAATTGCACTCCAATTTCTTCCGGCTGCAACAGGCGAAACAGCTTCGTTTGGTCTTCGAGGTTCGGACAAGCCGGATAGCCAAAGCTATAGCGCTTGCCGCGATAGCGCGACGTAAACCGTTCGTGCATGGTCAAAGAGGGCGGATCGGGAAAGCCCCAATCTTCGCGAATGCGGCGGTGCAGCCACTCGGCGCAACCCTCGGCCGTCTCGATTCCCAGCGCCTGCAAAGCGTGCGCCTTGAAAAACTCGCCGCGCTCTTTAGCTTCCGTCGAATGCTTGATAATTCCTTCGCCTGAACTGACGACATACAAGACGATGTGATCCCGCTCTCCGTCCCGCGCGTCCAGAACATAATCGCTCAGGCAAAGGCCGTCCGATTTAGCTTGCCGGCCGAACTGGAATGTTTCAATCGGCGCGCCACCCCCCGGGGCGTACAGATGAAGCTTGTTGCCATCGCGCTCCGCTTCGAAGAACTGCCAAACCGCGCGCACCTTCATGAACTTCGCGGCTTCCCGTTTAATCTCCTCGACATTGTGGAACAGTTCAAGAGCCTTCGGGTCGCGGTCGGCTAAAAGCTTCTCGAAGTTTCCTTTAAATCCAAGGTGCCGCCCGTACAGCATGAACGGGTTGATGTAGCTCCAAACCTCCGGGAGATTCGGGATCGTGCGCACCCGGCGATCGAGATAAGGAGCCGGCGGGATCGGCACATCGGTGTGAACCTTGGGACTGCGCATTTCGCCCAAAGGGATCGCCACCGGTTCCGGGGCCGCGGCTTCTACAGGCGCGTCGCGGAAAATGTGCTGCGATAATACCTGCTCGCGCGTTTGCGGGTCCATGATCTCGTTCATCAGACGCAGGCCCGTCATGGCGTCCTTGGCGTAGAACGTCGGCGACCTATAGTTCGGTCCGATCTTCGTTTTCGTAAACTTCTCGGAAAGCGCCGCGCCGCCCACCAGCAGTGGAACGGCAATCCCCGCGTCTTTGAAATCGCCCGCCGTTGTCACCATCTGTTGAGCGCTCTTCACCAGCAGACCCGAAAGTCCGATAGCGTCGGGCCGGTGCTGCTTGTAGGCCTTGATGAGATCTTCCGATGGAACCTTGATGCCCAGATTCACCACCGTGTAGCCGTTGTTGCTGAGGATGATCTCTACCAGATTCTTGCCAATGTCGTGAACGTCGCCCTTGACCGTCGCGAGCACGATCTTGCCCCGGGCGGCAGTTTCGGATTTCTCCATAAACTGCTCCAGGTGATTGACTGCCGCTTTCATAGCCTCCGCCGATTGCAGGACTTCGGCGACAATCAGCTCGTTGTTATTGAACAGCCGGCCCACTTCCGCCATGCCCGCCATGAGCGGTCCATTGATGATGTCGAGCGGGTGAGTGCCTTCCTGCCGCTTCAGTTCCAGATCCGGTATCAGGCCGTCCTTAGTGCCTTCGATAATGCAGTTGGCAAGCCGCTGATCGAGCGGAAGATCGGCTGCCTTCTTCTTATCTTTTTTAACGGAGCCCCGGAAAAAGTCCGATATAGCCGAAATGTGAAATTGATTCACGGCGGCCTTTTGCCGGGGCGATTGCAGCCTCCAATCGTCGGGGACCGCTTCCAGATCGGCGGCATTCGAATGATCCGCCGGCACATCCGTTGGGGGAGTGTTGAACAGCAGCGCTTCGGCGAGCCTGCGCTCTTCTAAAGGAAGAGAGGCGAAGCGTTCCAGCTTCTCGGCATTCACAATCGCCAGGTCGAGCCCCGCCTTTGTGCAGTAGTAGAGGAAGACGGAATTGACAACTTCGCGGGCCGACGCGGGAAGACCGAACGAGATATTGGAAATACCCAGGACCGTCTTGATATAAGGGATCTTCTCTTTGATAAGACGAATCGCTTCTATCGTCTCGACCGCTCCGCCAATGTAGTTTTCATCGCCGGTCGCGCATGGGAAGACGAGCGGGTCGATGATGATGTCCTCCGGAGGGATGCCGTATTTCGCCGTGAGCAAATTAACCGACCGCTGCGCCACCGCCAGCTTTCGCTCACGCGTGAAGGCCTGCGCCTGCAGTCGATCCTCGTCGATACAGCCAACCACAAGCGCCGCGCCGTACTCACGCGCAATCGGACAGACGCGCTCGAACTTCTCTTCCCCGTCTTCGAGATTGATGGAGTTGATGATGCTCTTGCCCTGGCAGTACGTGAGCGAAAGCTCAATCGAGCGCGGGTCCGTCGTATCGATCATGATCGGCGCTTTGATCTTGCGAATGAGTTTCTCGTAGAAGAGCGGAATGTCCTCTAATTCGTCGCGGTCTGTGGATTGCAGGCACACGTCGATCACATGCGCGCCGTTCCGCACTTGCCAGCGCGCAATCTCGGTAGCCTCTTCCCACTTCTCTTCGGCGATCATTTTCTTGAAGAGCCGGGAGCCAATCACATTCGTGCGTTCGCCAACGATCAGCGGACGGTTGCTGTCTTCGGCCTCTATGAAATCAATACCGGAAAAGTAAGTGCGGTGGTTCGATTGCCGGAGAGCCCGAGGTTTCTTTCCCGTAACCATTTGAGCCATGGCCCGGATGTGATCCGGCCGGGTGCCGCAGCAGCCGCCCACAATGTTGAGCCAGCCGTGATCGACGAACCGTTCCAACTGCGCCGCCAGGGTCTCCGGCGTTTCCAGGTACTTGCCTGTCTCGCTGTCGGGCAAACCCGCATTGGGATAACAGGAAACGCGAGTCGTGGCAAGTTCATGCATCGACCGGATATGGTCCGTCATGAACTCCGGCCCGGTCGCGCAATTGAGCCCGACCGAGAGCAGATCGGCATGTGCGATCGACACGTAAAGCGCTTCGGCGGTCTGACCGGCGAGCATGCTGCCCATGGGCTCGATGGTGCCGGACACCATAGTCGGAATGCGACAGTTCAACTCACGGCCAAGCCGGTCCACCGCAAGCAGGCCGGCCTTGATATTACGCGTGTCCTGACAGGTTTCGAAGAGCAGAATGTCGGCTCCGCCTTCGAAAAGAGCCTTCGCCTGATCGTAGAAATTTTGGACCAGCTCCGGAAAAGTAACGCCTCCGGTAACGGTGATGGCCTTGGTAGTGGGACCTATCGACGCCGCTACAAAGCGCGGCCGACCGGGCTTCGAATATTCTTCCGCCGCCTGGCGCGCCAGTTTAGCGGCTTGAAAATTCAGCTCGTAGGCGCGGTCCTGCAGCCCGTACTCGGCAAGCACGAGCCGTGTGCTGCCGAAACTGTTTGTTTCGACGATGTCGGAGCCAGCTTCGTAGTACGCCCGGTGAACATCCAGAATGACGTCCGGCCGGGTTAAGACAAGATTCTCGTTGCAGCCTTCGAGTTGCGGGCCGCCAAAATCCGCCGCCGTCAGCTCGCGCTGTTGGAGCATCGTGCCCATGGCCCCGTCGAGCACCAGGATGCGGGTGGAAAGCGCGTCTTCGAGAGCCTGCTGCCGGATTCGCCGGTCCTCGCTGGAGTTTAATGACATTTTTTGGTTAGCTGACTATCTCTTATTCTAACGAGCGAGCCAACGCAACCCAAATGCCAAAGCGGAGAGCGGTCGAAACGGCTATTGAACGGTCTCAGGCTCGGTTTCGTCTTCGACTTCGGCTTCGATTTCTTCCTCCGCCGCTTCGGGGTTTCGGACTTCAGTACCCGGCAGCTTGACCACGCGACCGTCGTTGCTTCCGCTCGGGCCTTCAACATGAATCTGGAACATAGATGCTACCTCGTTTAATGTCGAGGGGAACGCCGGAATGCCACCACGTCGCTCTCCGCTCGGTTGCGTATGTATGCAAGTCTAGTGCCCTTCTCGTTCCAGGCAAAGAAGATAATCTGGCCCTCGCCGGTGTGAGTCAGCGCGCGGGGAGCGCTTCCGTTCAGAGGTTGCCGCCACAACCCGGTCTTTCCGTTTCTGGTTTCCAGGTAATCGAGGGCCGCGCCGTCCGGACTCCAGCGAACCAGGCTGGCAATCGGCAAATCGGGGAAGCTCCGCACTAGACTGCCGTCTTCCGCCGAAAGAATCGCCACACTCCAGGAACCAAGGTGTTCTCGAACTTGGCAGACGATCTTCTTGCCGTCCGGTGAAATGAACGGGAATTGGGACTGCCGCGAAGTGAGCGGTCCCGCCTCGCCCCCCGACGTCGAAACGCGCCATAACGCCGGTGTTCCCGCGGCGTTTGAGGTGAAGACAATCCACTTTCCATCCGGCGAGAGATCCGGGTCTTTTTCGACATTCGAACCGCTTGTCAGCGCCCGGCGCCTGCCCGTGAGCCCATCCAGCAGCCAGATATCGAACTCGTTTCCGCCATGCGCGCAGTTCGATGAATAGACGATGAAAGGCTGCCCGAGTCGCGCGGCCGGTTGAGCTTCCACGCAATTCTCGGGATTCGCGATGTCTTTCATGACTCCGCCGCGCGCATCGATCTGTTTTAGGTTGATGCTGCCATTTCGCTCCGCTGGCACGATGATCCGATCGTCGTCTCGCCAGGCCAGCGACTGGTAACTCTCGGTTTCCGGAGTGATCCTTTCGGGCTGACCCAGAGCGCTCGCGTCCGCGACCCAGACGGAGGATCTTTCTTCGAGACGAACGGCAGCCAGCGTGCGGCTGTCCGCGGTTGCGCTGACGCTTCGATAGCCGGCCACGTCGGAAGGGATCTGGTGGAACGCGGCGGTGGGCGCCGAGAATTGAATCAAGCGACCCATTTCAGTGCCGTAAGAACGGGCCGCCATTACCAGCAGCGATCCGCCATCCAGAAACACGGGATTTCGCAGCACCCGCACATCGGCCAGCGAGAAATCGCCTTTCCGCGCTCCCTGCGGCGTGTATAGAGAAAGGACCGCCCGGGTTGGCTGGTGCAAGCGTTCCGGGTAACTGACGGAAGCAATCAAGCCATTCGCCGACCAGGCCAACTGGGGCGCGATTTCCGTTTGCTGAAGTGTGACCATGGCTTGTGCATCGCGCGTATTGCTGTCCTGCGCAATCAGGATCGATTCGCGGTGAATGCCGCCCGTGTTGGAGCGCCGAACGAAGGCGAACGATCGCCCGTCCGGTGCAAAAGTGACGGGTCCGTCCACATCGCGCAGAATCATGCCGGGAGGCGAGGAGCCAAGCGCATCCACCGGAACGTTAAACAGCGTTCCCATCTCCGCCTTCGTATCGCGTAAAACGTAGAACAGCCATTTGCCGTCGGGCGAGAAGGTGAGGCCGCTGTAAGTATTCGCCGCTGGCAGGCTCGATTCCTCCCGCGTCTGAAAATTGCGAATCTTCAAAACTTCGTTTCCGCTCGCGCCAACCGTGTAGGCAAGACGGCTGCCGTCGGGAGAAATAGTGGCAAGCAGAACGTTCCCGTCAAACGTGACTCGCTCAGTCTGACCGGTCTCAAACCAGGTAGGTCCGAGAACCTTCCATTTCCCGCCCAGCGGCCACCACCAGACGCCGAACGCAATCGCCAGCAAAACTAGGATCACAACGGGGAGGAAGTAACGTCGGCGCGGCCTGGCAACGGCAACGATATGGGACGGCGTCGAATTACCGCTCTCACGCTGCACACTCTGCAGGTCAGCCAGCAGAATGCCGACCGATTCGTAGCGCTGGTTGCGATTCTTCGTCAAAGCGCGGGTGATGATGGGAATCAGGCCGCTCGGCAACTTCTGCGCATCGGGAATCGGCCGGGGCGGGTCGTCGAGAATCGATACGATGACATGGTGATCGGTGTCCCCTTCGAATGGAGGATGGCGCGCCACGATTTCGTACAGGACGACGCCCAAACTCCAGATGTCGGAGCGCTCGTCCAAGTCGTCGCCGCGGGCCTGCTCGGGGGACATGTAGCCCACGGTTCCCAGAACGGAGCCGGGCTGCGTCCAGGAGGTTCCTTGCGACTTGCTCCTGGCGGAGCGCTCGGTGAGTTTCGCCAGCCCGAAATCTATCACTTTCACGTAACCGTCGGGACGGATCATGATGTTGGTGGGCTTGAGATCGCGGTGAACCACGCCCGCCGCGTGCGCCGCAACCAGCGCCGAGGCCACTTGCGCGACGATGTCCAAGCCTTTGCTCAGATCGATCACGTTCCGGTCCAGTGCCGAACGGAGCGTGACGCCGTCCACGAACTCGGAAACAATGATGTGTTGCCCATCGATCTCGGGAAACTCGTGGATTGTAAGGATGTTCGGATGGTTGAGGGCGGACGCCGTGCGGGCTTCCTGCTGAAAGCGCCGGAGAAAAGCAGGCTCGGCGGTCAACTCAGGCGGCAGGAATTTGAGCGCAACGTGGCGGCCCAGCCGGGTGTCGAGAGCCAGGTAGACGTGACCCATACCGCCTGCGCCGAGTTCTCGAACAATTCGATACGATCCGATTTCAGAGTTTGTACGCAGCGTCGCGCGCTCTCCCGAACCCCGTTTCGAGGGCCCGGGAACGGGCGTGTAACGCTTGGTCAGGCGTAAAAAGGTCTTCGTGATTTCATCACGGAGGCTCGGCATGTTGGGCGCCGTCCCAAAGATCTAAGGGGACTGGTAACGATTATCGCGCAGTGAGGCAGGCGCTCTACCCGGTTCTGTACCTTCCGCGCTTTACAGAGGCGCGACCGAAGGAAGCGTATTTCCCAACTTAACCGCGCCGCGTAGCGAAATCCAACAAATGCAAATAAGACCGGTACACTTTCCCAGTCGCCGCCGTCATCCCGATTTCACAAGTACGGCTGCTCGAAAAGTACCCGTCGTGCTGCTCGCTATTCACTTCGGCCGCCTCGAGCCTGGTGGCCGATGCGGTCAGTTCCGGAAACAGGAATCCGCGGTCGCCGGCAAAGGCGCAGCACCCCGCATTAAGCGGCACCTCAACCTCCTCGCTGCAAGCTTCCGCAATGCCCACCAGTTTCGGAACAATGGCCATCTTGGTTGCCGAGCAAACCGGATGAAGGGCGGCGGAATGGACTTTTCGATGAATCTGCAGCTTTGGCAAAAGGTAATCGTGCGCGAACTCCACACTATCCATGATTTTCAATTTGTCGAATCGCGCCTGGTTCTCGGGCGAAAGATGTTCGCGCGCCGTCCTCAGTCCGTAGGTGCATGGGCTGGTGTCCACCACTACCGGGATCTCGCCGCCGTTCGACCACTTCCAGAAATTCGCGATGGTGCGGTCCACGGCGCAATCGTGAGCTGCCTGGAAGCCTTTCGAAGAGAAGGGAACGCCGCAACAATTGCCCTCGATATCGGACGGTACGGATACTTTCACTCCGGCCAGATCGGCAACGTTTAAGAAAGCCTGCATCACGTTTGTGTCGGTGGGTTCGCCAGGCAGCGCCCCCATCATGCGCGAAATACAAGCCGGGAAGTACACCGCTATCGCGCCCTCGCGCGGACGACTAGGCAGCGAGCCGCGCCGTGCATGCGGCATTTCTTTCGACCATTGCCAGAACGCCTCGTCCATCGTGCCTCGCACCACTTTATCCAGGAGCTTGGTGATGCCAGTCATTACACCCAGTCCGAGGGTGCTTTGGACCAGGTGCCCCATGGTTAACGCAACGCGCGCTCCGAATTCCACTGGCTTGAAATTCTTTGCGATCATCACAGCGATCGAGTTCGCGGTCGGCGTGTGCCGGAGGTGCCTGAAACGCTTCGTGAGGTTTCCGGTATTGATGCCGACCGGGCAATCGGTAGCGCACAAACCATCCACCGCGCAAGTATCCACGGCCATGTATTGGAAGTCGCGACGAAGCGCGTCGTAGGTTCCCGGAGCGTTTCCCGCCTTCTTCAAGCGTTCCATCTCGCGCCGGACCACGATCCGTTGCCGCGGCGTAAGCGTCAAGTCGCGGCTCGGACACTTCGGCTCGCAGAAGCCGCACTCGATGCACTTGTCCACTTCGGACTCAACCACAGGCATCTTCTTTAAATTGGCCAAGTGCGCACGTGGGTCGGGATTGATGATGACGCCGGGATTCAGCAGGTTGCGCGGGTCCGCCAGCGCCTTCAACTCGCACATCACCGCGTAGGCTTCCGCGCCCCACTCGGTTTCGACAAAGGGCGCCATGTTACGCCCCGTGCCGTGTTCCGCTTTCAACGCGCCGTCGTACTTCTTTACAACCACCTGCACCAGTTCGTCTACAAACAGCCGGTACTGATCGATTTCGGATTGGCGGTTGAACCCCTGCGTAATAACAAAGTGCAGATTGCCGTCTTTGGCGTGTCCAAAAACGATGCCATTCGGGTAGCCGTGCTTGTCGAGCAGATTCCGCAAGTCCACTGCCCCATCGGCCAGCCTCTCTACGGGGAACGCTATGTCTTCGATGATGACCGTGGTCTCGCTCGCCCGCACCGCGCCCACGGACGGAAACATTCCCTTGCGAATTTTCCAAAGCAGCGCCTGTTCCGCATAGATGTTGGTGAAGGAAGGCTCCGCCACTAATTGCAGACCGTCGAGCGCCTTGGCGGCATTGCGCTCGTTCTCTTGCCGCGTCTTCTCATCGGCCGCTTGAAACTCCACAAGCAATGCCGCGGCTCCTTCGGCCAGGGTCTTGATCTGGGGCGAAATGCCCGGCTGGGTCTCAACCGATCGTAATGCCGCACGATCCATCAGTTCGAGCGCGGCCGCGCCTGCGTCACGCAGCGGCACGATAGCCGCGCAAGCCGCATGCAGATCCGGGAATAGCAGGAGACCGGTATACTTCAGCGGCAAATCGACCACTGTCTCCAGCACCGCTTCTCCAATGAACGCGAGCGTGCCTTCGGATCCAATAAGCAAGCGGCTAAAGATGTCAACGGGCTTGTCGAAATCGATGAATGCGTTCAGACCGTACCCGGTCGTGTTCTTGGTGCGGTACTTCTCTCGAATGCGGCGGGCCAGCGCGGGGTTGGATTCAATCTCGCCTTTAAGGCGCAAGAGACCCGCGGCAAGCGTCGGTTCCTTCTCGCGGAATAGCCGGTCGGCATCCGGACTGGCCGTATCGATCTCGGTGCCGGACGGCAGCAGGAAAGTGAGGGAACGAAGCGTGTGGTAAGCATTCTGCACCACCCCGCAGCACATTCCGCTCGCGTTATTCGCGAGAATGCCGCCCATTCGGGCGCTGGCGATGGAAGCTGGATCGGGCCCTATCTTAGCGCGGTAAAGCTTCAGCGCGTCGTTGGCATGCTGTCCGATCAGTCCCGGTTGAACGGCAATGGCCTTGCCGTTATCCCGCACGCGCGAACCGCGCAAGTGCCGCCCAATGTCAACCAGAATTCCATCGGTAATCGCCTGTCCCGACAGGCTGGTTCCGCCAGCTCTAAAACAGAGCGGAATATTCATCTTGCCGCTGAACTCGAAGAGCGTCCTTATTTCAGCGATGTTCTTCGGCTGAACTATCGCCCTCGGAATCAGACGGTAGAAACTGGCATCCGACGCAAACGCAACGCGCTCGATTTCCCGAATCAAAATTCGCGCGGGTTCGATTGATTCCCGCAGCAGTTCTTTGATTCGTTCGGGCGTGAGGTCGGAGTTTGGGGTGGGAGTAGGTAGTGCGAGTGAGGCAGAGGTCATTCTTTTCCCTTGGTGCGGATAACTAATTCACTGATGTTACAGCTTCTAATAGCACTCGTAATGCCAAGCTGCCCGAGGTCGGAATGCCCTCTGCCCATAGGGTAAAGGCCTACTAGGGTGCAGGGGTGGACTTGCGCAGTCAATACACCCAGGTGTTGAGCCATATCACGCGGATAGCGTCCCAACGAAGTAAACATTGGAAGGGTTGCGGCTAAAACACCTAATATTAATGACAATGTAACTAAGTGTTTTACCTGATTTACTGTGGGTACAAAGTTGCACAGCCTAGGCTCGTAAATACCTATTAGTGGAGTTTGATTAGATGTCTTGGACTCAAATATATACGCCCCTCGCTGGCAGCCTGGCACTGTCCGCGCTGGTGGCTGCCCTGCCAATCGTCGTTCTGCTGGGGCTTCTTGCATTTGGTCACGTGAAGGCGCACTGGGCCGCTTTAGCCGGACTGGCCGCCTCCCTCAGCGTAGCCGTCCTGGTTTTTGGGATGCCGGCTAAGCTGGCCGGCGCGGCGGCGCTCATGGGAGCCGCCTACGGTCTATTCCCGATCGGCTGGATCGTGCTGGGGGCCATTTTTGTTTACGATGTGACGGTCAAGTCCGGCGATTTTGAAATCGTGAAGGACACCATCGCCGGGCTAGGCGGCGACCGGCGCATCCAGGTCCTCCTGATCGCCTTCTGTTTCGGCGCATTTATTGAGGGCGCCGCTGGCTTTGGCACCCCCGTCGCCATTTCCGCCGCCATGCTGATCGGGTTAGGCTTCCGGCCTCTCCAGGCCGCCGGTCTGGCCTTGATCGCCAACACCGCGCCCGTAGCTTTCGGCGCCCTTGGCATTCCAGTCATCACCCTGGCCACCGTAACGGGACTGCCGCTCGATCTATTGAGCGCCATGGTTGGACGCATCCTCGTGCTCTTCTGCCTGGTCATTCCGTTTTGGGTCGTGTGGGCCATGTGCGGCCGGAAAAAGATGATGGAAGTTTGGCCCGCCTGCTTCACCACTGGCATCACCTTCGGCGGCACGCAGTATGTCATTAGCAATTTCATCGGACCATCGCTCGCGGCCATCGGCCCCTCCCTGGTCTCGATGGTGGCGCTGGTGGTCCTGCTGAAGTTCTGGCAGCCGGCCACCGTCTGGTCTTTCGAACACGAAGACGAAACGGAACGCGCCACCGAACACGCCAACCGGCGGATCCACGCGGACGGACGCAAGCTGAAGGCTTGGATGCCCTGGATTCTGCTTTCCGCATTCGTCTTCGTGTGGGGTCTGACTCCGGTGAAGACCTTCCTGAACGGAGGCCCGAAAACCGCCCCGAACGCCCTCAGCGGCATTTCGTCGATCAACTTCACGGTTCCAGTTCTGCACAAGGCCGTGACTCGCACTCCGCCCGTGGTTGCCAAACCGCAGCAAGAGCCGGCGGTCTTCGTTTTCAACTGGGCCTCGGCCACCGGGACTAGTTTGATCCTGGCGGGATCTTTAAGTGGATTGCTGCTTGGCTTCTCAGCCAAGGAGATCCTCTATATCTTCCTGGGGACGCTCAAGCGCATTCGCATATCGCTGCTTACCATCGGCGCCATGTTGGCGCTGGGTTTCTCAACTCGCTATGCGGGGCTGGACGCCACTATGGGCTTGGCCTTCGCCAGCACCGGAGTGCTCTTTCCGTTCTTCTCACCGCTGCTGGGCTGGCTGGGTGTGGCGCTGACCGGCAGCGATACCTCTTCTAACGTGCTCTTCGGCGGCTTGCAGCAGATCACGGCGCGGCAGGTCGGGGTGCCCGCCGTGCTGGCGGCCGCCGCCAACAGCGCGGGTGGAGTCATGGGCAAGATGATCGACGCGCAAAGCATCGTGGTAGCCGGCGTGGCTACCGGACAGCAGGGTCAAGAAGGAAGCATTCTGCGCTATGTCTTCCTGCACAGCATCGTGCTGGCGGCCTTGGTAGGCGCAGTGGTGTTCCTGATGGCTTATGTATTTCCGTGGATGGTTCCTGTAGCGGCGAAGTAACTCTCGCGCTTAACGAAAAACTCTAGAAAAGGACTTTGATCGTGTCTGACACCCGTATCGCCCGCACATCGTTGTGCGCACTATTATTCGCGCTAACGCCCACTAAGGCGAGCAACGAGTTCACGTTGCAAATGCAGGTTTTCTACTGCTAAACGAAGACGCCTGGCTCGCCCGCTTTTTTTGACGTGCCGGCGATGAATAGAAAAAAGGAACAGTCATGAATTCATTACTGGAAACATTCAAAATGCGGGCGGAGGCGGTGAGCGCTGAGGTGCATCACTTCGCCGCCCGTTCCGAGGCGCTCGACTTCATTCTCGGCTTTCTACAAACCGAAAAAGTAGCCGACTCCCCAAAATCCTATGGCGTTTGGGCCAACGGTACATTTCTCGATGGCCTCGACAAAAGCAAGCTGGCGGCGCAAGTTCCCGGGCTCCGATTTGACGTGACCCGAGACCTCGCGGCCGACGCCAAGGTTGGCATCAGCCAAGTTGACTGGGCCATCTCGGATACCGGAACGGTGGTACAGAATGCCGCCGTGATAGAAGAACGACTGGTATCGACGCTGCCCGCCATTCACGTGGTTCTCGTCCCGGTCAACGGAATTCAACCCGATCTGGCTGCCGCGCTGGCGAAGATAACTCCCCAACAGTCCGGATTCATTTCGATGATCACGGGACCCAGCCGGACGGCCGACATCGAACGCGTCCTTACCATCGGCGTGCATGGGCCTGGACGGCTCGTCGTTGTTTGTGTTGACGAATTAGGAGAGAGCAATGAGCGTAGACTTCAAACAATCAATTAACGACGCGCTGCATAATCAGAACCTCACCGGGGCCCTCGGACGATTCTCGGAAGCATACAGAATCAGCCGCGCCAAGGCGTGGGAGGGCAAGGATTTCCAAGCCGTGCGGAGCCGCATCGCCGAGAGAAAAGGATACGCGGCCGGCCGTTTCGAACAACTCGCCGCGGAGTTCAAAAAGAACGCCGAAGCGAGAGGCGCAAAAGTCTATCGCGCCGACAGCATCGAGAAAGTCAACGAGTACATTCTCAATGTTGCCCAGACGAACGGCGTCACCAGCATCGTTAAATCGAAGTCCATGGCCTCCGAAGAGACTGGCCTGAACCATTTCCTCGAGAAGAACGCCGTGACGGCCTATGAGACCGACCTGGGCGAGTGGATTGTTCAGCTCGCGGGCGAAAAACCTTCCCATATGGTGATGCCCGCCATCCACATGACCAAGGAGCAGGTGACTGAGCTCTTCAGCAAAGAGGTGCACCAGCGGCTCGCGGTAGACATCCCGCAGCTGGTTAAACTGGCCCATGAGGAGTTGCGGCAGCGCTTCCTAACCGCCGGCATGGGCATCTCCGGAGCCAATATCGCGGTGGCGGAGACTGGCAGCATCGTTATCGTCGAGAATGAAGGCAATGCCCGCTTAGTCACGACTCTGCCGAAGATTCACATCGCGATCGTGGGCCTTGAGAAACTTGTCGAAAAGTTCGACGATGTCATTCCCATCCTGACCGCGCTTCCCCGCAATGCGACCGGCCAGTTGATGACCAGTTATGTGTCCATCATCACTGGACCGAATCCGAACACCGACGGCGGCATGAAAGACATGCACATTATTCTGATGGATAATCGCCGCACCGAGATGTCGCAGGATCCGAAGTTTAAGGAAGCGCTCCAGTGCATCCGCTGCGGCGCTTGTCTCAACGTGTGTCCCGTGTTCAATCTGGTTGGCGGCCACGTATTCGGCAAAACATATACCGGTGGCATCGGCACCATCCTCACCGCGTGGTTTGAAACACTCAAGCAATCGGAGGACATTCAAAGCCTCTGCATCCAGTGCGGCAACTGCAAGGAAGTCTGCCCCGGCAAGATCGACATCCCCGAGTTGATACTCGAGCTTCGCCGGCGCTTGGTGAAGGATCAGGGGCTGACGCTCCAGGAAAAAGCGATCTTCGGTATCGTCGGCAACCGGCGAGCTTTCCACGCCTTGCTTCGTTCGGCTTCCCTGATGCAAAAGCCTTTCGAAAAAGGGGGATTCATCCGCCACCTGCCGATGTTCCTGTCGAAGCTGTCGGAATTCCGCAGCCTCCCAGCTATTGCGGCGACGCCCTTCCGCGACGAAATCACCAAAATCGCGCAGCCCAAAGCAAAGGAAAAGGCCGCTTTCTACGTCGGATGCCTCATCGACTTCTCTTACCCCGAGATGGGCCAAGCTATCGTCAAAATTCTCAATAAGGCCGGCATAGAAGTTGTTTTCCCCGACGATCAAACCTGCTGCGGAGCCCCGGCCCGCTATAGCGGCGCCTACGAAGTGGCGGCCCAAAACGCCAAGGACAATATCAAAGCTCTCTTGAAAGAGGATGTCAAATACGTGGTCTCCGCCTGCCCCACGTGTACGGTCGCTCTGAAGCACGAGTTCATCAAGACCTTCGAGAGTCTCGGCATGACCGATAGTATTCCGCGCGCCGAAGAGCTCTCGGCCAAGGCGATCGATTTCGGAACGCTGGTCAAGAAGCTGGTTGACGAAGGAAGGTTGACCATGAAGGAACGCCACAACCTCGGCCAGATCACCTACCACGATTCCTGCCACCTTAAACGAACGCTGAAGGCCGACCAGGCCCCGCGTGAACTGCTCGGCGACGCCGGCTACGAAATTAAGGAAATGTTCGAGTCCGACATGTGCTGCGGCATGGGCGGTTCTTATTCTCTGAAACTGCCGGAAATTTCAGAGCCGATTCTCAAACGCAAGTTGCTTCACATCAAAGAAACTGGCGCTCCCATAGTGGCTATGGATTGCCCCGGCTGCACCATGCAAATCAGGGGCGGCTTCGATAAGGACGGAACTCCTATCCAAGTGCGGCATACCGCGGAGCTTTTGGCGGATAGCTTCGTATAGTCCGTTCACCCAAGTAAAACTCCTTACGACTCGCAGGCCGTCGAGCTTTGAGACGGCCTGTTTTTGTCCGCGGCGCAGTCACTGCAACAATCCTGTAACGGGCAAGTACGTAGCGAAGTCTTAGAATCCGAGACGATGAATCCGAGACGATTCGCTGAGAGGTGTGACCCGTGTGTGACTATTCTTTGAGTGTTACCGAGAGTCGGCCCGCCAACGTGGGAGAACGCTTAGTCGTTTGCCGATTCTCGAACGGAGTGAAGGGATTTGTTTCCGAAACCGGACTTGTGCAGTATCCCTGTTTCCGAAACTAGCCATTGGTCTAGAATCCTGGACTGGTTTTCTTCACTCGTGTCCTAAACAAGTTTGAAGAGAACGG
>OCTA010002780.1_pt1 | contig 15741 bp, 16 predicted proteins | sample 1538991 | NCBI WGS metagenome assembly OCTA01 (sample SAMEA3539302, study PRJEB22396) | soil metagenome | biome: tundra; feature: field; material: soil | place: USA | collected 2010-05 | depth 0.15 m | reverse complement strand
CTTCCAGCAGGCAACCCGGCATGAGCTGCGAGGGGTTTTTCGACCCTGCCTTCTTTCGGCTGCGCACGTTCGAGAAGCGCGCGCAACACTACTGAATCCCGGCACCCATATTCTCAATGAATCGCGACGGTTTTCGACCGCGCCCGGCAACAAGAAGGCAGACCGGGAGGTCCGCCCCACTGGCTTCCAAGCCCTTACCGCAGCCACTCATGCAGATGCTCTTCGACAAACGCATCGTCGTTCCAATGCTGGCAAAACCGCCCAATGTCCTAGCAGCCCGCCCTTGATCCGCAAGACGCCGCCGCCGAGCCGGAAGGGAGTGAGGGGGGCACGGCGAGGAGCGCAAACCGGTCCGGAGCCGAGATCGGCGGAACGAAGCCAATTTGCTGGCCAGGTTGTTGATTTTGATAGGGTTGTGGGATGGTTTGGGTAGAGATTGCAGTGGAATCGACAGCGACGGATTCGGGCGGTTCCGGTTCCTCGGCCCGGCCGGCGTCCTCCAGGCGCTGGAGTTCCTTCAGGGCGCGGTGGTAGTTGCGGTGAGTCGCATCGATGCGGCGCTGGAGACGCTCGAAAACCCGGTCGGCGAAGTAAAGGACGCGGCCGTTGGGATGCTCATTCGACTTGAAGCCGCTCTCCGTACGCTCGGCTTCGTATTGCCAGAGTTCCGCCTCGCCGCGGCTGAGCCGGCGCAGCAGCCACTCGCAGTTGACTAGCGTATCGACCAGCAGGCGGCGCTCGGGCGCGGCAGTGGAGAAGCGCTCCTGGTATTCGGTGACGAGGATTGCGAGTTGGTCCGGACGTTCGCCGGGGAGGACCTGGGCTTTGGCATCAATGCCGGACTGCAGGGCATTGAAGCGAGACGCGGCCTTGCCCTCAACGGAGCGCGGGCCGGTGGATTTTTGGGCGTTCTGACGGTTCGCCTGGGTTTGTTTGAGCGTTGACATACTTCCTGGCTTGAGGGTAACAGGGGGGCGGGTGGGATCCGGGTGTCGCCGGGAAGGTAAACGGTTTGGATGCAGTGGGATGAGGATTTGAAAGTTGGGGTGATGGCACACGGCGGGGGCTTTGCTTCCGGCCGCGCGGGCGGAGGCGCAGCGCCGGAGAGCATGTCACCCGCCGCGGTGGTCAGTCCGGTGATCAAGCTTTCGCGAGCGCGTTTGGCGGTCCCGGTTCGGTGAACTGCCCAGTTCGGGACGTCCGGCTCCACGGTCCCGTTTTTGACTTTTCCAGAAACCCCGTTTTTCACTCTCGGTATCCCCCAACGTCCGCTGAGGGTAACCCGCACGGAATGCGTTGCGCCTCTGTAAGCGGCGTTTTGGTAGGTTGAGTCCGAAATGGGGAGTGCATCGTGATGAATCGGTTTGCGCGACATCTGAGTTTCGAAAATAAAAAACTGCCGGCCGCGGCGGCAATTCTGGCTATAGCCGGGCCGATTGGAGTTGGGCTGATGAATGCGCCACGCGGTAGCGCTCAATCAGAGGCTGGCGGGGCGAAGTCATTCGAGGTGGCTTCAATCAAGCTATCTCAACAACAACCTGGACCTGGATATATTTCAGGGAATATTACAGGTCCGGGCACGCCTCGTCCCGGACAGCCCAGCTATACGGGCTGGTCACTTAAGCAGCTTCTTACCCAGGCCTTCAATCTGCGGGATGACCGGCTTGCCGGCCCTCGGTGGCTTGATGAAGACAAATTCGACATTGTGGCGAAGGCCCCCACAGGCTCCACGAAGGAGCAGGTCAACCTAATGCTCCAGAACCTGCTTGTCGAGCGCTTCGGCCTCGTCTTCCACTGGGATGACAGAGAATTACCGACTTGCGAAATGCAGGTGGGTAAGAACGGTCTGAAGATGAAAGAGGTCACGCCGCCTCCGGACACCGCTGCATTCGCCAACGGTCCCCCTTCCCTAGTTCCGGACAAAGACGGTCTGCGCCAACTGGCCCCCGGCTCCCACGGAATAGTGCTCATCGGCCTGAGAGAACTCGGTATGCAGCGTGTCTCGGCCAGAGCGCAGTCCGTCGCTGCCTTGGTCCCTCTACTTCAGTTACTGCTCAAGCGCTCAGTTGTGGACAAGACCGGGCTGACCGGGACATACGACTTCAACCTCGACTTCGCGGTAGATACGCCGAGACCGGTCGGCAGCGGTTTGGCAGCAGCGACCGAGCCGCCATTCGGCCAGGCGACCCTGCCAGACTCCGGGAGTGGAGGCGGCCCGACGCTAATCAACGCCCTTGAAAGTCAGCTCGGGCTGAAGTTGGAGTCCAAGAAAGGACCGGTGAAGGTTCTGGTTGTCGATAGCGTGAACAGGAAGCCGACTGAAAACTAGCCCGATATGCATGGACGGGCGTGGATACGGTGAGGGGCGCGCCATGCCGCGCAAGCACATCAAAACAATAGGCGAATTCACTAGATCCGTTCGACCTGTATGCTCGGGAGCGATAAGTGGGGTTATGGGAAACTGGCCCCGAACGGCGGTCTAGGAAGTTTCGGGACACCCTTTTTAGTGAACCGTGGTGGCCCTAACGCCAGTAGCGCCGCCGGTCTTTGCCGGCGGCGTTCTTCCATCGGGCTTCAACCCACCGCCCGCAAAGACCGGCGGCGGTACTTATTTCGCGGAGTTGAAGCGCTTTTCGATTTCCGGCCAGTTGACCACATTCCACCAAGCCGAAATATAGTCGGGCCGGCGGTTCTGATAGTGCAGGTAGTAGGCGTGCTCCCACACGTCCAGGCCCATCACCGGGAACTTGCCTTCCATCACCGGGCTATCCTGGTTGGCGGTGGAAAAGATATCCAGCTTGCCGTTGGATTTCACCAGCCAAGCCCAGCCGGAGCCGAAGCGCGTGGCCGCTGCCTGGGCGAACTTCTCCTTGAAAGCGTCGAAGCCGCCGAACGTGGCTGTGATCGCCTGGGCCACGTTGCCGGCCGGGGCTCCGCCGGCGCCCGGCGCCATGATCTGCCAGAACATCGAGTGATTGAGGTGGCCGCCGCCGTTGTTCCGTACCGCGGTGCGAATGTTCTCCGGAACGGCGACGCAATTGTGGGCCAGCAATTCCTCGACGGACTTGCCCGCCAAGTCGGGAGCCGACTCCAAGGCCTTGTTCAAATTGTTGACGTACGCGGCGTGATGTTTGCCGTGGTGGATCTCCATGGTCGTCTTGTCGATGTGGGGTTCCAGCGCGTCGGGCGCAAACGGCAGCGGCGGTAATGTGAAAGGCATATTTCTCTCCTTGTTCTCCTCTAAGTGATATCCGAGCCGGTTCTAATTCGGTCCACCGGCTTCTTCAAACGCGCCGGCGAGCCTGAACATGGCGGGCTCGCCGAAGTGCGTGGTTAAGAGTTGCATCCCTACCGGCAGCCCCCCGGCGGTTCTTCCGCATGGAACGCTCATGCACGGAATGCCCGCCAGACTACCGGTGATCGTATAAATATCGGAAAGGTACATGGCCAGCGGGTCGTCCATCTTTTCGCCCAGCTTGAAAGCCGGAAACGGCGAAACCGGCGCCACAATAGCGTCCACTTCCTCGAACGCCCTGGCGAAATCGCGCGCGATCAGCGTGCGCACCTTCTGAGCCTTCAAATAGTACGCGTCGTAATAGCCGGCGCTGAGGACATAGGTTCCCAGCATAATCCGGCGCTTGCATTCGGCGCCGAAACCCTCTCCGCGTGTGTTGCGATACATATCCGACAAGGTCTCGGAATTCGCGGAGCGGAACGTGTACCGTACGCCGTCGTAGCGGGCCAGGTTGGAGCTGGCCTCGGCCGTCGCAATAATGTAATAGCACGGGATCGCGTAGCCGGTAGAAGGCAGACTCATTTCGCGAACCTCGCAGCCCAGGCGTTTTAGCACATCCACGCCGCGCGAGATCAGGTCGCCGACTTCGCTCCCCAAGTCTTTTAGATACTCCCGAGGCAGTCCAAGCTTCAGCCCTTTTAGGCCGCCGCCAAATAATGCCGCGTAGTCGGGGACCGGCGCCCCGGCCGAGGTGGAATCGCGAGGGTCGCGGCCGGCGATCACCCGCAGGAGCGTCGCGGCGTCCTTCACGGTCCGGGCGAACGGGCCGATGTGGTCCAGGGAGCTGGCAAACGCGGTGAGGCCGTACCGCGACACCCGTCCGTAAGTGGGGGTGACTCCCACCACGCCGCAAAACGAGGCCGGCTGGCGGATGGAACCGCCCGTGTCTGAGCCGAGCGCGACCACGGCCGTACCTTGCGCCACGGCGGCCGCCGAACCGCCGCTGGAACCGCCGGGGACGCGGTCCGGCGCGACCGGGTTGCGGACCGGGCCGAAGGCCGAATTTTCGGTGGACGACCCCATGGCGAATTCGTCGCAATTGGTCTTGCCGAGGATGATGCCGCCCGCCTCTTCCACGCGCACCACGGCCGTGGCGTCGTAGGGCGGGACGTAGGCGGCCAGAAGCTTCGAGCCGCAGGTGGTCGTGATGCCTTTGGTGAGGATCACGTCCTTGACCGCGACGGGCACGCCAGCCAGGGGGCCCGGATCTTCGGCGCGCGCAATGCGCTCGTCCACGCGCCGCGCGCCATCCATGGCGCGCTCGGGTGAGAGGCGCAGGTAGGCGCCGGTCCGCGGATTCTCGCCTTCGGCGAAGCGCAAGGCTTCCTCAGTCAACTCGACGGCGCTGAATTGGCGCGTGAGCAAGCCCTCGCGGATGCGATCGATGGTCAGAGAGGCGATTTGCATGCGATTTCGTGGGGCAGGGGGCTCCCCACCCGGTCACCGTTCCACGACTTTCGGAACTTTGAAATACCCCGGGCCGCGCTGCGGAGCGTTGGCCAGAGCGGCCGCGCTTCCGAGCGGCGTCTCGACGACGTCCTCACGCAACCCGGAGGCCTGCTCGAACAGCACCTGCGTCATCGGCTCCACGCCGGCGGTATCGACTTCGTTGAGTTTGTCCATGTGCTCGAGGATGCCGTCCAGGTCCGCGCGGAACCTGGCGACCTCGGCATCGTCGAGCGTCAGGTTGGCGAGGCCGGCCACGTAGCGGACTTCTTTTTCGGTAATTCTCACGCCTGCGCCCTTCTTCGGGATGCCCTGTAAATGGAGCGCAAAACCGGGTCTGCGATGCCCTCGGCTTCATCTGGAACGAACCCCGGCACGGCCGCCACGGCGCGCCGGGCTTCGATCCGCCTCGGAACGACGCGGAATTCCACGTCCTCGACCACGCCGCGGCCCAGGTTCTTTTCCAGCCCGCGGAGGATTTGGCCGCTCAGCGTAAATAGCTGCCGCTGCCAGATGTGATCCTCCACTTCGACCACCAGGCGCGTGCGGACCATGCGGGCGGCGCGGGTATGCGCGGCGACCTTCTTGCCGACGGATCGCGGCCACGCGGCGCACGCGAGTTGCTCGTCGCTGACCGGTTCGCCGGCCAGTCTAAACCCGCGAATGAGCTTGCTGGCGATTTCCATGCGGTTCGGTGGTCCATTTTAACACGGCCGATTCCGCCCGCCATTACTCGAATTTGATCTCGGATAGGTCCGCCGTCGGTTTGGGATACTTCAGGTCCATCCGTTCCAAGGTGTCCACCATCACCTGCGAGACGGCCAGGTTGCGGAACCATTTCTTGTTCGCGGGAATGACGTGCCAGGGGGCCCACGCCGTGCCGCACTTGCACAGCGCGTCTTCGTAAGCCTCGATGTACTGGTCCCAATACTCCCGTTCCTTCAGGTCGTCGGGCGAGAACTTCCAGTTCCTCGTCTTATCCTCCAGGCGCTGGCGAAAACGCTCGGCCTGCTGCTCTTTGGAGATGTAGAGCAGGAACTTGAGGATCACCACGCCGTTCTCCGAGAGCATGCGCTCGAAATCGTTGATCTGCTGGTAGCGTTTCGACCAGACGGCCTTGGGCACGAGGTCGTGTACGCGGACCACCAGAACGTCTTCGTAGTGAGAGCGGTTGAAAATGCCGATCTGTCCCCATTCGGGAACCGCCTGATGCACGCGCCACAGGTAATCGTGGCGCTTCTCCGCGCCTTCGGGAACCTTGAAGGCAGTGACGCTGACGCCCTGCGGGTTCAGCCCGCTCATGACGTGGCGAATGGTCCCATCCTTGCCGCCCGCGTCGATGCCTTGCAGCACCACCAGCAAGGAGCGGCGCGCTTCCGCATAGAGCAGGTATTGCAGCACGGAGAGGCGCTCCAGGTTTTTCGCCAGCCTCTTGGAGGCTTCGGCTTTCTGGACGCCGTGGGTGTTCGCGGGATCGATATCGGAAAGCTTGATCCTGGAACCGGGAGGTACGGCAAGCGCGCGCTCGAGTTTGTTCATGCGGCTTATTCCAGCCCGGCTACTTGACGCGCTTGGCGACGATCGGCGGCATCGGGGGCATATCCCCGCCTCCGCCAAAGGTGAAATTCAGCGTCATCTCATCGCCTTTTACCGTCCCGTTGTAGCTGATCTTCCCCATATTCTCCACCGTGACGGAGAAGGAGATCTTGTCGCCGTCGATCTTGCCCTCGTCGATCTTCATATCGCCCATCTGGGATTGAATCGTCCCCGTCACCGTGTTTCCATCGGCTTTCAGGACGTAGGTGAATTCCATGGACCCATTCGGGGTCTCCAGGCTGGCTTTCCAATTGCCGGTCACGTCCGCGGCGAAAGCCGTCAGGGATAAAGCCGCTAGCAAAAAGACCAATTTGCGCATTTTCTGTAAGTACCGTCCTTTCCTTCTACTTCGAATCCGGCCCGAAAATCCGGTAGCAACCATTCTCCAGCCTTTCACCTCGGGCGTCAAGCCAGGTCAATGGCGCGGGTGCTACGTCAATGGTTTCGCCCGGCCAGCTACCTGGGCGATGAGGTCCAGCTTTTCGACGATTTCGGGATCGATGCGCTCCCTGGGAACGAACCCCGTGAGGACGTGGTAATCCGTCTTCTGCATGAGATTGCGAATTCCCAACTTTTCAAAATAGCTTTGAAACAAAGGTGCGAGAAAATCGTCGCTAGCCTTCACTTCCGCGCTAAAGGCCTCGGGCCGCCCCAAAACTCGCAATGCCGCGGACACTTCGTTCATGGCCTCCTGCATCGCCGCCCTCTGACGATCGCGGAGCGCTTCCACGAACAACGGACCGGGCGCACCTTCAATGTGTTCCGCATATGCGAGCAGCGTTTCCGGATAGCAGAGGTAGTTCTCGATTTCACGACGACGCCACTTGACCTGGAAAAGCGGTCCGTCGTCGCTCAACTCTTGTGCGATTGAGTCGAATATCGCTATACCGACTAAGTCGGACTTGGCTTCCCTTAATCCGAAGAAGTGGTCCTTAGCCTTAGACGGTTGATTGGAGACATAATGGACGAACGGCTGTTCCAGAAGTCGCCTCGTGGAATGCTGTAATAGCTCCGCGAATCCCTGAAGAACCGCCAAATCCGTCGAGCCCTCCAGATAGAGTACCCATCCCACTTGTTCCGCCTGATAATACTGGTCAAAGCCAATGGCGCGTAGCGATTTGAGCACTTGGCTGCCGCGATCGTCGATGCGATGCGGCTTCCCAACGAAGGCCACTACGATGTCGCGTTCGGCAGCTTCGTTGAGTAGCACTTCAGAGTGGCTCGCGGCAATCACCTGGCAGCCCTGCGCTTCGGCCGTTTCCGTCAGAATCCGATAGATTTGCCGCTGTCGCAAGATCTCGAGGTGAGCATCCGGTTCATCGAGTAGCAAGACGGAGTTTGGGTGGGTGTAAAGATGAGCCAACAGCAGCAAAGTCTGTTGGAGACCCCTTCCCGAGGAGACCAAATCCAACTCGGTTTCTCCCTCGCGATAAGACATGGTGATCTGTCCCCTCTCCTGGATAAACTGCGGTGGGCTGAGTGTCACCCCGAAGAGGTTCTCGATTTGGGAAACCAAAGCTTTCCAACTGGTCTGGTCGGGCGCCGAATATATCACAAAGCAGAGGTTCCTGAGGACCTCCGCCGTGCGCCCTTCACCGATTCGCACGTTGACGGCTCCGTCCTGAAGGCGGTCTTCCGTCGTCGCCATTCCCGACATTGGAGGCAAGAAGGCGACTCTGACGGGCGCCGCCAAAACCGGGACCGGCATCCGCACTGGTTGAGGCTCCTCGTTCATCCGCAATGGCCGGCAATAGAACGATTCTTGGTTGGCGTAGTCGAACTCGAAACCGCATTCCCACGGGGCGCCATCGGTTACCCCCGAGACCAAGATATCGATCCGGATATTTCTGGTGTCTTGCTTCCCGTTCGTTCGTTGGATGGCTCGGACGTGCAAGTCTCGCCACAAAAGATTGGCATCTGGCACAGGTACCGCAATCAGATCGCGCCGATTGATGGTTACGCCGGGCCGCTTCTCAGGGGTGTCCTTCGCAGAGCGTTTCTCTATCCACTTTCGGAGGCCGGCTTCCCACAAAGCGAGCGCTTGCAGGGCGGTCGTCTTGCCCGAATTGTTGGGCCCCACGAAAACAACGGCCTTGCCCAATTCGATCTCAACGTCTTCAAGGCGTTTGAAGTTCTTGACTCGCAGGCTAGTGAGCACTGAGACGATGGTACCTCGCTACAGGCCTGGAATGCAGCACCCCGATCACCGGTTTCTGGCGCTCCTCTGGGCTTCGATTTGGAGCATTCCCCGATCTCCACCTCTGATGTCGGGTGTTCTACCTGCCCTTCGCCCTCCCCCACTTCCGCCACGCCAGGCCCGCGGCGATTAAGAGAGCGGCGGCGATCGCTCCGCCGAGCAGGTAGCGATCGATGTTCTTCTGGACAGCCTCCCACCGGTCGCCCAGGAAGTACCCCAGCCCGATAAAGGTCGAAACCCAGACGATCCCGCCGCTGTAGGCGTAGAGCGCGAACTGCTGCGGCTCCACTGCGCTCATGCCCGCGGCGTAAGCCGTAAAATGGCGCACTCCCGCCACGAAGTAGCCCAACGTCAGTGCCCAATGGCCCACACGCGCGAACCAGGCATGGGCCTTGACGAGGTGCTCCTCGCGGATGCGCAAGTACTTGCCGTAGCGGTGGATCAGCGGCAGCCCGAACTTCCGCCCCAGCGTGTAGCTGAACGTGATGCCGCAGAGGCTGCCCCCCAACGCCGCGGCGAAAGCCGGCGCCAGCGAAAGATGTCCTTTGAACACCATGTACCCGGTGAACGCCAGCAGCGTTTCATCCGGCACGGGCAACCCCACGATTCCAAAGACCAGCAGCAGGAAGATCGCCAGGTACCCGTATTGCGAGATCCACGCGAGGATCTGTTGTTCCATGCTAGAAAAAGAAGCTGTCAGCCATCAGCTTTCAGCTCTTGGCGCGCTTCGCCTTCGGCGAAGCAGTGGTTCTAGCTGATGGCTGAAAGCTGATAGCTGACAGCTACTTCTCACACCACCAACCCCGAGACTTCGACTGGCGAGCGGTTGCCGGCCACCACCACGATGCCGCTCTCGGTGACAAAGTGGCCCCGCTCGCGGTCGCTCTCCAGGTCGTAGCCAATTACGGCGTCCTCCGGCACGCGCACGTTCTTGTCCAGAATGGTGCGGCGAAGTTTGGCGTGGCGGCCGATATCGCAGTTGTCCAGAATGATGCAGTCGTCCACTTGCGCTCCGGTGTGCACGCGGACGCCGCGCGCCAGGACGGAGTTGCGCACCATCCCCCCGGAAAGAATGCAGCCGCCGGAAACGATGGAATCGATCGCTTCTCCGCGCCGGTTCAGCTCGTCGAAGGTGAACTTCGCCGGCGGGTCCGGGTAGCTGGTCGTCCGCACGGGCCATTCGCGATTGTAGAGATTGAGCGCCGGGCTGACGGAGCGCAGGTCCATGTTGGCCTCGTAGTAGGCGTCGATGGTGCCCACATCGCGCCAATAGGGGACGGCGTCGGCGGGTTCGCCGGGAATGCGGTTGGTCTGGAAATCGTAGGCGAAAACATCGCCGTTGCCCGCAAGGCGAGGCAGGATATCATGTCCGAAATCGTGCAGGCTGTTTTCATCCGCGGCGTCCTCGTGCAGCAGCCGCAGCAGGGTGCGGGTGGAAAAGACGTAGTTGCCCATGGAGGCGTACACCCGCTGGTTGTCGCCTGGCATGGAGGGCGCGTCGGGGTTCTTTTCGTGGAAGCCGAGGATGCGTCCGCCCTCGGCCGCCTCGATCACGCCGAATTCCGCCGCCTGGCTCCGGTCCACGGGAATGGCCGCCACCGTGACCTCGGCCGCGTTTTGCACGTGGAACTCGATCATGCTCGTGATGTTCATGCGATAGATGTGGTCGCCGCCGAAAATGGCCACCAGGTGGGGATCGGACTGCTCCACCAGGTTGATGTTCTGGTAGATGGCGTCCGCCGTGCCCTGATACCACGTCTCGTCCTGCGAGCGCATCTGCGCCGGAACCGGAATCATGAACTGCGTCTTGAGTAGCCCGCCGAATTGCCAGCCCTCGCTCAGATGCTGCAACAACGACTGGCTGCGGAACTGCGTTAGCACGTAGACGGAATAGATGCCCGAGTTGATGAAATTGCTGAGAACGAAATCGATGATCCGGTATTTCCCGCCAAACGGAACGGCCGGTTTGGCCCGCTCCCTGGTGAGCGGATAGAGCCGCGTCCCTTTTCCGCCCGCCAGCACGATTCCCAAGACGCGTATGCGCATAGAGTTAGACCAAGCCCTATTGTTTCAGGCTAATCCGCGCTAAGGCAAGAGAAACTTCAGCCCTGTTACGGTTGCTTGAAGTTTTCTCTTGACATCTTCCGCGAATAGTACTAATTAATTAGTATGCGCAGCCGGAGCTCGACTCTCACCGGGCAGGAACTCGAAATCATGAAGGTCGTCTGGAAGAGCGAAAGCGTCACCGTTCGGGATGTCTACGAGGCGTTGCTGGAACGGCGAAAAGTGGCCTACACCACCGTCATGACCATGATGAAGATCCTGGAGCAAAAGAAATACCTGAAGAAGAACCAGGCCGGGCGCGCCTTCGTCTACCGGCCAGCCCAGCCCCAGGGGCAGGTGGTCGGCGCCATGGTCCGGGACTTCGTCAATCGGGTGTTCAATGGCTCGGCCGCCCCGCTTCTGGTACACCTGGTGAAGGAACACGACCTATCCCCTGAAGACCTGGACGAAATCGCACGGCTGCGGAGGAACAAATGAACGCCAACCTGCTTCTAAACAACTTGGCGCTGTACTGCTTGCAAATCGGCCTCCTGGTGGGTCTGGCGGGCTTCGTTCCGGCGCTGCTCCGCCTGCGCCTGCCGGGCGCGAAACTGGCCTACTGGCACTTTTTGCTGGCGGCCTGCCTGCTCCTGCCCGTGGTGCGCCCCTGGAAGCAGGACGTCATCAATATCAGTACTGGCCCGCCGGTTCCGGCCGCCATGGCGGCTGCCGCTCCGGCGCCACCGGCGCTTCCGGTCCCCCCACCACCGCGGTTCACACAAGCCGAGCTCCTGCTGGCTTTCCTTGCGGCGGGCGCGGTAGCCCGTCTGGGGTGGCTGGCCGTTGGCCTTTGGCGCTTGCGGCGGTATCGCCTGAATTCCGTGCCAGCCAGTGCCAGTGGGGCAGACGATCGTTTTTTGTCGTCTGCCGCGGGCCTGAAGGGTTTGCCGAACCTGCGCCTTTCCGCCGATATCGCCAGCCCGGTGACGTTCGGTTTTCTTAAACCGGTGATTCTACTCCCCACCGGCTTTCCCAATCTGAATGCGCGCATCCGGGCCGCCATCCTGGCCCACGAGTGCCTCCACGTTCGCCGGCGCGACTGGCTTTTCACGCTGATCGAAGAGATCGTCCGCGCCGCGTTCTGGTTCCATCCGGCCATCTGGTGGCTGCTGGGCGAGATTCAACTCGCCCGCGAGCAGGTGGTGGATCGCGCGTCGGTCGAAATGACCCAAAGTCGCGAGGAATACGTGGACGCCCTGCTTGCCATCGCGGGCGTCCCGCCGAGGCTTGACCTTGCTCCGGCGCCCCTGTTCCTGCGCAAACGGCACCTGAAACATCGCGTAGTGTCCATCCTGAAGGAGGTTCGCATGTCGAAGAAGCATTCCATTTCCGCGCTGGCCGCCGGTCTCTGCATTCTGGCCGCGGCGTGTTGGTTGGTGACAGGAACATTTCCGCTGGCCGCGGCCCCGCAGGCCGTCGCCGACGGGCCGGGCGTGAGCGTCGATCTGGGCGGCGCCGCCCTGATGCATCGTCCGTCCGTGGCGTACCCCGCGGCGGCGCAGACCGGCCGCATCGAAGGTACGGTAGTGTTGCAGGCCACGGTGGATTCCGCCGGCAACGTCACTGACGCCCGCGTAATGAGCGGTCCGGAGGAGTTGCGCAAGACCGCCATCCAATCGGTTCTCCAATGGCACTTTGTGCGCGGCGGGAGCAACACGCGCCAAGTGACCATCGCGTTTCAACTGCCCGCCGAAAACACCCAGCCGGCGCCGGCCGTCAAACCGCAGGTGATCGAGGGGGAACTGCCGGCCCCGAACGCGCAGCCATCCAGCGGGGCGCCGTTAGCGGGCAGGTTGTTCGTATCCCCGGCGCAGCCACCGGCCGAGTCGGACGCGCTCAAGGCGCTGGACGCGCAACAGCAGGCGCTGATGAACCAAATGCGCGATGCCAACGCAAGGCAGGACCGGCAGGCCATGCAGGACCTGATGAAGCAGAATATTGAGCTTTCCGAAAAGAGACTGGCGCTGGAGAAGATCGTCACCATAGGAACGACCGGCCTTTCCGACCAGGTTCGCGCCGACCTGCTCGCCACGCTTCCGGTCCACGTTGGCGATGCCCCAACCGCAGAAAACATAGCCAAATTGAGAGACGCCGTGAAGCAGTTCGATGAGCATCTCACGGTTTCCACGCTGCCGACGCCATCGCGCGACGAAGTGGAGGTCCAGATTGTCGCCCCCGGCTCGGAACCGGGCGCAAGGATTAGCGTGGGTTCGGCGGTGCAAGCCGCGAACTTGACCAACAAGGTACTGCCCATCTATCCCCCTCTTGCCAAGTCGGTGCGCCTCCAAGGGGCCGTGGTGCTCGCCATCGTCATCGGCAAGGATGGATCGGTGGAGGAGATCAAGCTCGTCTCCGGCCACCCGCTGCTGGCGCCGGCGGCGATGGAGGCGGTGAAGCAGTGGACGTACAAGCCGACCATGCTGAACGGCCAGCCGGTCCAGGTGCAAACGCAAGTCACGGTTAATTTCTCGCTGGCGGATTAGTCCGAGCAATCGGCCGAATCGGGGCGGTACACTGGAGCGAGAGGTGCATTGTGTACTGTTCCCAATGCCGCGTCGAGTACCGCGAGGGTTTCACCGAGTGCGCCGACTGCCACGTTGCCCTGTTGGCCGGGCCGCCTCCTCCCGAGCCTCTCGATCCGTTTGACCCTTCACTCGAACTCGTAGTGGTGCTGGAGACAAACAATGGGATCCAGCTTGCAATGGCAACGGGCCTGCTAGACGACGCGAAGATCCCCTACTTCGTTCTAGGCCAAATCGCCAAGCTGGTCAACGACGTGAGTCCGTTTCTAAACAAGTGGGTCCGCGTGCAGGTTCCCCGCGACCGCGAGGCGGAAGCCAGAGAACTTCTGGAACCGCTGCTCCACCCGGAAACCTGCCCCCCAGCCACCGACGAGGACGCCGGCGCCACGCCTTAACGCTCGCGCCGAGAAACCGCCGCGAACGCCCCGCGCCGACGCACCAGGAACCAAATCGGAATCGCGACCCAAACCATGCTCGCAATCCCTATCAGCCACGCATTCGGGAGCTGCGGCATCTCCAAGTGGAAGAACTTCTGGAACTCCCCGGCGAACGCCCGCATCCTGCCGGCATACCCCGGCGCGACAACGGCAAGACCGTTCGCGGCGATTACGCACAAGTAGACGATCGTCCAGATCCTGGCTCTCTCGTCAAGCTGAAGCAACCCGGCGCCCAGATACAGTTGAATGGCGGTGAGGATGGTGCAGACGGCCAGCGTGGTCCACCCCGCCACCACGAAGCCAAAGAGAATCGTGGGAACTCGAAAGACGCCGCACACGGCCGTTCCGACGGCGCTGACCACCAGGAACCAGCCGATCGCGCCGATGCTCAGCGGACGCGCGCTCTCCGTCACGGCGCCGCCCTCCTCGAAGTACTGCTTCCCGGCTTGCCGGTTGAACAGAATCAGCCACCACGCGCCCACCGCGGTCAGCGCCAGGTAGAATCCCATCATGGACGCGCGGGCGATGCCCATAACCCGCTGGTCCACGGCGGCGTTCATCGGAAAAGGGACAAGCAGCATCGCCAGTGCGCCGGTCCCGCCGAAAAACGCCAGCAGCCCCCCGAAAATCACCATGGAGATCCGCGCCCAGTTCCGCCGCCGAAAAACTCCCACGCCCGCGCAAATGCCCCAGACCCCGGCGCCCGCGAACAGCGCCGCCATCACGCACCCGAAGGCCTTGATCAAGTTCGGCGGAAACGGCCCGCTGTTCCGCACGGGCGCGAAGAGTAAGGCGGCCGCCATCGCCACCGAAAAAAACAGCGTGGCCGCGCTACCCGCCAAGGCCACCACTGCGCTGGCTCGAATCGCGATCCATTTCCGCATAACCGCCGTCCAGTGTAACGCAGTGGGGCGGACGATCGTTTTTTGTCGTCTGCCCTCGCCGCGAAGCGGCGCCACTTCGCGCGATAATCGGATCGTGTTTCTGGAAATCCTCGGCGCCGCTTCCGTCGCCGTCTGGCTTTACCTGCTGCTTGCCCGCGGCGGTTTCTGGCGCCTGCGCGACGAGCCGCCCGAAGGCGAGATGCCTGCGTCACCGCCTTCCATCGTCGCCGTGGTTCCCGCGCGCAATGAGGCGGAAGTGGTGGGCCGCGCCATCGCATCGCTCGCCGCGCAGCGCTACCCCGGCGCGTTCCACATCGTCCTGGTGGACGACGCCAGCGCCGACGCCACCGCTGAGGCCGCCCGCGCCGCCGCCCCTCCCGACATCCTCACCGTGATCCGGTCCGCGCCCTTGCCGGGCGGCTGGACCGGCAAACTCTGGGCCGTCTCGCAGGGCGTCCGCGAAGCCGCGCGACTGCGGCCCGATTACCTGCTTCTCACCGATGCCGATATCGTGCATCCCCCCGCCAACGCCGCCACGCTCGCGGCGCGCGCCGAATCCGGCGGCTACGCGCTGGTCTCCTACATGGCCACGCTGGAATGCCGCAGCCTCGCCGAGCGCGCCCTGGTCCCTGCGTTCGTCTTTTTTTTCTTCATGCTCTATCCTCCCGCGTGGATCGCAGATCCGCGGCGGGCCGCGGCCGGGGCCGCCGGCGGCTGCATGCTCATTCGCCGCCAGACGCTGGAGCGCATCGGCGGCATCGAATCCATCCGCCGCGAGCTGATTGACGATTGCGCGCTCGCCCGCGCCGTCAAGCGCGGCGGCGGCCGGGTCTGGGTGGGACTGAGCGCCGCCACCCGCAGCATTCGGCGCTACCAGACCTTCGCCGAAATCTTCCGGACCATCTCGCGCACCGCGTTCACCCAGCTCCAACATTCCTACGCGGTGCTTGCCGGAACCGTCGCTGCGTTGGCGATCGCCTATTTGATCCCGCCGTGTACCGCGCTCGGTCCGTTCGGCGCTCTCGCCTGGCTCCTGATGTCCCTCTGTTACTTACCCGCCTTGCGTTTCTACCGCCGTTCCCCCCTCTGGGCCCCGCTCCTTCCGCTGGTAGCAGCTTTCTATATGGCGGCCACGGTGTACTCCGCCATCGCCTACCGCCGCGGCGCCGGCGGCATGTGGAAAGGCCGCGCGCAGGATCGCTAAACATGGCGACGTTATTGTTTGCGCCACAACCGCTTGCTTACGCGCGCGGCTCCGTAC
>OCTA010002779.1_pt1 | contig 15751 bp, 7 predicted proteins | sample 1538991 | NCBI WGS metagenome assembly OCTA01 (sample SAMEA3539302, study PRJEB22396) | soil metagenome | biome: tundra; feature: field; material: soil | place: USA | collected 2010-05 | depth 0.15 m | reverse complement strand
GCTTTTGGTTGAAAGCGTCTCGGCCACCTAGTAGACGAATAAGTCCCGCGACGTCGTGTTGAACGCTGAAGGTGTAGAGCCACGAGTCGACTTCCGTTGTGTAATCTCGACCTCCCTGGCCACCTCCCAGTTTGGGATCGAAGTTCTGTACCCATCGTCCATCGGCACTCTTGGGAGCCATGAAGCCGATCGCGGGATTAAACACGTTTTCGTAGTTATGTGCGAGCTTGGAGAAGTAATGAGCATCCTCCTGCTTTCCTAAAGCTTTGGCAAACTCGGCCACGGCCCAGTCATCATAGCTATTTTCCAGAGTCACTGAGACGGGCTGCCTGCGCTCTGGCGTTACCTCGGGCACAGTTTCCTTTTCTCCTACGGCTAGCGAGGGGAAGAAGCCCTTCTCGAAATACACGTGATCCAAGCTGGTGAGGCCGCCGCGCCGCCAGGGAAGCATCGTGGCTTCAGTGGCATTCTTGTGCATCGCCGCATAAGCTTGATTGACATCGAAGTCACGATATCCTTTCTCATATGTATCTAAGATGAAGGCAGCTGCATGATGACCAATCATCACGGCCTGCTCCCCAGCCGCAGAAGGGAAAGATGGTAACCATCCGCTCTGCTCATACATGCGAAGGTACGAGCGGATCATGTCTTCCTGCTGGTGCGGGTCGAGCAGCAACTGCAAAGGATGAAGCGATCTATACGTATCCCACAACCCGTCATCGATGTAGAAATGGTGTCCCTGTGCATCGTGAACGGCGTGGTCATAACCGCTGAAGTAGTGATCATCTTCGGTGATGTCTGTCATTCTTCCGAGCGAACGATAGAGCGCCGTATAAAAGATGGTGCGCTGCCGTTCGGTTCCACCATCTGTGCGAATAGCGTTCAGAGCATCGTTCCACTGTTGACGCGTGTCATCCTTCACTTGATCGAATGTCCAGCCGGGAATCTCTCGAACTAGATTGCGCCGCGCCTGATCTGCGCTGATATACGAAATGCCGATTCGGACTTCGATTAATTCGCCTGAAGATGTAGACAAATCAGAGACGAAGCCGATGTGCTCGCCAGTTTGGCTCGCATTATTACTAAGAGTGTTATCTTTCCACGTTTGATAGGATCCGAATGGATGCGAAAACTCAGCATAAAAATATTCTCTTGTTTCGCTGTTTGACTTTTCGATGTTCCCAACAAGACCGCCAACACTCTCGCTACCTTGAATAGAACTGTTTCCGACTACTGTAAGCTGAGCGTTGCTCTTAAGGCTGAGCACAAGGTGGGAATGAGAATTCGCTGGAAACGTGAATCGATAATAGGCGGCTTGGTAAGTTGCCGTTAATTCCGCATGAATGTCCCACGTCTGCAGATCTGCGCCGTAGTAATAGGGCGTGGAAGTTTCGAAGTCATGATCAAAGTCAGAGGCGTATTGAGAAGGATCGGTTCCGACTCGTCCAACTGAAGCCATCAAAACTGCGGTTCCGGCAGGAAAGCCATAAATCTTATCGGCAAGATAGCGATCCGTAATTCCCGGCGTCGTGATCGGCGCAAGCCTAGCCATGCCATGCGGACGCTGTACATAAGGAACCGTCGCCGTGAGTAACTGTCCAATCCCGCCTATGTTTGGGGAGACATAGTCCACAGACTCTTTCGGCTTCTGCCCGTAAACGGCCACAGCGCTGGCGCTTAGAGCTATCGCCAGGAAAAGATTTGTTGAAGCGTGTATTTTCACATCGTCTCCCATTCGGGCTCAACTTTTAGCGTCGATATCTTGCCGGCTTTAAGTCGCTGGTAGAGTTATTGTTTCAATGTGAAGCGTGCGGCAAGGGAAGCCTCTGACGAACCACCCGCCCAAGCCGTGTAATCACCTGCCTCAATGACCCATTGGTGTTCAGCATTCCATACTGCGACCTGATCTTGCGGGACTAAGAATGTAACGGTCTTCGTCTCATGCGGCTTCAAGTGAATCCGTGAAAATCCCTTCAGGGAGCGGTCTGGGGTTTCAACGCTGCTCGTATCTTCCCTGAGATAAAGCTGGGCCACTTCATCGCCTTGAGTGCTTCCAATATTAGTGACATCGACGGTGAATCGAATATCGTCATGACTGCTGATCGCGGGAGTGTGCACCGCGAGGTTGTCATATTTGAAGGTCGTGTAACTTAACCCGAATCCGAAAGGAAACAGGGGCTTTCCATCGTCGTCGACATACTTATGCGTGCGTGATGGATCGAAGTTATAAAAGTCTGGTAGTTGGCCCGTATTCCTTGGAAAGGTGATTGTCAGGCGTCCCGCAGGATTGTTTATACCAAAGAGAGTTTCGGCAATCGCCTGCCCGCCGAACTCACCGGGGTACCATGCTTCGAGAATCGCAGGGACGTGATCCTTTGCCCATCCGATAGTCAGGGGTCTTCCGTTTTGAAGGACCAACAAAACGGGTCTGCCGGTTGCGGCGATCGCTTCAAGCAATTGTTTCTGATTACCTGGAAGGTCAAGCTGAGTGCGGTCGAAACTCTCGCCGGAAATGCCCTGCCATTCACCAACCGCGAGTATTACTACATCTGCAGCCTTCGCCGCTTTAACTGCGGCAGGAATCTCATTGCCTGGATTGAAAACAACGGTAGCCTGCGGAATCAGTTTGCGAATTCCATCGACGATGCTGAGGTGGAGACCATTTGATTCAACTTCGTAATCTCCATACCGAGCTACGTTGCCATTGGGGCCTATCACCGCAATGTGCTCAATAGACATTGAAAGGGGAAGCAGATTTCCTTCGTTTCGAAGAAGCGTCATTGACTGCCGCGCAGATTCGAGCGACAGCGCGAGATGTTCTGGAGAGCGGTTCACCTTCGCGTTCAAGGTAGGGTCTACATTGGCATGGTCAAACAGCCCAAGGGCAAACTTCACGCGCAATATAGATGCGACTGCACGGTCAAGGTCTTTCTGCGCGAGTGTGCCTTCATGCACGCAATCGATGAGGGCCTTCTGAAATACGTCGTGATCGAAGTCATAGAACTGCATGTCAACGCCCGATCGAATCGCCATGCAAACCGCTTCCTTGGGCGAAGCGGCTACACGGTGTGCGCCGTGCAGACGTTCGATGGCTCCCAGATCGGAGAGGACGAACCCTTGGAAATTCCACTCCTGACGCAAAATTGTTTTGAGCAAAAACGGGTCTGCGGTGACCGGGATGCCATCGATCTCGTGATACGCAGCCATCACACCCATCGCATGTCCTTGACGAAAGGCGGGCTCAAATCCGCGCAGCATGATCGTGCGCAACTCGCGCTCTCCCATGTGCACTGGCGATGTATTGGTTCCACCTTCCGGGGAACCATGTCCGGCGAAATGTTTCGGCTCGGCAACTAACGTATGGTTCGTGTCGAGATTGTCTCCCTGGGCTCCCCGTACATAGGCGAGGCCGAATTGCCCAGTCAAATAAGGGTCCTCACCAAAGTCTTCTTCGACTCTGCCCCACCGCGGTTCTCGCGCAAGATCGAGCACGGGAGCCAGAATCATGCCAACACCGGTCGCGCGCGCTTCTGCCGCGATGGCCGCACCCGTTCGTTGCGCAATTTCAGGGTTCCATGTGGCAGCGAGATTGATCGGAGCGGGAAATACAGTCCCTTGATTGAATCCGTGAAGGCCCTCCTCGATAAACAAAGCCGGTATACCTAGCCGATTATGTGCAATCACCCAATTCTGAATTGCATTGGATTGGGTGGCGTTAGAGTAGATATCGTGAATTCCGCCCACTCCAAGACTCCCCAATAGGGTTTCAGCGTTGCCCGGCAGGAAGACGGCGTCGGGGGCCGCGTGGGTTTCGTCAGTGTGCTTATCCACTAGCGATGCAGCGCCGGAGTATAAGTCAAGCTGTCGAACCTTCTCTTCCAATGTCATTCGGGGCAGAAGGTCAGCGATCCGTTGCTCAATGGGTGTTCCAGTTCGCCGGTATAACACCGGCTCTTGAGAAACCGGGCCGGCTTGTTGCGCCGCGATCGAGTTAAAGCTCACTCCGAGAAACAGGCAGACAGCCAACGTTCTCGATGTTTCGCGTACAAATGTCGAAACAGGCGTCGTACATCGCCAGCTTCTCGAAGCGTAAATAGGAAATGTAGGGGATGACTGAATTGCCAATGCATCACCTTCGTAGGCGGCCTTTTTTGCGGAGGTCTCGAAAACATTCCAATTGCGGTCGCTTCTCACTAAATTCGCTCCCAGGTCCATTACCTGTATGATTCCGCTGGAGCTTTTGAATAGCGCTCTGCGGCGTTTCAACGTCCCTGCAAGGGGTCTTAAAACCCATCCGCCTTCTATCGAAAAGACCTGAAAATTCGACTACTTCGACTTACGCGAAGTTATAAGTTTGCGTGATTCACGGCTCCAATTTTGGCGGACCAGTTTGCACGGCCAAAATATCTCAGCGGATTATACCCCTGCAGACAATCGATTGGAAACGATACCATCTCCTGGTGCAATAATGGTGCGTATCTAACAATGCCGGGAAGCGAAGCGTTATATCCGCTCTAATAAATGGAAGCCTTAGAAGCGGCGAGCAATTCCGGTTTGGAGGCGAATGGTGGCAAATCGAGAAGGCTATGGCCGGGAAGTCGATAGGCGCGAGTTTCTTCGCTTGACTTTGATGAGTTCTGCAATGTTGATGACCACTGCGAAGTCACTAGGGGCTTCAACCGAGACGGAGACCGGGATCTCGACTGGAACTCCTAAGCCACCTCCATTCGCTGCTTGGTACCCATTGGAACCAGGCGCTGTGCGACCTGATGGATGGCTTCGCCTCTATCTTGAAAAGCAAGCTTCCCAGCTCGGATCGAAACTTCCAGAGGTATCGTGGCCATTCACGGCACCATATTGGTCAGGTGAGGAAGCAGGGGAGTCGTGGTGGCCGTGGGAGCAGAAGGCATACTGGATCGACGGTGCGACGCGACTGGCCCTAGTTCTGGATGATCAGAAATTGCTGGCTCAGACGGAGGCTTCGATTCGTTACACGCTTGAGCATGCAGATTCGGACGGATATCTCGGACCTGCTTTTTTCAAGGAGCCCACCGGCGACTTCCATCGCTGGCCTCATACCCTCTTCTTCCGCGGTCTGGCAGCTGGAGCGGAGGCAGGCAAAAATCCGGATGCCGTTGAAGCATTGCACAAGCACTATCTGAACGACAAGGCAGGCTATGGAAAGCCGATCCGTAATGTCACCAATATTGAAGACATTTTGTGGTGCTACGCGCGCACAGGCGACAAGCGACTTCTGAATCTGGCGGAGGACGCTTGGCGCGAGTTCTCGAAAACCACGCAGCCCGGCGGAGACGGTGGTGACTTGTCGGCTCTTCGGGTATTTGCCGCGACACCCATTGATGCGCACGGCGTGACCTACATCGAGTCGGCAAAGCAGCCCGCGATTCTCTACCTATATACAGGGAAGCCCGAGTATCTCGAATTCGCATTGGCGGCCCAGCGAAGAATTTTTGACCATCACATGTTGATCGACGGCATTCCATCCACGTCGGAGTATTACCGGACGCGGACCTCGCTGGACTCGCATGAGACGTGCGACATTGCAGACCACACTTGGTCATGGGGCTACATGCTCATGGCCACAGGAGATGGGGTCTGGGCAGATCGTGTAGAGCGGGCGTGCATGAACGCCGGGTTCGGAGCGATCAAGAAGGACTGGAAGGCGCTCCAGTATTTCTCCTGCCCCAATCAATTTCTGGCCACCCTTAATTCCGATCACAATGTGATGGAACATGGAGGCCGCATGATGGCGTTCCAGCCCAACCCCGGCCAGCACACAGCCTGCTGCGGCGGCGACGTACATCGTATCTTTCCCAATTACGTGATTCGCATGTGGATGAAAGACAAAAGCGGGGGCCTAGCCGCTATGCTTTACGGCCCATCACGCATGAAAACAGTGCTTGGCTCTGATCGGCAGCACGTCGAAATTGTGCAGCAGACGGATTACCCTTTCGACGAGCACATTCACTTTACGATCAACACTGAGAAGCCGATCCAATTCCCACTGTCGCTTCGGATTCCTGCGTGGTGCACGGAGGCTGGAATCCTGTTCAACGATAAACCGATAAGCATGCCGGCGATTCGGAAAGGCTTCGTAACCTTAGATCGGAGATTTAGCCCAGGGGACAAGGTTACGTTGGTCCTGCCGATGAAGACGGCTCTGAGTCAGTGGCCGCAAAATGGAATTGGCATCGAACATGGACCGCTTGTCTATTCGCTGGCGATCAAGGAACACTGGACGCCGGTGGTGGAGGAGAAATATACGACGGCGGAGTTTCCAGGCTGGAATGCGCTGCCTGCAACCCCTTGGAACTATGCGCTTGCCGTCAATACTGATCAACTCGCTAGTCATGTCAAGGTGACGCGCAAACCGATGACCGGGGACCCTTGGGTTGACACTCCGGTAGCTCTGACCGTAGCGGCAAAGAAGGTGCAAGGTTGGGAACTCCAGCAGAATCCGGATGATCCAAGCCAGCGATTCACGCCACCGTTGCCTGATCTGAGCATAAGCAAGGTTTCGGATGCCGAACAAATTACGCTCGTACCGTATGGGTCAACCCACCTGCGATTGACGGTCTTCCCTGATGCAAGCAAGGAGACTTGATTCGAGAAGGAAAGGTGGTCGCGATCTGTTCTGCTCAGTCTCGAGTGCGAACTTCCATGCTCAGACAATCTGGTGCCGATGTGGCCGAATGAAATTCAAGACCGGTGTTTAGCGATTTGCCTTTGATGCAGAAAACTAGTCTCGACGTGAGTGAGAGTGGTAACGCTGTCCAGGTTACGAGACTGTTATCGTCCGGTGGCGAAAGAGGGATTCCGCAGGGCTTCGAATCCAGATATCTTCAGATCATTCAGTAGTTCCTGGGGGAGGGGCTACTAAATTGTGGTACGCCAGTGGACTAACCGTTCACTGGCGTTTTGCATTTGAGCGTCATTGCCATTACGCAAGAGCTCGAGAAGGACCAAGCAGGCGCCGCGGCATACGATGCTGCGTGGGCGGCGCGTGGTCGAGGCAAACTCACGCAGCCTGAAATCAACCGCATCGTCGACCGATAGAGGGTTTAGAGGAGATTGGTGCAACCCGCTACGATGCTGCCAAACCGTCCTGCACTCGACATCCTCCTCAAGCAAGCGTCCGTTCCGGCCATGATCAGTCGAGTGTGATCCGCACCCTTGTACGGGTAATAGTTATAGGACCGTCTGGAAAATGATCCAACGTCGGCCATCAACGCACCTGACTTTCCTGATGATGACGTTGCCGAACGAGACGAAGGATGCTAGCGCAGGTTGGCGCCAAAGTCCTTTCAGCAGTGCGCACCGCAGTCGCCGCGAACTCAGGAAATCAGCGACAGCGATTGGTTTGGGTGGTTGCGTGGCAGGCCGACGAAGAAGCGCTCCCAATCCTGCGCCAGATCGCCAACACGATCCCAGCAACGCCGAACTCGTGCAGTAGGCCATCGATAAAATCTCCTCACTTTCGGCGTACTCATTTCTGGACCGTGCCTGTGTCCCTGAAACAATGACTATTTTTCCAAAATACCTATTCTCAAAATAGGTATTTTGTATTAGATTCGAAAATCATGGCAAGAAACTCCGATTCCCGCGATCTCTTCCCCGGCGCCCTCGAAATGTTGATCCTGCAATCTATCCGCGTGAAGCCGATGCATGGCTACGCTTTGGTTAAACACATCAAGGCAGTCTCGGACAACCTGCTCCAGGTCGAAGAAGGATCGCTCTACCCTGCGCTACAGCGGATGTTGAAAGAGGGATGGGTTGATTCAGAAGTCGGAGTTTCAGCCAAAGGGCGTCCTACGCGTATCTATCGGCTTACCGATGCGGGTCTTCGCCATCTCGAAGAAGAAGTGTCGAGCTTCGAAAAGATGTTCGATGGGATTACACGCGTACTCGCAGTGGCACGGGCCTAGGAGGCTGCCATGAAGGCTATTAGACGTTTGTTCTCTCGAGGCCGCCGGTATGACGATTTGAGCGTCTCCATTCGCGAGCACCTCGAGGAAAAAATTGAAGAGCTAATGGATGAGGGTATGCCTCGGACACAGGCCGAACAAATCGCGAAGCGTGAGTTTGGCAATGTTGTCCCTCTCACTGCCACAGCCGCAGCATTACAACGCCGCCCTTCGGCGGAGTCGCCGTAAATGAACTGCTCAGCATGCCGAGGTCCTTGTGCGACCACAGATCACGTGCATGGACCGGGCCGGTATAGCCAAGGTCTTTGAACGCGACCGTGACCGGCTGCGGTACGTCATCGGTGACATAGTTGAAGATGGCCAGTGCCTTTGCACCCCCGGCGAGCGGCCGCACCCACACTTGTGGCGGACCCAGGCGGAAGCCTTGTACGCCAGTCGCGTCTTGATCCACCGCAATCACTTCCGCATTCATCAGGATGCTTTTGGTCGTGTCATCCATTTTGCTGAGATCATTTCCCGCAAGCAACGGCGCCGCGAGGATGGCCCACAAACTCATCTGCGTCCGGTACTCGTCGGCCGACATGCCGCCATTGCCAATCTCCAGCATGTCAGGGTCGTTCCAATGTCCCGGGCCTGCATACTTCTCTAAACCAGCCTGCGAAAAACCAATCAGAGCCATGCTGCGGAAGCTGTCGCTAATATCATCTGTGGTTCGCCATAGGTTTCCTCCCACCTGCGCGCCCCATTCCCACACTGAGTCCATGCCGTACTGGCAGATGCTGTACACAATGGGCCGACCGGTTTTCGCAAGCGCCTGGTGCATTTTGGCATATGAATCTTTCATGATGGCCTCAGCCTTGACGCGATCGTATTCTGGGTTTTGCATGCCCATGACGTCGCGTAGTCCGCATAAATCGTACTTCAGGAAATCGACTCCCCATGCGGCATAGGTTGCAGCGTCCTGCTCTTCGTGCCCATAGCTGCCCTCGAATCCGGCACAGGTTTTCGGGCCGGGAGATGAGTAAATGCCGAATTTCAAACCTCTGGAGTGCACATAATCGCCAAGGGCCTTCATGTCAGGGAATTTGCTGTTGGGGTGTATCTCACCGGCTGCATCTCGCTTGCCTTCCCATGTGTCGTCGATGTTGACGTAGATGTAGCCCGCGTCGCGCATGCCGCTGGCTACCAACGCATCGGCGGTGGCGCGGACGTCTGCATCAGTGACCTTTTCGGCGAAGTGATTCCAACTGTTCCATCCCATCGGGGGTCTTGCAGCCAGGGGTGCGGCGGTCTGCGCAACCGCGACGGACACTGTGGTAGCGACGGCCATTAGAAGAGAGCTTGAGCAAAGTAAGGAGATGCGATTGCGGATCATTCGAGTTCCTTTTGAACGTATCGATGCACCATTCAATTGCGCGTGTCCGCACGAGCCTGACCTTCTTTTCGCAGACACGCCAGCACTGAGAAGTTCCGTGAAGTTCTAATTATGCACTTGAGAATCGTCGCTGGGTTGAATGCGATTCGGCGGCAAGTTCCAGGAAGACTTGTACGCGTGTTTACAAATCAGGATGAAGCCCAAAAGCATGGCAAGAGGTTCATCCTGATTGATTGACGAGAGCGCGAGAACTTGCCGAGCTAACTTTGTGTGGCTATTTGCGAGGCAGAACGTTCCTGCCATCGTCCGCGGGTAAAGTCGGGGAATGGGGCGGGCGCACTCCCGTTTGCCACCGAGGTCCTGCTCAGTGGGCCTGGTGCCGACCAAGTAGCCGCATCGTAGACATCCATATCCGGAACCAGACCCTCGCGCATGCACTGCATCAGCCGGTACAGCATGATATAGTCCATTCCTCCGTGTCCACCGAGCTTCTTTGCGATCTCGCCTTCTCGTTTCCAGAGCGGGTGTTGATGCTCTTTCCACGAATCGATACTTCCCCATGCCTCGCCGCCCTCTTGCCCGTCGAAATAAATGCGCGGTGGATAGTCAGCGAACGCTCCCTTCGTACCTGCAATTGCATTGATCCGATCATAAGGGTGCGGATTGACCGTATCGTGCTTCAGCGTGATCGTGAGCCCCTTCGCTGTCTTGATGATCGAAGTATTCATATCCCCATTGATGTATCGTTCGGCCCATCTTGGATCTGAAGACGGCACCGTAGCCTTTCGATATGCATCAAGCCCGCGCTGCGGCGTGCTGACAGAGACGAGATAGTCAAACCTGTCCCCTCTTTGAATACCCATGTAATTCGCGACCGGCCCCAAGCCATGCGTCGGATAAAGATTGCCGTCTCGCTGCGTATGAACGGTTCGACGCCACAGGCCTTCACCCTTGCTTGAGAACAATTCTTCACGGAGATCATGAATATAGGCTCCTTCTCCGTAAAGAAGATCACCAAAGAGCCCGGCATGGACCATCCTCAGAATGAGGGTCTCGTTATAGCCATAGCAACAGTTTTCAAGCATGGTGCAGTGGCGGCGCGTTTGTTCGGAAGTGTCGACTAGCTTCCAGCAATCCTCGACAGATGTGGCGGCTGGGACTTCCACCATAACGTGCTTGCCGTGCTTCATCGCCGCCACGGCCATCTCAACATGCCAATTCCACGGGGTCGCAATGATGACCAGATCCAGGTCGTCTCGGGCCACAAGCGATTCAAATGCATGGTCCCCTGTTGTGTAGAGTTCAGGAGGCTTCTGCCCTGACTTTTCGACGAGCGATTGTGCGTGCTCTGCCTTCTCCTTCACGACGTCGCAGATCGCAAGGACTTTGACATCGGCGGCCAGTAGGTTTCCAAGCAGGCTGGTACCCCTCCCTCCGGTACCGATGATGCCGACTTTCGGATCCACCGCAGCGTACGGTACGCCGATCATGCTCGACGCATGTGTCTTTGATGGCTCCGCGTGAAGGCTCGAAATGCTGGCTCCTACGGCGGTGAGGCTGCCGATACGAAGAAAATCCCTTCGCGACAAATCATTGAGCATGTCAGAAATTTCGTCGTGCATTTTTCTCCTTGGGTCAATAACTCCTTGTCACTGTTTCACAGCGATAAGGTCATCAGTGCATCATCATTCGTACCGGATGAATACGCCTTCGATGCGGGTACGTCCAGAGTTGGGCGTGCGCGCAATCAGTCGAAGCGGTCTGTGAGGATTTTACTCATAACTTTCGGGATTTCAGCGAAATAAAGAAGATGAGGTCTTTTGCGGCACGATCGGCGGTGTCGCTGAGATTTCATCCCGGGGCCGGCCATACAGAGGCAAGCGTGCAAATGCCAAGAAAGGTAACGGCTGACAGCTGTGGTCGCGAGGGCGTCAAGCAATACAGAGCTTCATCGTGCGGTTATTCTTTCGTCTGGCAGAGGGGTGAGGGTCTCATTCCGATGCTCCTGCTCGTGTGGTCTCCAGACGGCCATTCGGGCATAATGGAGTCTGGGCGTTTTTAGTCAGGCGCTCTCAGCAGTCCCCTCTGCCCCCACTGACAGGCCTTACGTGCAAGCACACGGCCCTAAGGGTCCGCAGGAGATCTCTGGCCTGACATCGTCACCCTCAAAGGAACCCTTGCACCATGCCTCTCAATTGCGGAATCGTCGGTCTGCATAATGTAGGCAAGAGCACTATCTTCAACGCCCTCACAGCGGCCAAAGCCCAGGCGGCCAACTATCCCTTTTGCACTATCGACCCCAACGTAGGCGTCGTGTCGGTTCCCGATGAGCGGCTCGATCGCATTACAGAATTTGTCAAACCCAATCGCACTGTGCCTACCACCATGGAGTTCATCGACATCGCCGGTTTGGTCGAAGGCGCAAGCAAAGGCGAGGGTCTGGGCAATCAGTTCCTGGGACACATCCGCTCCACGGATGCAATCTGTCATGTGGTTCGGTGCTTCGACGATCCGAATGTGATTCACGTGGCTGGCGGCGTTAACCCGCTACACGACATCGAAATCATAAATACGGAGCTGCTGTTGGCCGATCTTGATACCGCGGAAAAACGCTGGGCCAAGGTCGAAAAAGCAGTTAAAAACACGACCGACTTCAAGATAAAAACTGAGGCCGAGGCTTTGAAGAAATTGCTCGAAGCCATCCAGGCCGGCCGCCCTGCGCGCGTCGTCGAGCTGAGCGAAGAAGAGAAGGCAGCGGCCTATGACCTGCACCTGATCACGATGAAGCCTGTGCTCTATGTCGCTAATGTGGATGAGGCCGGCTTGAAGGATGGCAACGAGTGGGTGACCGCGGTTGAGCAGCGCGCCGCGTCTGAAAAGGCTCAGGTGGTCCGCATTTGCGGCGCCCTTGAAGCGGAGATTGCGTTACTCGAACCCGCAGAGCGTACTGAGTTCCTCACTGACCTAGGTCTGTCCGAGCCGGGGTTGAATCGCCTCATTCATTCGGCCTATAAGCTGCTCGGCCTCATTACTTACTTTACGGCCGGCGTGCAGGAAGTCCGCGCGTGGACCATCCCAAATGGAGCCAAGGCTCCGCAGGCGGCGGGCGTCATCCACTCCGATTTCGAACGTGGCTTCATCAAGGCTGACGCTTACCACTGCGAGGAACTATTCACCTACGGCAGCGAACAAGCCGTCAAAGAAAAAGGCCTCTACCGCTCGGAAGGCAAGGAATACGTCGTCAAGGATGGCGATATCCTTTTCTTCAAATTCAACGTATAAACGTTGTCATTCAACGGGCCGGTCTTGTTGATGCAGAGCAACAGGTCTCATCCGTGCGTTGCATGGTGAGTGCCTAAGAAACCAGAAGGCATTGGCCAGATCTGTTGATCCGATCTCGCTTACTAGACACTTCTGATCTGTGCACTAGCTATCGATTTGATTGATCGACTTTACAGCTGTCTGCGATCGGGATCATCGACCACCTATTTCTGGAGATGAGCAGTTTCCAGGCGGCTGCCACGAATCCACTCCAGAATGGTTCGATACTGATCGCTCGACTCATTCCCATGCCAGCGTTGACCTCCGTTGTGCGTGGCTAGATAATCGCCGACATTACCGGCACTATCCGTCGGGCGAGTTGGCTTGATGAGCAGCAAGCTTCTGTCCGGAGCGTTGATGTCCACAACTCGCATCGCGTATCGATAGTTTTCTTTGCTGTCCTGGTCTGAGAAGACGCCTTCGGCGTTGGGCGGTTCCAGTTTGAAGATCACGTGGCTGGCATGGCAGAAGACGCAGGCCTTCCCATCAGGTCCGGGCTTCGCCAGAATCGGCTCAATCTTAGTGACGAAGTATCGAAAGTCGAGTACCGAACCCGGCTGCACGTCCCGCAGTGCGTCGCTTAGATTCTTACCTTGCAGCACGCTGGTAGAAATGAACTTGAGGCGCGGATTGGTGGAGGTCTGCAACTTCCTCATTGCGGTTTGAAATTCGGGCCGACTTTCAACGCCCTTGACCTTGCGTAGCGTATCTAGTGCGGCGGCACTTACGTTTGCGTCTGTGTTGAGCAGGTTCGCAAGAACCGTATCGACCACGATTGGATATTCGAGTGGCTCTTTGAGCTTTAACGTGGCTGCATGGCGATCGAGGTAATCCTGATCTTGCGATACCGCACCCCCAGCCACCCCTAGGCGCCTCTTCAGGAATTGTGGATTACCGGCTTCCTCCATGAGAATCCTCAACGCAGAAGTATTCAAGTCGGCAAAGGCCGTCTTAACCGCAAGAGCAGATTGAGGGTCGTGCAGGAAGTGCTCAAAGCATACTCGCAACGCAGCTCGCTGCACATCCGGGTCAAACGACTGCAAACCTGACAACACTTGCTTTTGCAAATTCGGTTCACGTATGAGGCTCGTGAAGGAGGACGCGGCATCTAGAATCTGCGCATAGTTTTTAGGTTGTGGGTCTTGCTGAAGCATCGAACGCAAGGCGTTTTGCACGCTTGCTTGCTGTTGCCATGCAGAATTCTCAGGCAAAGCAGCCAGCAAGGGCAGAACGACAGCCTGACTATCCGCATTTCCTTGATTCAAAATCGAGACGACTTTTGAAACAAGCCTCGAGTCGAGAGCCGCGGGCGTGTCGAGGTTAAGAACTCCCCGTTGCCCGCCCTCGTAAACATAGCGGACAGTCTGACGCACATCAGGATTTGAGTCCTGTGACAGGTCGAGAGCCGCCAGGGTAAATCGCGCATCGCCGGCTGCGCTCAGGGTGCTCCCGGCTTTCAGCACTTCGATCTTCATTGGGGCATCGGCACCCTTGAGGCACGCCAGTAGGGCATCTTCCAACTCAGGTCCTGAACTCTTGAAGAAGTGAAGAAGGTCGCTGTCGTTGCCAATGCGCGTTTGGAAAAAGCTATTGGAGACGTCGTATTTAAAATTTACAGTTTCTCGATACGGAGAGTACTCATAGCCGTCTCGATGAAGATCCGGTACGCCCGTGACGTACTTGGTCAGCACTGCGGGAAGACCAATCGATACCGTGTCCGCCTTAAGTTCTGGCAAAGCATAGTGACGAATATGGAAATCCCAGAGGGAGTTCAGAATTCCTTCACGACCGAGGGACGTTCCTTCACGGAGCACCTTCGCGAGAACCTGCGCCTGGTCGCGCGCGACGGTCTCATATCCTTCGTTGATGCGGTCCTTGTCTTCGTCCTTGGAACTCGCCCGGACCCACGCAGACAGATACCCTGTGTTTTCGTCAAGAAGGTCGTAGATGCTCTCTTGCAGACCGCGCCGAACCATTGCATCTGTTTCAGTATTCAGCCGTGTGGCCAGAGCTTCAAGCGTGCCGCGACGTACCTCGGGTTTATCCACCTGCCAGTAGTACCAGCGCCAAAGCCCTCCGGCAGCCTCGAATCGAACGTAGGGAACTGGGTCGTTAAGACCTTTCTCCAGCGCGGTCAATAATTCAGGATCGTCGGTCAGATCGCGAAAATGCTGATTGAATAATCGCGTAGCGCCCCAGCGAGTGCGTGCGTCCCGGGATACGAGGGCCGCGGCCAGCAGTTTGCGTCCAGCGGGCGCCGCATCCTGGCGCCGGGAGAGAATCATTCGAATCGCATAGGCGGATGTGGATTGCACCATCTTGGTGGAATCACCGAGGCCCTTGATCAAGACCGGCAGGGCGCCTGGATCAGCCATGTGCCCTAGCGCGCGCGCTGCAGCTTCGCGTGCAAGAGGTTGATCGCTGGTTGCGAGCACACTACGGATCTGGCGCAACACCGACTCCGGAGCAAGGTCCCAAAACCGATCGAGCTGCTCAAGAAGGAGAGGGAGATCGTTCGTAGCGAGAGTTTTAACCGGCGGAGAGTATGCAGCATCCCAGTTCTTGGCTTTAGTGTCTCCGGGATAGAGCGTCGACAACGCCATCACTGCGAATTGCGTGGCTCGAAACGGAGTGTTGAATCCTTGATAGACGGGGTCGCCTTCCCAGCTGCCTTCGGGCCGTTGGGCCGCTAACATGGCCTTGACGGCAATAGCGAGATGCTCCTCGGTCTCTGGCCGACGACCTGCCTCGGCCAGCGCCAACACTGCGTTGTAAGACACGAAGTCTGCCGGCTTTGCTGTCTTATCGAGTGGATAGGGCCACCCGCCTTCGGGCGATTCATATTCGTAAAGCTTGTCAATGAGCGTACTGATTTGTGCGGAGTATTTCTCTCGGCTCACCTCCGAGAGAAGCATGATCTTCCAACTCAAGTCGATTATATTTTTGGGCTCGTAGGGCAGCGCCAATTGCAAAACGTGGTCGCGTTCAGTCAGCCAATCCTGCTGGTGGGTCTCAGTGTACGCCAGGTCGAAAGTGTGCCAACTTTGCGATGCGATCTCGAACAGATCGGAAGAGCACACGTCTGAACTCCAGTCACTGACCAATCTCG
>OCTA010002778.1_pt1 | contig 15752 bp, 12 predicted proteins | sample 1538991 | NCBI WGS metagenome assembly OCTA01 (sample SAMEA3539302, study PRJEB22396) | soil metagenome | biome: tundra; feature: field; material: soil | place: USA | collected 2010-05 | depth 0.15 m | reverse complement strand
CCCGCTGGTGGTGTCGGGCTGCATCATGATGCGGGTCTGCCACCTCAACACCTGCCCGGTGGGGGTCGCCACCCAGGATCCGCGACTGCGCGCGAAATTCACCGGCAAGCCGGAGGACGTCATCAATTTCATGCGTTTCGTCGCCGAGGAAATGCGCGAGATCATGGCCAGCCTGGGCTTCCGCTCCGTCGAGGAGATGGTTGGCCGCGTCGATTGCCTCGAACCAAGAAAGGCGATCGATCATTGGAAGGCCAAGGGCCTCGACTTCAGCAACATTCTCTATCAGCCCGAGGCGGGGCCGGAGGTCGGACGTTTCTGCCGGGTGCCGCAGGAGCATGGACTCGAGAAATCGCTCGACCTCACCGTGCTGCTCGATCTGTGCCGACCGGCCGTCGACCGCGGCGAGAAAGTCGTGGCGCGGCTGCCGATCAGAAATACCAACCGCGTGGTGGGCACGATCACCGGCAGCGAGCTCACCAAGAAGTGGGGTGCCGCGGGCCTGCCCGAGGACACGATTCAGCTCCATTTTCAAGGCTCGGCCGGCCAGAGCTTCGGCGCGTTCATGCCCCGGGGCATGACCTTCACCCTGGAAGGCGACGCGAATGACTACATTGGCAAGGGGCTGTCCGGCGGCAAAATCATCGTCCATCCGCCGGCGGGCAGCACCTTCGCTCCGGAAGAAAACGTCATCATCGGCAACGTGGCCTTCTACGGAGCGACCAGCGGCGAAGCCTACATTGGCGGCATGACGGGCGAACGTTTCTGCGTTCGCAACAGCGGCATCAATGCGGTCGTCGAATCCGTGGGCGATCACGGCTGCGAGTACATGACCGGCGGTCGCGTCGTCGTGCTCGGGTCCACCGGCCGCAATTTTGCGGCGGGCATGTCCGGTGGTTTCGCCTACGTCCTCGATGAAAAGGGCGAGTTCGCGCGCAACGTCAACCTGCAGATGGTCACGCTGGGAAAGATCGACGACCCGGCGGAGGCCGCCGAGATCCGCGCAATGGTGGAAAAACACGCCGCTTACACGAAGAGCCTCCGCGCCCGGCGGATCCTGGAGGCGTGGGAGCAGATGCTGCCGCGCTTCGTGAAGATCATTCCCAAGGACTATCAACGCATGCTGGCCTGCATCCAGCGCGTTCACGAACAGGGCCTGACGGGCGACCAGGCCATCATGGCCGCCTTCGAGGAGAATGCCCGCGACCTCTCGCGCATCGGTGGCAACTAAAGAAGAACTGAAGGACTGAAAGGCGAAAAGGCTGAATGAGAATGTTATCAGGATCGTCCGCCTCGTTGATCTGCCCGCCAGGCCGCTGGATTGTGCGCCCGGCTTTAGCCTTTCAGTCCTTCAGTCTTTCAGCTTTGGATTCGTTCAGCCGTTCAGATCTTCCATCTTTCAGCCTTTAACTACCAATGGGCAAACCAACTGGCTTCATCGAATATCTGCGGGAACTGCCCGTGGATCGCCCGCCGCTGGCGCGCGTGGGCGACTGGAAGGAATTCCACCACCACATGGAGGAAAAGAAACTCCGCAATCAGGGCGCGCGTTGCATGGATTGCGGTGTTCCTTTCTGCCATACGGGCACGCTCATCAGCGGCATGGCCGCGGGCTGCCCGATCCACAACCTCATCCCGGAGTGGAACGATCTCGTCTATCGCGGCCTCTGGCGCGAGGCGCTGGAACGTCTGCACAAGACCAACAACTTTCCGGAGTTCACCGGGCGCGTCTGCCCGGCCCCCTGCGAGGGCTCCTGCGTGCTCGGCATCAACACGCCGCCAGTCACGATCAAGAACATCGAGTACTCGATCATCGAGAAGGGGTGGGAGGAGGGCTGGGTCATCCCGCGCGGCCCCAAGGTCCGCACCGGAAAGAAGGTCGCGGTGATCGGCTCGGGCCCCGCCGGCCTCGCCGCCGCCGCCCAGCTCAACACCGCCGGCCACACCGTCACCGTGTTTGAGCGGGCCGACCGTCCGGGCGGGCTGCTCATGTACGGCATCCCGAACATGAAGCTCGACAAGCAGGAGGTGGTGAAACGGCGCCTCGATTTCATGGAGCAGGAGGGCGTCAAGTTCATCTGCAATGCCAACGTCGGTGACAACGTCGAGTCCGAGATCTTCCTCAAGGAATTCGACGCCACGGTGATCTGCACCGGCGCGACCCAGGCGCGCGATCTGCCCGTCGAAGGCCGAAATCTCACCGGTGTCCATTTTGCCCTGGAATACCTCACCGCCAACACCAAGGCGGTGGTGACCGGCGCATCGGACGACAGCCCGCTTCACGCCCGCGGGCGCGACGTGGTCGTCATCGGCGGCGGCGACACCGGGACGGACTGTGTCGGAACCGCCATGCGGCATGGCTGCAAGAGCCTGCTGCAAATCGAGATTCTTCCCCGGCCGCCCATGGACCGGGCGGCGGACAATCCCTGGCCCGAATGGCCGAAGGTCTACAAGATGGATTATGGCCAGGAAGAGGCCGCCGCGAAATTCGGGGCCGATCCGCGCGTTTATCTCACCACGGTCAAGCGTTTTATTGGCAACGGTGACGGGCGGGTGAAGGAGCTCGTCACCGTCGAGATCAAGTGGGAGAAAAACGACAAGGGCCAGTTCGTGCCGAGGGAGCAGCCGGGCACCGAACAGACCCGGCCGGCGCAGCTCGTGCTGCTGGCGATGGGCTTTCTCGGACCCGAGCAGGGCATCCTCAAGGATCTCGGGGTGGAGACCGACGCCCGCAGCAACATCAAGGCGGAACACGAGAAATACACGACCAACGTCAAGGGAATCTTCGCCGCCGGCGACTGCCGTCGCGGGCAGAGTCTGGTGGTCTGGGCGATCAACGAAGGCCGGGGCGCCGCCCGCGAGTGCGACCGCTACCTGATGGGCTCGACGGATCTGCCGTAATAACCGCCTTGGAGCCCGACGTGCTTCGGAATCCGTGTTGTGGCTAATGCTTGAACGAACGGTTTGTTCGTTTCGAGCAGCGGACCGCTTGGGGTCGTTCGCAAAGCGTAAAAGGCTCGCGATAAGGAGAGCTGCTTTCTACCATTTAGGGCGCTCCATGATCACCCGGTTTCAAGTCGATGGCTTCAAGAATCTGGTCGGTGTGGATCTCCAGTTTGGACCCTTCACCTGCATCGCCGGCGTCAACGGTGTCGGAAAATCCAATCTTTTCGACGCCATCCGCTTTCTCGGGGCGCTCGCGTCGCGGCCGCTCATGGACGCCGCGGCGACCGTGCGCGGTGGCCAACGGGCCGCTGATGTCCGCGGCATTTTCCATCGCACTGGCGCAGATTGCGGCGAGCGCATGCGATTCGCCGTGGAAATGATCGTGCCGCAACAGGCGATGGATGACGTCGGTCAAGCTGCCAGGGCGGCGAGCACATTCCTGCGCTATGAATTGGAGTTGGGGTTGAATACCGACCCCGGCACCGGCGGGCCTCGGCTCGAAATTCGCCGCGAGGAGCTGGTGCCCCTCAAGAAAAAAGAGGCGGCCGCCCGGCTGCCGTTCGAGAACTCGCCAAAGTGGAGAAGGTCGGTCGTCCTCGGCCGCCGCGGCCCTCCATTTGTCTCGACCGTTGAGGAGAAGGATGGTCGCCGCGTCATCAAGCGCCATCAGGACGGCGGCGGCGGTAATCCGGTGCCGGCGCTGGCGTCTACGCTCCGCGGCACGATCGTCTCCGTCGCGCAGGCGGACGCGCCGACCTTGCTGTGTGCACGGCGCGAAATGCAGTCGTGGATGCAGCTGCAGTTGGAACCGGCGGCATTGCGGCAGCCCAGCGAATTCAATGCTGCCCCGCGCCTTCAGCCCAACGGCGAAGGATTGGCGGCGACCCTGTTTCGAATCGCGCGCAGTTCAAAGGAGCCGGAGGCGACCTACGCCCGCATTGCCAACCGGCTCGCTGAACTGGTGAGCAATGTGAGCCGTATCGACGTGGAGCGTAATGAAAAGCTTGAGCTGCTGACCCTGATGCTGACCGATCGCGAGGGCACGGAGCATGCCGCCCGATCGTTGTCCGACGGCACGCTGCGTTTTCTGGCGCTCACGGTTCTGGAAATGGATCCCGAGGCGCATGGCGTGCTCTGCCTCGAGGAACCCGAGAACGGCATTCATCCCGACGGCATCAGGTCGATCATCGGCCTTCTGCAGGACATCGCCTTTGACCCCGAGCATCCTCTGGATTCGGACAACCCTCTGCGGCAGGTAATCGTCAACACCCATTCTCCCCTGGTGGTCGGGGAATGTCCCGATGATTCCCTCGTCCTCGCAAAGTCCGTTGAGGACAAGATTGGCGGGCGTATTTTCGGAAAGGTTGTCTTCCGCGGAGTTGCTGGCACTTGGCGAACCAAAGGGACAGGGGAGGGCGATAGGCTGGCGATGGGCGAATTGGTAGCTTATCTCTCACCCACCTCTTTGAGGCAATCGGCGGAGGGGATACATCCAATTGAGAAGGAACCGCGGCGCCGCATTCGGGAACGTACCGATTTGCACACGGGTTGGCTTCCCGGTTTTGGTGATTTGCGGGTGGCGGATGAATGAATGTCCGTTTCACACTTGTCGCTGAGGGACCCACGGACGCGACGTTGCTGCCGATTCTGAAATGGGCGGTCCAATCTGATCAAAGGATCGCACAGGTTTGAACCGAATTTCGCCGAACCCGGCATGCTGCCGCCGAGGCGCCTTGGCCTGGCGGAGCAAATTCGCCGTGCGCTTGAACTCTTTCCGGCCGACCTGCTCTTCGTGCATCGTGATGCCGATCACGTACCGACAGCCACGCGCCGGGACGAGATCCGTAGGGCGGTTGAGATTGCGACGCCCAATCAGGCGACGGTTCCGGTGGTGCCCGTACGCATGACAGAGGCTTGGTTGCTTATCAACGAGCCGGCCATCCGGTCGGCGGCGGGAAATCCCCGCGGCACCATGGCGTTGGATTTGCCCAAGTTGGGCGCCATTGAGGGGACTGCCGACCCCAAGAACATACTTTGCGTAGCATTGCGAACCGCATGTGATCTGCGGGGACGGCGGCTGGCGAGATTCGACGCGACCAAAGCCGTCGGGTTGGTGGCGGAACGAATCACCGATTTCAGGCCGCTGCAGCGGCTTTCGGCTTTCAAAGAGTTCGAAGACCTACTGCATTCCGCCCTGGACACTCTGGCAGATTGATCGGGCGGATAGGCGATCACCAATCAACAAAGGTGCTGGGGTGCGGCACAAATGGATCGGCGCTCCCGCAAGCGGGATAACTGCCCCGAAGGGCAAGTCTGACGCCTCCGGATGAAGATCCTGAACCGGAAACTTGACTAAGTACTCACACCCCAGCGCAAAGAAACCTACCCCCAAGATGGTTCGTTCTCCAGTCCAAATTTAAACGTAATCCCGGTATTCCGGCACGAACATCCGGGCACGGATGTCGGCCTCGAGATCGGCCGGACGCGGCCGGCGGGCCAGCCCTTCGCGATGCGCCTCATCGGCCACCGCCGTGGCGATCCGGACGGACACTTCGCGGATCTTGGAGAGCGCTGGGTAAACGCGGCCGAGGGCGAGATCGTCGTCGCCCACCTGCGCGGCGAGCGTGCGGGCGGCGGTCAGAAACATCCCGTCCGTGATTTTGGCCGCCTCGCAGACGAGCGCCCCCAGGCCGATCCCCGGGAAGATGTAGACGTTGTTTCCCTGACCCGGCACATAGGTGCGGCCGGCGAGCGTCACCGGCGGGAACGGGCTGCCGCTCGCCACCACGGCGCGCCCGTCCGACCACTGATACGCTTCTTCCGCGGTGCATTCCGCCTTCGAGGTGGGATTCGACAGGGCGAAGATGATCGGGCGCTGGTTGAGTGCGGCCATCCGGGCGACAATTTCGCGGGTGAATCCGTGCGCCTGGCCCGAGACCCCGATCAGCGCCGTGGGACGATGGGCTTCCAGCGCCTCGGCGAGCGTCGCGAGGGGAGGGCGATCCTGCGCATAGGGCTCCTTGTGCTCGGCGAGCCGGCCGGGCCGGTTGCGGACCACCAGGCCCTGCGAATCGACGAACCAGCAGCGGCTTTTGGCCTCGGCGAGGCTGAGGCCTTCCTGCAGCAAGGCGGAAACGAACAGATCGGCGATGCCGGTGCCGGCTTCACCGGCGCCCAGGAAAAGGAGTTTCTGGTCGCGCAGCTTTCCGCCGGTCAGGCGCAATCCGGCGATGAGGCCGGCCAAGGCGACCGAAGCCGTGCCCTGAATGTCGTCATTGAAACTGCAAATCTGGTCCCGGTACTGGCGGAGCAGGCGGAAGGCGTTGGTGTTGCCGAAATCCTCCCATTGCAGCAACGCCTTGGGGTAGGCCTGCTGAACCGCGGTGACGAACTCGGCGATGAACGCGTCGTACTCGGCGCCCCGCACGCGCTTTTGGTTGATCCCGATGTACAGCGGATCCTCATGCAATCTCGTATTATCAGTGCCGACATCGAGCGTGATGGGCAGGCAGTAATAAGGATGCAGGCCGGCGCAGGCGGTATAAAGTGACAGCTTGCCGACCGGGATGCCCATGCCGAGCGCGCCCAGGTCACCCAGGCCGAGAATGCGTTCTCCGTCGGTGACGACGATCATCCGCGCGTCCGGATACGGCCAATGCCGCAGGATTTCCGTGATATGGCCGCGTTCGCGAATGCTGAGGAAAAGGCCGCGCGAACGCCGGAAGATGGCGCCGTATTCGAGGCAGGCCTGGCCGACCGTCGGCGTGTAGATGATGGGGATCATCTCTTCCGCATGCTCCTGCACCAACCGGTAGAAGAGCGTTTCGTTGCGGTTCTGCAGGGTCGTCAGGAAAATGTACTTTTCGAGCGGATCCGGTTTGCGCTGGAAATTGGCGTAGACGCGCCGCAGTTGCTCCTCGATCGTGAAGACCCGCGGGGGCAGCAGGCCGCGGAGTCCCAGCACGTCGCGCTCACGCTCGGTGAAAGCTGTGCCCTTGTTGAGCAGAGAATTGGTCAGCAAGGCGGATCCCGTGGTGAAAATGGACCCCCCGTGGGAGCGGAGGCCGTCGTCCGTGTCGTGGGCGGTCATGCCGGGTATTCAAAGGGTCGGGGCGGGCGAAGCGATGAAAAATGCTCGCGCGGCGAACGGAGGAGCGGGCGCGGTCAACCTGCCGCTTGGGCTTGCCGCCCCGTTTAATTCGCTGGCCATTGCGCCCCATGGTGTTACGCCGGCTCCGATGGCAGCGGCGTTCCGGGCAGACTTTTCACTTGGAACAAGGGCCGATTGGCACCGAAAATCGCCTGACGCATGAAACCTGGTGATGAAATTCCGTCGGGCTGGCGGCGGCGCCCGCGAAGCGCGGCCCGCCCCCTCCCTGGCCGGTCCGCCCGGAGGTAAGCCGATGGCCCCGCCGATCCTGCCAACCGGGCCGCCCGGGCCGGGCGCATCCCCGACCAACTGGGCGCTGATGCGTCGCTTGTTCGGTCTCGTGTGGCTGTACCGCGGGCGCTGCTGGCAGGTGCTTGGCCTGCAACTGGTCCTGCTCACGATGGGCCTCGCGGGCCTCAATCTCACCGGTCAGGCGATCGATTTCATCCGCCACCGCGTTTCCGGCGCGCCTTTGCCGGCCGGCGGCTTCCGGATCCCGTTTCCCGCCGACTGGCCGCCGGTGCGCACGCTCGCGGTGATCGCGGGCTTCATCCTCGGGCTCGCGCTCTGCCGCGCGGTGCTGAACTACGTTTACAGCATTCTCATCAACCGCCTGACCCAGCAGGAGATTGTGCCGCACCTGCGCGGCCGCGTCTATGACCAGCTCCAGCGGCTGAGCTTCCGTTTCTTCGACGCCAATTCCACGGGTTCCATCATCAACCGCGTGACGGGCGATGTGCAGGCCGTGCGCATGTTTCTCGACCAGGTGCTCATCCAGAGCTTCATCATGGTGATCTCGCTCACCGTCTACATCGCCTACATGGCGAGCCTGCATGTGGGCCTCACCGTGGCGTGCCTGGCGACCACGCCGGTGTTGTGGATCGCCGCCGTCCAGTTCTCGCGGCGCATCCAGCCGGAATACGCGCGCAACCGCGAGCTGGCGGACTGCATGGTGCGGAACCTCGCCGAAAGCATCCAGGGCATGCCGGTGACGAAGGGTTTTGGGCGCGAGGCCGAGGACCGGGAGAAATTCATCCGCAGCAACGACGCCGTGCTCGATCAGCAGCAGAGCATCTTCTGGCGCGTGAGCTTGTTCAGCCCGGCGGTCGGTTTTCTCACGCGCGTCAACATGATCGTGCTGCTCGGCTACGGCGGCTGGCTGGTCGCGCAGGACCGCCTGCCGCTCGGCGCGGGTCTCGTGGTCTTTGCCGGACTGCTCGAGCAGTTCTCCGGCCAGGTGAACAACGTGGCCAACGTGGTCAACGGCGTGCAGCAGTCGTTGATCGGTGCCCGGCGCGTGTTTGAGATTCTCGAGGCGCCGGTGGAGATCCAGAGCCGGCCCGGAGCGCTGCGCCCGCGTCAGTTTCATGGCGCGGTGCGGTTCGAGCGCGTGTCGTTCGCGTATCACGTCCCCGAGCCGGTCCTGCACGAGATCGATCTGGAGGTGGTTCCCGGGCAGTGTGTGGCGATCGTCGGCGCCACGGGCGCCGGGAAGAGCGCGCTCATGAGCCTGATCCCGCGCTTTTATGATCCGACGGCGGGCCGCGTGCTGATCGATGGGATCGATGCCCGCGACCTCGATCTCGACGACCTGCGCCGCCACATCGGCCTGGTGTTTCAGGAGAGTTTTCTCTTCAGCCACACGGTGGCGGCGAACATCGCGTTCGGCCATCCGCAGGCCACGCGGGAGCAGATTCAGAAAGCCGCGAAGATCGCCGCCGCCCACGACTTCATTCTCCAACTGGCCCACGGCTACGACACCGTGCTCGGCGAGAGCGGGGTGACGCTCTCCGGCGGCCAGCGGCAACGGCTGGCCCTGGCGCGCGCGATCCTCCTCGAACCCGCCATCCTGCTGCTCGACGATCCGACTGCTTCCATCGATTCGCAGACGGAGCAGGAGATTTTTACGGCGCTCGACCAGGCGATCGCCGGTCGCACCACCTTCATCGTGGCGCACCGTCTCAGCACGTTGCGCCGGGCGGACTTCATCGTGGTCATGGATGACGGCCGCATCGTGCAGCGCGGAACGCACGCGGCATTGATGCGGGTGCCGGGCCCCTATCTGCACGCCGCCAGCCTGCAGTTGGTGGACGACCGGGAACTGCAGCAACTGGCGGCGAAAGGAGCGGCCGTATGAGCCGGCCGGCTGCCAAGCTCGATCTCCTGACGGTCGCCCCCCGGCAGACCGACGACGAGGACGAGGCGCAGTTCAAGCCGCTCGAGTGGGGGTTGATCCGCCGCCTCATCGGCTTTACGCGCCCGCAGCGCCGGAAGTTCTGGATCATGGTGGCGTTGTCCACGGTGCGGGCGATCCAACTGCCGGCGCTCGTCTGGGCGATGGGCGCCATCATCGCCGGCCCGGCGGCGCGCCATGATCTGCGCACCCTCGCGTGGGCGCTGGCCGGCTACGGACTGCTGGCGATCTGGACGGACTTCATGTTTCATTTCCGCCAGCGGTACGCGCTCGAGCTCGGCGAATACGCCGTCAATGCGCTGCGCGCGGCGATCTTCACGCACGTCCAGCGGATGCCGATGAGTTTTTTTCATCGCGTGAAGCTCGGCCGCATCATCAGCCGCGTGACCTCCGACGTCGAAGCGGTGCGCGTCGGCATCCAGGACGTGTTCTTCGTCAGCCTCATCCAGTTCGGCCAGATGGTGTTCGCGGCGGTGGCCATGCTGTTCTGCGACTGGTCGCTCTTCCTCGTCGTCCTGGCCATGGCGCCGGTGATCTGGACGGTCAACCGGCGCTTCCGCTTCCAGCTCAGCCGGCTGAGCCGCGCCTCGCAGGAGAGTTTCAGCCGGGTGACGGCGACGCTCGCCGAGTCGGTCGGCGGCATCCGGGTGACGCAGGGGTTTGTGCGGCAGGCGACCAACGCCGGCCTGTTCCGCTCGCTGCTTGCGGACCATGCGCGCTACAACGTCGCCCTCGCGCGCACGTCGGCGATCCTGCTGCCGATCCTGGAGCTCAACAGCCAGTTCTTCATCGCCGTGCTGCTGCTGCTCGGAGGCTGGCGCACCTTCCACCACGAGATGGAGATCGCCAGCCTCATCCAGTTCTTCTTCCTCGCGAACCTCTTCTTTTCGCCGATCGCGGTCATCGGCAACCAGTACAACCAGGCGCTGATCGCGATGGCCGGCGCCGAACGCATTTTCCGGCTGCTCGACACCCCGCCCGATTGGGAGGACGCGCCGGACGCGGTGGCGCTGCCCGACCCGCGGGTGGCGCCGGCGCCGGCGCGCGGCATGCGCCTCGAATTCCGCCACGTCACCTTCGGCTATGACCCCGCCCGTCCCGTCCTCCACGAGATCGACTTCCTCGCGGAGCCGGGCCGGATGGTGGCGCTCGTCGGTCACACCGGGAGCGGCAAGAGCTCGATCATCAACCTGGCCGCGAAATTCTACCTGCCCACGCAGGGCGAGGTGCGGATGGACGGCCGGGAGATCCGGACGCTGACGAGCCACTCGCTGCACCGGCAGATGGGCCTCGTGTCCCAGCAGAATTTCCTCTTCACCGGCTCGGTCCTGGACAACATCCGTATTGGACGTCCGGATACGACCGACGCGGCCATCCGGGAGACGGCGCGGCAGCTCGACTGCCTGGACGTGCTGGAGGAGCTGCCGCGCGGCTGGCAGACGGAGGTGGGGGAGCGCGGCAGCGGCCTGTCCACCGGCCAGCAGCAATTGATCTGCTTCGCGCGCGCGCTGCTCGCGGATCCGCGGCTGCTGATCCTGGACGAGGCGACCAGCTCGATCGACGCGCTCACCGAGGCGCGCCTCCAGCGGGCGCTGGTGACCCTGCTGCGCGGCCGGACCAGCCTGGTCGTGGCGCACCGCCTCAGCACGATCCGCCACGCGGACCTGGTGCTGGTGCTCGACCAGGGGCGCATCATCGAGCGCGGCACGCACGCGGAGCTGCTGTCGCAGCGGGGCCACTACGCGGCCCTTTACCGGCAGTTTGTGTCGGTGGACGAACGCGGCGCGGCGGGGCCGGCGGCCGCCCCGCGCGCGGCCGGCTGACGGCGGGCGGCCGTTTTCCCCTCTGAGAATCCCGGAATCTCCCTCTAGAATTTCGTTGCATTGGGGGGGGAGGCCACTATGACGAACCCTACTATGGCAAAGAAACCCGCCCGCACCCCGAACGCTAAGTTCATGGCCCCGGTCACCCCGGACGCCGTCCTTTCCGCCGTTGTTGGCAGCAAGCCGCTGCCCCGCACCGAGCTCACCAAGAAACTGTGGGATTACATCAAGAAGAACGGTCTGCAGGACAAGAAGGTAAAGACCCAGATCAATGCTGATGACAAGCTGAAGGCCGTGTTTAACGGCAAGGCCAAGGTCAGCATGTTCGAAATGACCAAGCTGGTTTCCGGTCACGTTTCGAGCTAAGTCACCCCCTTTTCGCTATGACGCCGCCCGGGAGTTTTCCCGGGCGGCGTTTTCTTTTTCCCCGAAACACCTCTGGCCGGTGCGGCGCTCCCACCCCGGGGCGAAAGGCGAGTGGCCCAGAAAAACGCGCTTGACCCGGAGAGATATTAATATGATATCACTCTAATATCTTCCATGAATACATCAGAATCTGCGGTTGAAACCCGCAATCACGAGCTCCCGGTGCGCGCAGCCAGCGGCTGGCTGTCGCTGTTGGTGATTGTCGCCCTCTACGTTGCCACGCTTGGGGCCTTCGTCGCCGGAGTGGTCGCCGCCATGGCCTACCAGCCCAGCGGAGGGTGGCTGCTCGGGGCCTCCGGCGTCCTGCTCATTCTGTCGATCGTCGGGAGCTGCGGATTCTTCACGCTTCAGCCGAACGAGGCGGCCGTGCTGATCCTGTTTGGAGCGTACCAAGGCACCGTGCGCAACAACGGATTCTTCTGGACCAATCCGTTCAACAAACGAACCAAGATCTCGCTCCGGGCGCGCAACCTCAACGGCGACAAGCTCAAGGTGAACGACAAACGCGGCAATCCCATCGAGATCGCCGCCGTGGTGGTCTGGCGGGTCCAGGATACGGCGCAAGCCTGCTTTGACGTCGACAATTACGAGAACTACGTGGCGGTCCAGAGCGAGTCCGCCGTCCGCCATCTCGCCAGCGGTTACGCGTACGACGAAGGCGAACAGAATGAGATTACCTTGCGCGGCGGCAGCGATGATGTCTCCGCGGCGCTCCGCGAGGAGTTGCACCAGCGGCTCACAAAGGCCGGCGTGCACATCGAAGAAGCCCGGCTGACGCATCTCGCCTATGCCCCGGAGATCGCGCAGGCCATGCTCCGCCGCCAGCAGGCAGAGGCGATCATCGCCGCGCGCCAGAAAATCGTCCACGGCGCGGTCAGCATGGTCGACATGGCGTTGAAGGAACTGGCCGAGAAGCACGTCGTCAACCTCGACGAGGAACGCAAGGCCTCGATGGTCAGCAACCTGCTCGTCGTGCTCTGCGGCGAGGCGGAAGTCCACCCGGTCGTCAACACCGGCACGCTTTACAACTGAGCGCCGGCGCCATGCCCTCGGATCGGTTTCTTCCTGATGCCGGGTTCGCCCCCGCGCCCGCCGGAGCCCGCGTCCGCCTGGCCACACTCCTTTCCGTCGTGTTGGTCGTGCTGGCCACCGTGGTGCTGGCCGTCCTGATGCTGCGGGATCGCCACGTGCCGCGCCCGATGTTTGTCATCGTCATCATCGCTCCGGCCGGGGCGGTCCTGACCTGGCTGGCCGCGCGCATCCGCCGCTATCGGCTGGTCGGCCATGAACTCCTCGTCGAACTCCCCTTCCACACCGCGCGTTTTCCCCTCGCGGGTCTGCTCGACGCCACGCCGGATCGCGAGGCGATGCGCCATGCCTGGAAGGTGTACGGCAACGACGGGCTGGGCGCCGTCGCCGGCCGGTTCCGCAACAAGCGCCTGGGCGCGTTCCGGGCTTATCTGACCGACACCGAACACGCCGTCGTGCTGCGCTGGCCCGACCGCTGTCTTGTCATTTCCCCCCAACAGAATTCCTTTTTCCTCGAGGCCGTGCGCAAGCGCGCCGGGCTGACGCGCTGATTTCAATGCCCTCCGAAGACCGCAAAGCATTCCTGCTGCGCATCGACCCAAAACTTTGGGCGGAAATCGAGGCCTTGGCCGGGGATGAACTGCGCAGCGTGAATGGCCAGATCGAGTTTCTGCTCCGCCAGGCGGTGCAACAACGCCGCCGGCGACGGCCGGTGGAAGACCAGACGGAATTCCCGCGCCCGGACGCCTGAAAACCGTTTCGCATCGCCGCGACGATCACCGCCGGCGTAGGCTGGATGTTTTCCATCATGCCTGCGGCTTCTGTTTCCTCCCGGCAGGTCCGGGCTGTCTCGATGCTGGTGCTCGCCAATGTCTTTTGGGGGTTGAGCTTCCCGCTGATCAAGGCGATCGCCTTCGAACACCAGCGGTTGCTGCCCGGGAGCAGCAGTTGGTTCGTCACGGCTTGCCTGCTGGCGCCGCGCTTCGTGCTGGGCGCGGCGATTCTGCTGTTGCTGCAGCGCGGCGCGCTTCGGAACCTGCGCCGGTTGGAAGTCCGGCAAGGCGTGGGTCTCGCGTTGTTCGCCGTGGTCGGAATGGTCTTTCAAAACGACGGCCTGCAATACACCTCGGCGTCGACCTCCGCGTTTCTCACCCAGATCTACGCCATTCTGATCCCCCTTTGGCTGGCCGGGCGCCGGCGGCGGTTGCCGCCGTCGACCGTGTGGATCAGTTGCGCGCTGGTGCTCGCCGGCGTGGCGGTGCTGGCCCGGTTTGATTGGCGCGACCTGCATCTCGGCCGCGGCGAGATCGAAACCCTCGTGAGCTCCCTGTTCTTCATGGGGCAGATCCTGCTGCTGGAACGCACCGACTTTACCGCCAACCGGCCGCTCCCGGTGACCTTCGTGATGTTCGTCGTGGAGGCGGCCGCATCGCTGGTTCTGGTGGCCGCCACCGCGCCGCGCCTGGCCGGGATTCCCCTGCTGTTCGCCTCGCTGCCCTGGATCGGTTTCACCGCGGCGTTGACCCTCTTCTGCACCGTCGGAGCGTTCACCATCATGAACACCTGGCAGCCAAGAATCACCGCGACGGAGGCCGGGCTGATCTACTGTCTTGAACCGCTGTTTGCCTCCTGCCTGGCGCTGTTCCTGCCCAACCTCTTCGCCCGTTGGGCCGGTTTCGTTTATCCCAACGAAACCCTGACGGCGAATCTCCTGGTCGGCGGCGGACTCATCACCGCCGCCAATCTGCTCATCCAGGTCAGGCCGCTGCCTAAATCCTAAACGGCGGCCGGGGGACTGGCGGCCGCCAGACCGCCCCGAAGGCCGTGCAGCGTCCGGGTCGTGACGGCCGCGAGCACAATGACGCCGCCGAGCAGCGCGAGCGGCCCCGGCCGCTCCCCCAAGGCCAGCAGCACCCAAATCGGGTTAAGGATGGGCTCGATCACCGGGATCAGCACGGCTTCGAGCGCCGTGATATGGCGGATGGCCCGGGCGTACAGGAGATAGGAAATTCCGAGTTGCACGACGCCCAGCAAGGCCAGCGCGATCCAACCGCGCACACTGGGGAGGGCCGGGGCGGAAAACATGAAAGGCAGTCCCACCACGCCGGCCAGCAGGTTGCCGAGAAAGATCGATTCTTCCGCCGAGGTGTCCTTCTGTTTGCGCAGCAACAGCGTCATCGACGCAAACGCCACCCCGCTGGCGAGCGCGACGAGGTTGCCCGCAAAGCCCGCGAACTGCAGATCGTCGCAGAAGAACAGGCTCATGCCGCCGAAGACGATCGCGATGGTCAGCCAGTCGGCGCGCGTCGCCCGTTCGCCCAGGAACCACGCGCCCAACAATGCGATCCACACCGGCGCCGTGTACTGCAGCAGGATGGCATTGGCCGCCGTCGTCAATTTGGTCGCGGTGACGAAAAGGATCGTGGTGGCGGCATAAGCCACCGCCCCGCCAATCTGGGCGGCCGACCAGGTGAAGCGGAAACGCGGGGCGAACACCGCCAGAAACGCCGCCGCGATGAAGCCGCGACCGCCCGCGACGGCCAGCGGAGGCCAGTCCACCGACTTGATCAACAAGCCGCCGAGACTCCAGCACAGGGCCGCGGTCGCCATCAAACCCACGGCACGCGTATGCGCCGCATTTCTCATGGTGCGCATGAAACATCCGGGCTGGCCCAACGCACGACTAAACCGCGCGCCGGGTGGCACAGCGGGTTGCTCCAGGCGGCGGTGCAGCGGAATGGAAGGCGTTATTGCCGTAGATCCCGCCGGTCTCGCGAGCGCCTTGCTTGCAACCGCCGCCTCCGCCGCCTAGCTTGGTCCCGTCTAATTCCACTGCCATGATCCGCCTAACTGCCCGCCTCTTTCTGCTCGCGCTTTTTGTCCTGACCGCGGCGAAGGCCGAACCGGTCAGCCGCCGGGAAGTATTGGCCGCGATCGCGGTCATCGAAAAGGATGTCACCAGCGCCGAGGCCGTCGGTGCGGCCGCGACGGTCACCCGTTTCGGCAAAGAGAGCGACAGCGTGCTCCTCACGGTGGGCGTCGAGACGCTCCCCTGGGTGCAGACCGACGTGCCCGAGGCCGAATCCAGGGTCCGGGCGTTGCTGATGGCGGCTTACTTCGCCGGGAACATCAAATCGCAGTTGGAGAAACGGCGCGCGGACGACGATCCCTACAGCGGCTGGCTGGC
>OCTA010002777.1_pt1 | contig 15753 bp, 15 predicted proteins | sample 1538991 | NCBI WGS metagenome assembly OCTA01 (sample SAMEA3539302, study PRJEB22396) | soil metagenome | biome: tundra; feature: field; material: soil | place: USA | collected 2010-05 | depth 0.15 m | reverse complement strand
CCAGCGCCGTTCCGTAGATCGAGGCATATTGGCCGCGGTGGGCGGGATTGTCCGGCCGCGCGATCTGGTGAGTCCCGGCGGGCACGATGGCCCCTTGGCCCGTTCCGGTTTCGGACGCCGTGAAGATGCCCGGCGATGCGGCTGCGCCGGCGACAGTTATCGCCGCACCAGCCGCGCCATTGTTCAATGGGGTGATTTGCACCTCGGCCGCGCCAGCGATCTCCCAAGGCACTTGTGCGTTGATCTGCGTGGGTGATGCGTACAGGATGCCGGCGGGGATACCATTGAACAAAATCTCCTCGCCCACACCGCCGCAAGCGGCGACGCCCAGATTCTCACCGTAGACCGTAACCAATCCACCTGGCGAGACAGGCCCGGAAACATTCGTCGCGGCATTGACCAGACCGGCCTGCGAAATCACGGGTTTGGTGGAAAAACCGCTCAATACCAGGGAAGCCGGACCGGGAGGATCGAAGCCGGAAGGATAGTCGATCATGTCCAGCACACCGTCGCCATTGAAGTCGCCGAATGCCAGGGCCCCGTTATTCCCGCCGATATCGAAAAAGACCCCCAGTGGGCCGCCCGAACACACATCCACGTGCGGAGCGAACGTGCCGTCCCCGCGCCCGCGCAGGATCATGATCTCGCCAGTGGTGACCACCAAGTCGAGTTTCCCGTCGCCATCCATGTCCTGCGCATACAGGCCGATGGTCGCGGGTATGTGACCGTAGCCGACTGGGAAAGAGTAAGTGGCGCCGGCCTGGAAGGTTCCGTCTCCGTTGCCTAGGAACACTTGCAACTCCCCCTCGGGATCCAGGTAAGCCAGATCCGCCTTGCCATCGCCATTGAAATCGCCGGCCGCCAGCGAGTCGGCATTCGTCGTGCCGGTCGGAGTCGTGAAATTCACCGCTAACTGGGGCGTCGAGTTGAACCTGCCGCCGCCCTGATTGAGCCAGACTCCGGCTTGATGCGGGTCGTCAAGTGAAACTATGGCAGCCAGGTCGGGCAGGCCGTCGCCGTTGAAGTCCGCGATTATAGGTTGATATGGCAGAGGCGGATTGTAGACGCTGGGCCCGGTAAAGGTCCCGTCGCCATTGCCCAGCCAGAGGTTCACGCCGCCATCGTAGATGTCGGGCTTGCCATCGCCATTGAAATCGGCAATTGTAAGCGGACCTCGGCAACCGGAGAGCGACTGCCCCTGGCGGAAGGTCCCGCCGCCTTGATTGATTAGAATCAGCAGTGGGTTTGGCTGCGCAGAGACGCTCAGTGAGAGGCAAACTGCCAGGTCCGGCTTGCCGTCCCCGTTCAGATCGCCGGCGGCGACGTAGTATTCGCCTGATGGGATGGGCAGCGGCGGACCCTGCCGGAACGTGCCATCGCCGTTGCCCAACAACAACTGGAGCTGGGATATATAGCCGGTGGAGGAAGAGCCGGCGGCGCCAGAAAATATGATGTCCTGCTTGCCGTCTCCGTTGAAGTCGGCAATTGCGGCGGGGGGAGCTTGCCCGAGTGCGGTAAAGGGGACAGAGGAGTAGGCGAGCGGTTTCTGCCCAAAGGCCGGAACAACCAGTATTAGCGTGCCGGCCAGCATCGCGATGCGCGGCATCATAGATCGATTCTACACCTGTTTTTTCGTGTAACAAACCTGCTCGTCCGCGCGCCATGTGTATACTCAGTATTTCGAGAGGGGATAACATGCTTACCAGACGCGCGTTCATCGAATCCGGCACGGCCGCGGCGCTGGCCACGCGCCTGTTTGCCGCACCGGAAGGTTCCACCAAACCCAACCCGGAACTGGAAAACCTGGGCGCGGCGGCCTTGCGCGAAGCCAAGAAACTCAAAGCCTCATACGCCGATATCCGTATCATTCGCTACCGCCAGCAGTTTCTCACCGTGCGGCTCAACCCCGAGCGCGGCACGGGCAAGACGCTGGAAGTGCCGGTGGTGTCCGATGGCGGTTCGTTCGGCTTTGGGGTGCGCGTGATCGTCGATGGCGCGTGGGGCTTTGCCGCCTCGCCGCTGGTCACCAAGGAGGAAATCGCGCGCATGGTCGGCGAGGCGGTGGCGGTGGCGCGCGCGAACGTGGCCATCCGATCCAAGCCGGTCGAACTGGCCCCGGTCCCCGTCTATCGCGAGCGCTGGCAGACGCCGCATGAACGCGACCCGTTCGCGGTGCCGCTCGAAGAGAAGCTGGAGCTGATCCGCACGGCCGCCGCCGAGGTGAAGAAAGAGAAGGGAGTCTTCTCGGCCAATTGCAATCTGTCGTTCCGGTCCGAAGACAAGTACTTCGCTTCGTCGGTGGGATCTTCCATCCAGCAGCTCAATTTGCAGACTTACGGCGGAGTGAACGCCACGGCGACGGATTTCAAGCGCGGGCTTTCGAAGTCGCGCCGCTATCAGCCCCAGCAGGTCACCGCCGGATACGAATATGTGCCGCTGATGAACCTGGTCGAAAACGCGCAGCGCATCCGCACGGAGGTGATCGAACATCTTAACGCGCCGCCGGTCACACCCGGCAAGAAGGACCTGGTGTTGATGCCGAGCCATCTCTGGCTCACCATTCACGAGAGCATCGGGCATTCCACGGAGTTGGATCGCGCCCTTGGCTACGAGGCCAACTTCGCCGGGACCAGCTTCCTGACCACGGACAAGATGGGCACGCTGCGCGTTGGCAGCGACCTGATGAATATATGGGGCGATCGCACCACCGATCGCGGCCTGGCCACCACGGGCTTCGACGACGATGGCGTGAAAGCCACCAAGTTTCCCATCATCGAGAAGGGCATTTTCAAACACTACCAGACCATCCGCGACCAGGCCCATTTAATCGGCGAGCGCGAATCGCGCGGTTGCTGCTATGCCGACAACTGGTCCAGCGTTCCGTTCCAGCGCATGCCCAACGTTTGGCTGGAGCCGGGCAAGTCGGGGACGAGTATCGACGACCTGATCTCCGGCGTGGACGACGGCATCCTGATCGATGGCGATGGCAGCTTCTCGATCGACCAGCAGCGCTACAATTTCCAGTTCGGCGGCGACGCCTTTTGGGAGATCAAGCACGGCAAGAAGCAGGGGATGGTTTCGCGGGTCGCCTACCAGTCGCGCACCACCGACTTCTGGCAATCGCTCGACCTGATCGCCGGACCCAGCTATTGGCAGCAGTGGGGCGCGCCCAACGACGGCAAGGGTGAGCCGGAGCAGATCAACTCGGTCAGCCACGGCTGTTCGCCGGCGCGCTTCCGCCAGGTGAATGTGATTCAGACGGACTAAGGCAGAGTTTTGTGGGGCAGACCTCCAGGTCTGCGCGGGCCCTCCAGGGCCCGCAGGCCGACGTGGACGTCGGCCGCAGGACTGGAGGAGTCCTGCCCCATTGGAGACGGATACATGCTTACCAAAGAACAGGCGCAGAAGATCACCGAGAAGGCGCTCTCGTTTTCCACTTTTCCCGAATGCGACATCGGCGTGAACAGCTCGGAACGCGCGTTTATCCGTTTCGCGCTGAACGATGTGACTACCTCGGGCTTCACGGTGGAGCAGTCCATGTCGATTTCGTCGGTGCGCGACGGCCAGAGCGGCAGCACGCGTGTGGACGAATTCGACGACGATTCGTTGCGCGAGGCGGTGAAGCGCACCGAGCGTCTGGCCATGATCGCGCCGCCCAACCCGGAGCGCGTGCCGCCGCTCGAAAAGCAGAAGTATCCCGAGTTGGAGAACTATGCCGCCTCGACCGCCAGCGCGCGCAGCCAGGCGATGATTCCGCACATCCGCGCGATCATGGACGGCGCCAAGGCGAACAACCTGATGGCCGCGGGGTTCTTCGAGCGCTCGGCCGAGACGGCGGCGATCGCCAATAAACAAGGCAATTTCGGATATGGGCGCGTCACGGACGCGCACCTCTCGGCGACCGTCCGCAATGCGGCCGGAACGAGTTCCGGTTGGGCCTCCCAGCCGGCCGTGCTCATCGAGAGCATCGACGGCGCGGCGGTGGCGCAGACGGCCATCGACAAGTGCCTGCGCTGGAAGGAACCCAAGCGGCTCGATCCTGGAAAGTACACCGTGGTTCTGGAACCGACGGCCACCGGCGACCTGGTGCAGATGATGGGTTTCGGCATGCAGGCCCGCGCCGCCGAAGAGGGCCGCGGCTTCCTGAGCAAGAAAGGCGGCGGCACACTGGCCGGCGAGAAACTGTTCCCGGAATTCATCACGCTGCGGTCGGACCCATTCAATAAGTTGTACTCTGTGCTTCCTTGGGGCGGTGGAGGCGGCTTCGGCTTTGGCGGCGGCGGTGGTGGCGGCGCAGGGGGCGGTCTGCCTGCCGAGCGCATGACCTGGATCGAAAACGGCGTGGTGAAGAATCTGGTCTACGATCGCTATTGGGCCGCCAAAGCCGGCAAGCAGCCGACGCCGTTCCCCAATCGGTTGGTGCTCGAAGGCGGCGGCAAGAGCCTTGCCGATCTGATTGCTTCGGTGGATCGCGGGCTGTTGGTTACGCGGTTCTGGTATATAAGGGTGGTCAATCCGCAGACCATGCAGGTGACTGGCCTGACGCGCGATGGCGTTTTCCTGATCGAACAAGGCAAGGTCACTTCGCCGGTGATGAACTTCCGCTTCAACCAGAGTCCGGTGGAGATGCTGAGGAATACCGTAGCGATGGGCGTGCCAGTGCGCGTGCGGGGCGGGGAAGGGCAAGGCATGATCGCGCCGCCGATTGTGGTGAAGGACTTCTCGTTCACCAGCATCTCGGATGCGGTGTGAGCCGTGTAAGCCGCTTCGCATTGCAGAGCGCGCGCTCCTGTTCGATACTGGTTGTGGAGTCGTACAAATGACACGCCTCAATGTCTCGCAAGCGCAGGAACAGTTTCCCGAAGTCATAAACCGCGCCGCCCATGGGAAGGAGCGGACCATCGTCTTCCGCCGTGGGAAAGACCTGGCCGCTGTCATTCCCATCGACGATCTCCGCCTTCTGGAGCGCCTGGCCCAGGAGGAAATGGACCGCCTGGACCTCGAAGACGCCCGCGCCGCTCTGGCGGAAGCCGAAGAAAAGGGGACCATTCCTCTCCGTGAACTCATGCGAATACTGGGGGACTAAGGCCTGGCCTACCGCGTTGAAGTCACGCCCGCCGCTGAGCGGGACATTCGCAAGCTCGATGCTCACATCCGCAAGCAAGTGAACCTGGACCTTCTCGGCCTGGAAGAGAATCCACGTCCTCATGGAGTGGAGAAGATGGAGACGAAGGAGAAGCTCTATCGCGTCCCCGTTGGACCGGGGAAGAACTACCGAGCCATCTATCAGATTCGGGACGAAGCTCTCCTCGTCCTGGTGATAAAGGTAGGAGACCGGAAAGAGGTCTACCGCCGAGTGAAGTGAAGCGCAAAATTAAGAAGACAAAGGCGTTCCAGTCGGGCGCCGAGGCACACTGAGCGCGTTGGGGACGCGCCCCCAGCGCTACTCGTCCTCTTCTTCAACTGTTACGGGTTCGAGGTCCTCGGCTTCGAAGATCTGGCGGCAATCCAGGCATTCCAGGTATTCCACGCCATCGCGCCTGGCGATGATCTCGGTATGGTTGTGCTCGCAAGGGTGCTGCATAAAGCAAGACTTAGGATTTATTCTAATGAACTGGAGACCCTTGTCAAGGGGGTTTTGCATTATTTTTTCGAATCTTAACGCTGGCTAGTGCGTCCGGAGGGCTTTCGAATCGCCCTGAGCTACAATTTAGGGGATGCCGTTCCCCATACACCGCATGCGCCGGTTGCGTGCCAGCGAGCCGATCCGCAGCCTGGTGCGGGAGACCCGCCTGGATCCGGCGGAATTCATCCTGCCGCTGTTCGCCTGCCCCGGTGAGGGCGTCCGCCGCGAAATCGGGGCCATGCCCGGCAATTTCCAGATGTCCGTTGACGAAATCGTACGGGAGTGCGCGGAGGTGCGGGCGCTCGGAATCGGCGGCGTGATCCTGTTCGGCCTGCCGGAAAGCAAGGACGAAATGGCCTCCGGGGCTTACGCCGAGGATGGGATCGTGCAGCGCGCCATCCGCGCCATCCGCCGCGATGTCCCCGGCCTGCTGATTATGACGGACGTCTGCAATTGCGAATACACTAGCCACGGGCATTGCGGCAAAATCGTCAACGGCGAGGTGGATAATGACCAGACGCTCGAATGGCTGGCAGCCTCCGCGGTTTCGCACGCGCGCGCCGGCGCCGATATCGTGGCGCCTTCGGACATGATGGACGGACGCGTGGCCGCCATCCGCCACGAGTTGGATGCCAACGGCTTCTCCCACATTCCGATCCTGTCCTACGCCGCCAAATTCGCCTCGGTGTTCTACGGGCCATTTCGCGAGGCCGCGGAATCCACGCCCCAGTTCGGCGACCGCCGCAGTTACCAGATGGACCCGGCTAATGGGCGCGAAGCCATGCGGGAAATCGAGCTGGATCTGGAGGAGGGCGCCGATATGATCATGGTCAAGCCCGCCATGCCCTACCTCGACCTGATCCGGGAGGCCCGCCAGCGTTTCGACGTGCCCATCGCCGCGTACCAGGTGAGCGGGGAGTTTTCCATGATCGAAGCCGCCGCCCGCAACGGCTGGATCGATCATGACCGCGCCATGCTCGAAAGCCTGACGTGCATCCGGCGCGCTGGCGCGCAGATCATCCTGACGTATTTCGCCAAACCCGCGGCGAAGCTGCTGGCTTGAAAGTGGGGCAGGCTCCCAGCCTGCGGCGGCCTCTCAGGCCGCCTCTTTCGATGCCAGTTTGCGGCTGCTATCCTGAATCCCAGAGGTACTCGGATGCTGTTGCGAGACTTCACGTACGCGGCGCGGACCCTGGCGAAGAGTCCCGTGTTTGCCGCCACCGCTATCGTCACCATCGCGCTGGGGATCGGAGCCAGCACGGCCATCTTCAGCGTAACCAACGCCGTGCTGCTGCGGCCGCTCCCTTACAAGAACCCAGACCGGCTGGCCTTCGCTATTTCGGACATGCGGAAGCGCAATGTCAAAGACTTCCCGCTCTCCAACGCCAACTTCCTCGACCTGCGCAACGGCACCGCGGGCGTGTTCGAAGAACTGGGCGCCGTCAACACCGGCCGCGCCACGGTGCCGCGCGAGGACCAGTCCCCCGAGCAGATTCGCTGGGCCGACGTGACGACGAACTTCTTCCGGTTGATGGGCGGACAAATCGCGCTCGGCCGGGACTTCACGGACGCCGATGGACAGCCGCAACCCGCGCAGCCCGCGCCAGGCGCCGGCGCATCCGCCACGCCCGCTGCACAGGGTCCGCCGCCGCTGCCGCAGATGGCCATTCTGAGCTACGCATACTGGCAGCGGCGCTTCGGTGGGAACGCATCCATCGTGGGCCACCCGATGCCCGGCGCGATCGGCGGGCAGGGAGGCACGCAAATCGTGGGCGTACTGAAGCCCGGCTTCGAGCTGCTGTTTCCGCCCGACGCCAATATGGAGCAGCGGCCGGACGTGTGGTTCGCGAATCGCGTGGCCTACGATAACGCCGGCCGCAACGGCGTGTCGCTGCGCGCCATCGGCCGGCTCAAGGACGGCGTCACGCGCGAGCGGGCGCAGGGGGCTGTGGACCGGGTGGCCGCGGATCTGCGCCGGAACTTCATCATCCTCGGAACCTCCGGCCTCTTCATTCGCCTGGAACCCATGCACCGCCACGTGGTGGAGGAAGTCCGCCCCGCGCTGCTGGCATTGATGGGCGCGGTGATCTTTCTGTTGCTGATCGCCTGCGCCAACGTGGCGAATCTGCTGCTGGTGCGGGCGTCGTTGCGCGAGCGCGAACTGGCCATCCGCACGGCGCTGGGCGGCAGTTGGTGGCGGCTGGTCAGCCAGACGCTCGCGGAGGCCGTGCTGCTGGCGTTCACCGGCGCGCTGCTCGGCCTGGGCCTCGCGTGGGTGGGCATCCACGAGTTGCGCGCGATTGCGCCCGCCAGCCTGCCGCGCCTGGATGCCATTGGCATCGATCCCGCCGTGCTGGGGTTCACCGCGCTGGCGGCGCTGGCGGCCGCCGCGTTGTTCGGTCTGGCGCCGGCGGTACGCGCCGCGCGGCCCAGCGTCGCTCCGCTACTGCGCGCCAGCGGACGTAATGCCGCGCTCAGCGGCGCAGGGTTGCTGCGTAACTTCGTGGTGGTGGCCGAAGTGGCTCTCTCGTTCGTGCTGCTGATCGGATCGGGCCTGATGTTCCGCAGCTTCCTGGAACTGCAACGCATCGACCCCGGCTTCAATCCGCATGGTTTGCTGACGTTCCAACTGCTGGGAGGCCGGGGCGGCCAGCAACCACAGGAGCGCGCGGCGCGCACGCGCGAGATTCAAACCCGCCTGCAAACTCTGCCGGGCGTGGAAGCGGTAACTGCCTCGTTTCCGTTGCCGCTGGCGGGAGGATTCAGCCCCATCCGCTGGGGCCTGGAGCCGGCTCTCACCGACCCGAGCAAATTCCAAGCCGTCGATTTCCAAATCGTGCTGCCAGGCTACTTCGAGGTGCTGCACACGCCGCTGATCGCCGGGCGCACCTTCACCGAAGCCGACAATGCGCCCGACCGGAAAGCTGTGGTCATCGACCAGATGCTGGCGGCCAAGGCATTCCCCGGCGAATCCGCCGTGGGGAAGCGGTTGCTCATCCGCATTCGCACGCCCGAGCCGGAATGGGTGGAAGTGATCGGGGTGGTGGCGCACCAGCGCGATACCTCGCTGGCCGTGCCGGGCCGCGAGCAGATCTATTTCACGGACGGTTTCGAGGGACATGGCGCGGTCGGCTTTTGGGCGATTCACACGGCGGGCGATCCGGCCAAATACGCGTCCGCGGTGCGCGCGGCGATCGCCAAGCTGGACCCGCACCTGCTGCTCACCGAGATGCAGCCGATGGACGCGTTGGTGGAACACGCGCAGGCCTCCACGCGCTTTTCGCTCCTGCTCATCGGCGTATTTGCGAGCGTGGCCGCGCTGCTGGCGGGCGTGGGACTTTATGGCGTGCTCTCGACGGTGGTGCGGCAGCGCACGCCGGAGATCGGCGTCCGCATGGCGCTGGGCGCGGCGCCGGGGACCATCTTCAGCCTGGTGGTGGGACAAGGGCTGCGCCTCAGCGCGGCGGGCATCGCGCTGGGCTTGGTGGCGGCCTTCGAGCTGACGCGCGCGATGACCAGCATGCTGGTGGGCGTGAAGGCGACCGACCCCGCGACTTTTGCGTCGATGGCAGTGCTGTTCTTCGCGATCGCGGCGATCGCCTCGTGGCTCCCCGCGCGGCGGGCCGCAGGGCTGGACCCGACTGCGGCGTTGCGGGAGGAGTAGGTCGCAGGCGTCGAGAAGAGGGTCTCGATGCGGCACACACGGGCCCAGAGGGCACCCCGTGCGCCACGGACAGGCTAAAGCTGGTTCCCGATCTGCCGATAGAGGATTGGGAGTACCGTTGATCTCTCTGGGCAAATTTCTCAGGGGCCAGGACGAGCCCGAGGCCGCGCAATACGTAAGGGCGCTGAGCCTGCTCGTTCAGGGCATGGAGCTGCATACCCTCGATTACAACAAGGAGGATTACGTGCGCTTCCGGGCCGGCTTGGCCGGGATTCAGCAGGTACTCCTTCCGGAGACGCCGGTGCCAGAAATGCTGGTTCTGGTTGGCGGGGCCATCAAAACCTTTGAGGAGTATAACCAGCGGACCGCCGGAAGACTCCGCTCACAATTCCAGGAAATGCGGTCCATCATCGCCACATTCAGCGGCGCAGTCGCAACCATGGTTTCAGCCAGCGACGCTTCCCTGGTGCGGCTACACGAGATTCAATCGCAGCTTTCGGCCGCCGAAAAAATCGACGACTTGCGGGTTCTAAAGATGCACTTATGCGACTGCCTGAATGGCATGGCGGCCGAAGTCGAGGAGCACAAAAAGAACTCCGCGTCCGGCATGGCGCGGCTGGCCGAGGGGGCGCAGGAATTTGAAAGTTCGGTCGATCGTAGGCACGGGCGGACTATAGCCGATCACGTAACCGGCTTGCCCCCGCGGGCCCAAGCTGAAGCGGCGCTGTCCAAAATCGCCGATAGCGGCACCCAAGCCGTGGCTGTGGTTTTTGTAATGAAGCGGCTGAAGCAGTTGAATTCGCGGTTCGGATACGAGGCGGGTAATGGCCTACTGGCATGGTTATCGACATATCTGGGGTCGGGCGCGAATCCGGAAGAGGGATTCTACCGGTGGAGTGGACCGGCGCTGCTGGCCCTCATCAGCAGGGAGGCGCCTCTCATTCGAATCCGGCAGGAAATCGGAAGCCTGGTTGCCGCTATGCCCAGCCGTGAAATCACCATCGGTGCGCGAATGGTGTCGATCCCCGTGTCCGTGGGGTGGACGGCATTTCCAGTGACTGGTCCGGTGGAGAAGCTGGTCCGCCAGTTGCAGGCTTTCGTCGAGGGTCAGAGTTCGGAGGATTCCTATGTCACTAATAGATAACACGGCTGGACCCGTTCTTCAGTTGCGCGTGGAGGAATTGGCCGCCGAAAACCAATCGCTCCGCGAGGAGCTTGCCCGAGTGGATGTGCAGGCCAGCCAGATGGAACTATATGTGGAGCAGCGATCGAATGACGCCCGCCGATTCCATGCAGTCCTGGCCAACAACCCGGGAGCAATCCTTTTGCTGAATCCCCAGGGAGTCGTCGTAGAACTGGTGCATTCGATCATGGGATATTCGCCAGCCCAGTTGGTGGGACGGAGCGCCGCGGATGTCATGCGGCCGGACAGTGCCGCGCAGTTCCTGTCCGATCTGGAACGTGTCGTGCAGGCTCCTGGCAGCCAATCCCGGGGCGCATATTGCCACCTCGATGCCGCGGGCGGAGCCAGGTGGCTGGAGGGTATCTTGACGGACCGGTTGGAAGATCCCGCCATCCAGGCAATTGTTTACAACTGCCGGGACGTTACGAATAGCACCCTGGCCGAACCTAAGCTCGCCCTGTTGGCGGCCATTGTCGAGTCCTCCGGCTGGGCGATAGTCTCACAAGACTTCGATGGGCGCGTTCTGACCTGGAATCCCGGCGCTGTGGAGCTTTATGGCTACACAGCCGAAGAGATCGTCGGGAACAATATCGCCATCCTGCTCTCTTCTGGTCAATCCGACGATGAGGCTGCCGAGCGGCAACGCATCCGCGCCGGCGGCGCGGTTCGAACCTGCTTCACCACTCGGCGCCGCAAGGACGGATCCATCGTTGAAATCGAGCTGAGAATTGCCCCCCTGCGAGACAAGCGGGAATGCCTGACCGGTTGCGCACACATTGCGGGCGTGTTGCATCAGAGCTCCGGCGAACACTTCACGGTCTGATTTATACTTGTATCGGCATCGGAGGCGTTTCCAAAATGCAACCACTACAACCTGAGCAAGCCACGTTTCTACTGCAAATGGCCTTGCCGGCCCTTAAGAACGAGCACCGTGTCACCCGCAAGATTATCGAGGCCGTTCCCGCGGAACAGGGCGATTATCGCCCCGATGGGGTATCGAAGAGCGCGCTGGAGCTGGCTTGGCACTTGGCCTCGGCGGAGAACTTCTTTATGGACGGGGTCGCCGCGGGTCAGTTCAACTATGCGGGCGGCAGCCGGCCGGATTCCATCCGCAACGCGGCGGACGTGGCCGCCTGGTATGGCGAAGCTTTCCAAGCCAATTTCGACCGCCTGACGCACTTATCGAGCGAGCAGCTTCTGAAAGTTATCGATTTCCGGGGCATGTTTCAATATCCGGCGGTCTTGTATCTGCAGTTTGCGATCAACCACTCGATTCATCATCGCGGACAGTTATCGGTTTATTTGCGGCCGATGGGCGCCAAGGTCCCGTCGATCTACGGCGAGAGCTACGACGACGCGCAGACCCGCAAAGCGGCTCACGCCCAGGCGGGAACCGCTTAGGCGATGACCGAGCAACAGCTCCGGGAGCAGTTGCGCAAAATCTCCGCGCTGTACGAAGGCGCCACCACCCCCGGAGAACGCAGCGCCGCGGCGGCGGCCATCGAGCGGGTGAAGAAGGCCATCGCGGCCATCGCGCACACCGAGCCGCCATCCGAATTCCAGTTCATGCTGCCCGATCTTTGGCAGAGGCGGCTATTCTCCGCACTCTGCCGCCGCTACGGTCTGGAACCGTTTCGCTACAAGCGCCAGCGCTATACGACGGTGGTGGTGCGGGCTCCCAAGACGTTCGTGAACCGCACGCTCTGGCCGGAATATCAGCAGCTCAGAGAAGCGTTGAATCGTTACCTGAACCAGGCCACCGACCGGATCATCCGCGAAGAAGTCTATGGCGACATCCATGAGGGCAGGGCGCGGTAGAGTGGGGCAGGCAATCTTGCCTGCGGACGCGCTTTCCAGCGCGTCCAGGCCGGCTGAAAGCCGGCTGCAGCCAAGATTGGCTGCCCCACAAGTCGTCTTTTCCCTCTCCCGGTGCGTCTCATCGGTTTGGGGAGTTACTCACAACTCCGGCGGCTCGTAGCCTTCGGCACGGGCGCGGGTATTCAAATCGCCGGCCCGGACCTGGAAATTGCCGTCGCGCGCGTGCGCCCCACGGGAGTGCAAGTGCTGGCGCGCACCACCATCCCGCGCTTTCGCGAACGTCCCGCGGCGCAATGGGGCGCGGAGTACAGCGCCCTGCTGGGAAAGTTAGGCACGCCGCATCTGAGCGCCACCGTGCTGCTGCCGAGGCCGGAAGTCATCGTGCGGCAGATTGCCCTGCGTGGGGTCGAGGCCAAAGATCTGGAGGCGGCCATCGCCTTCCAGTTGGATGGGATCAACCCGTACGGCGACCAGGAAGTGCTGTTCGGCTGGACGCCGCTGGGCGAGGGCGGCGTACTAGTGGGCATTGCGCGGCGCGAGACGGTGGATCGCTACCTGGAGCTCTTCACGGAGGCCGGCATCGCCACCGGCTCCTTCACTTTCGTGGCGGCCGCGATTCACGGCGCGATGCGGCTGGCCGCTCCTCCGCCGCGCGATTTCGTGGCGATCGGCCGCGGCGCGGGTTCCGCCGTAGAGGTTTACGGCGAAAGCCGGGCGCGCCCCGTTTTTTCGGCCGAGTTCGACTTGCCCCCAGAGAAAGCCGCGGCCATGGCCGCCGCCGAGCTGCGCCTGGCGCCCGAGACGGCGCCGCTGCCTCTAGAAAGCCTGCTGCCGGCGCCGCGCGTGAATCCGGTGGAAAACGATCTGGCGCGCAATCCGCTGCCTTACGCAGCGGCCCTCGCGAGCGCCTGTCCGCGGCTGGCGCCGTCGGCCAACCTGCTGCCCCCCGAGCGGCGCGAGTCGGCTTCCCGCGGCATCTTCATTCCGACCGCCGTGGTGGCGGCCGCGCTGCTCATCGTACTGGGCGCTACCCTGGCTTGGCCGGGTTACGAACAGCGCCAATACCTGAAGGAACTGGACGCCGAAATCGCGCAATTGCGGCCGCAAGCGGCGCGGGCGGCGGCTATCGACCACCAGATCGACCACACCCGCGCGTGCGCGCGCTTGCTGGATGAATTCCGCTCCCGCACGCGTTCGGATATGGATGCCATCAACGAGCTGACCCGGCTGTTGCCGCCGCCGGTGTGGGCCAACACGATCGATATGTCGCGTGACGCGGTTTTGATCCTCGGCGAAGCCGATCAGGCCGCCCCGCTGCTCAAAGTGCTGGACGCCTCGCCATTGTTTCACAATTCCGAATTCAACGGCATCAGCAAGGTGCAAAACGCGGAGATCTTCCGGCTGCGCACCCAGCGGAGGCCGCGCCAATGACCACCGGTACGCTGGACCGCCGCACGCTGCTGGTTTTGGGGGCGGGGGTGTTGTTCGTCCTGGTGCTGCGCTTCGGGGTCATGGCGGATAAGCGGCCCGAGGTGGTGGCCGCGTTCGATTCGGTCCCGTTGGCCGAGAAACGTCTGGCGAAGTTGCGCGAGACGGTGGCCACCGTGCCGGGAAAAGAGAAAATCGCCAACCAGGCCGCCGCCCAGTTGGCCACGCGGGAGAAAGGCATGATCCTGGCCGACACCGCCGCACAGGCGCAGGCACAGTTGCTCGAAATCATTCGCCGCGTGGGCAAGGACGATGGCATCGACGTGCGGGGCGCCGAGGAGATGAAAGTGCGGCCGCTGGCCGACGATTACGGCGAGGTTGTGGTGGCAGTCTCTTTCACTTGCCGCATCGACCAATTCGTAAATTTCATGGCGGACTTAGCTAACCGGCCCGAGTTGCTGGCCACCAGCGACATTCGGGTGGCCACCAGCAATCCCAAGGAAAAGACGGTGTCGGTGCGGCTGGGACTATCGGGTGTGGTGCCGCGCAAACTGGTGCCGGCGAAGAAAGGGCCGGCCTCGCTGTGAAGCGCAAATTGTTATTGGCGAACCTGGCGCTGCTGGGGCTGAGCGTGGCGGGCGGGGTGCATCTGCGCCGCGAATGGACGGAAGCGCGCGACCGTGAGCAGAAGGTGCTCCGGAAGCGCATCCAGCCCGCGCCGCCGCCACCCATAGCTCGGCTGCCCGTAACCGAGCCGGTCAAGGCGGCCGGTTACAACGACATCGCGCAGAAGATGCTGTTCTCCAAGGACCGCAATCCCGTGGTAGTGATCGAAGCGCCGCCGCCGCCCAAGCCCGTTCCGATGCCGGCCCTTCCGTTGTTTCACGGCGTGGTGGATTTTGGCGATGGTCCGATCGCCATCATGAGCGAGGGGCCCAAAGGGCCGCATCGCGATTACCAGCCGGGCGACAAGGTGGGGGCGTTCAAGCTGGTGGCGGTGAACAACGCGGAACTCGTGCTGGAGTGGGAAGGCCAGACGATCACGAAGAAAGTGGATGAGATACTCGACCGCACACCGCCTCCGTCGTCTGGCCCGGCGGCTGCCGGCAGACCGGCTCCCCTAGCGCCACTGGTGGCGACAGCTCCGGCCGTGCCGGGCGGAGATCTCAACGGGGGCATAAAGGCCTGCCAGCCGGGCGATACATCGCCGGGCGGGACCGTCGCCGACGGCATGCGCAAAGTGATCAAGCCCAGCCCGTTCGGTCCGAGGTGTTATTGGGAGAGTGGGAAGTAAGGCACCCGCTGCGGAGTGGTCGCCAATAAGGAGTAATCGCGAATGAGAATTCTAGTATGCATGTGTATCCTTTCGGGTTGTCTGGCGGCCCAAGATCCCGCCAAGACCCCGCCATCCCCGCCATCCCCGGCGGCCAAGCAGACCAAGAAAGCGCCTGCGGTGACGGCCATTCCGAAAGGCGCCGTCGAAACCACGCCCGGATTCTACCGTTGGACGGATAAAGACGGCAAGGTCTGGACGTACCGCCGGACACCCTTCGGCGTGTCGCGGTGGCCCGCGGATTCGGTGGATACCCAGCAGAGCGCGGCGGACAAGCAGAACGCAGTGGCCGGGCGGACGACCGCGGTGGAAGAAGGCGATTCCATCCGCTTCGAGCAAGCCACTCCCTTCGGAAAACGCACGTGGGTTCGCAAGAAGACCGAGTTGAACGAGACCGAACAGAAGGTTTGGGATCTCCGGCAGAAGAACAACACGGCCAGCCGTACTGCGGAAAAGGAGTAAGCGGTGAGATCCAGCAGAGTCTTAGCGGCAGCGGCACTGACGGCGTGGTGCGGGACTTGGGTGGCCTCGGCGCAGCAAAACGCCCCGCCAGCCCCCCCTCCGAGGCCCCCGGCCCCGGCGGCGCCTCCCGCTGCGCCAGCCACTACGCCGCAGACCGGCCCACCGCGATCTACCGGTGGCGATGCCGGCGGCTTCATGCTGGAGAACGTGTCGCTGGCGGAACTGATCGACATCGTGGC
>OCTA010002776.1_pt1 | contig 15755 bp, 14 predicted proteins | sample 1538991 | NCBI WGS metagenome assembly OCTA01 (sample SAMEA3539302, study PRJEB22396) | soil metagenome | biome: tundra; feature: field; material: soil | place: USA | collected 2010-05 | depth 0.15 m | reverse complement strand
GTCTCTCTCCTCCCCAAAAAACACGCCTACGGCGCGGATGATGGCCCGCCAACATTTCGTTCCCGTTCCCAGTCCCGTTCTCGGCGCGGGTCACTTCGGCCACGCACTGCTGGGTCACTTTTGCCGCGCGCCGAAGAAAAAGACAAAGCGACGGTCGTCATCGACGCTCCGGTTGCCGCCGCGCCAGTCGAGAAGAAAAGCACGCCGCCGAGACCAAAAACTCCCCAGTTGCCGAAAAAGAACAAGTCCCAACTGCCGCGGCGCCAGAAGAAGGCCCTTCAGAAGGCCGCTAACAAGTAAGTGCGGCTCCGCCTAAACCTCGGCGTCCCTGGACTGGTACGGGTTGAACAGGTACGGGTTGAACGATTGCAAAACACTCTCAGGCCAGATACAATTCACCGCATCGGCGCAACTCCGCGAGTTTAGTGCGTCGCCAATGCCTAGGAGGGGACCTATGTCTGAAGAGAAGCGCGAACTTTTGGAGAAATTGAGATTCGAATTGGCCTTCGTCGAGGACGGTGGATACGGTCGCTCGGTTCGTGCGCCACATAAACCCACATCTCCTTTCCAAGACTCGCTTACCTGCCTGAATTTCGGCGATCCGGCGCGTCCGCATCCCTGTGGTGAATGCGTGCTCATGCAGTACATTCCCGAGGCCCGCAAGAACGAAGATGTCCCGTGCCACCATATTCCGCTCGATCGGAAGAGCCGGACTATCGACGCTCTGGATGCCGCCGAGGCCGAAGACGTCCTCAAGCGGTGGCTTCGCGACGAAATCAGCAGGCTTGAAGGAGAACTCGCGGTTTAGCCCTGGTTGGAGTTGCGCCGGGAACTGCCTGCTGGCCCCTGTGTGAGCACGTGCCGGTTCTTGTCGCGGCTCTGCAGTTGGAAGCCAGGCAGCGCTTGCCGCGTGCAGGTGCTGCATTTCCATCCTCGAAACAGCCCCAACGGTCAGCAGGATCTGCCAGAGTCGGCCTTAAGCCAGATCCGCTCTACTGACGCAGCGAAGTCGGTTTGAGCGCTTCGCGGCTCGGGCTGAAGTAACTGGCATCGACCCAGTCCACCACGCCGCCGCGGATCAGTGCCGACGCAAGCTCGCCGATTGCCAGGCTCGTCGTGACCCCGAAACCGCCGAGACCCGCGACGTGGAACAAGCCGCGGATGTCCGGATCCCAACCAAGGACCGGACGCCGGTCGGGGGCGAAGGTCCGAAGACATGCCCAGCCGCGCCGCAATGTTACATTTGACAATCCCGGAGCATATTTCAGCAGCTTCTCAGCGAGGAGCGTCGTGGCATCAAAATCAACGGACGGCGTTCCTGGCGCGTGCTCCGTTTCGTCACAGGGGCACAGAAGCAGGCCCGCCCCCTCGGGCTTCACATAGTAGCCGGCGTCCAAATCCCATACCAGCGGAGCGTCGCGGGGAAGCATGCTCGGGTCGCCTCCAAAAAACAGATGCCGGCGGAGCGGTTTCAGCGGCAGGGCGGCGAAAGCGCGGCCCAGATGCCCAGCCCAAGCACCCGTGGCATCGACAACCACCTGTGCCCCGATTTCGCCGCGCAAGCTTCGCACGCCGCGCACCACCGCCCCCTCCAGAAGCAGCGATTCAGCGGCACAGTTCGTCACGATCTCAAATCCTCCCTGCCGAGCCTCCGCCAAGAGGTCGCTCAGTAGTGCGTGAATATCCACGACTCCATCAGTCGGACAGAAAACAACGCCGTCAAACTCAAACCGGCAGAGAAATGAAAAGAGTCTCCGCGCCTCGGCAACCGGCAGGAACTGCGAGGGGACATCCTGTTCTTCGAGCTGCGCAATCCATTGCTTTGCCCGGCCAAGCTGACCGCCCTGCATCAGGTAGAGGCCTCCGGATTGGCGCAGCACCGGACAGCCATTGACAGATTTGGTCCGAAGCCGCCGAACGCCTTCTATGGTCAGCGCGCGAACCGGGGGATCAGATTCCAGTTGCCGCGCCATTCCGGCGTTACGGCCGGACGCGTGGGTTCCAGGGAATGCTTCCCTTTCCAGGAGCACGCCGTTTCTGACGCCGGCTCGCGCCAGTGCGGCAGCGGTGGAGGCGCCCGCGAAACCGGCGCCGATCACGATTACCTCCACAGCAGACGGGATCCGCTGACGGGCTTTTGGCGCTCTCTGAACCTCTCGGAAACCTTCGAATGGCAGCATCTGGGTATCCATTTCACTCAGCCCGCGCCGCCGGTATGTGTTCTCCGGCGAAGTGATTGGAAACGTTCTCCAGTTCTCAGTCCGCGGTGGCGCAGGCCCTTTAATGGCGAAATGCCCTGCGCGTTCAGGAGCACCCGCGCTTGTTTGAGCGAAAGCCAGCGCCCGGTGTCCGCCCCGATGGATGTCGCGCTCTTCACGCAGGCGATGCGCGCAGCTAATCCCAGCGCCGACCGGTCGTTGTCCGTCGTCGCGACCGGCGATGAGACGCCTTGTCCGCGCCTAGGGGCTTCAACCGCCGCCAGTCCAGGGCTGGTGCGACGAGCCGGCGTGGTCAGCGCCAATCGCGCGTGCGATCTCTTGCCGAAATGCTCGACGGCATAGTCGGGAGGCGCAGGAGCGAGAAGCCAACACATTCTGGAGGTTTGAGGATCTATGGCAGTCCCCCACAGGGGACATAAGCCACGCGTCGAACTTCCGGTCGGCTCTGCGCTGCGACCTCCCGAAGTCCCAGTGTACCGCCATGCTGAGGGGTGCGAGTTAGCGCCGGAAGATACGCTCCTGGACATACGAGCCGCAGAGCCTATGAGCAAACGCAACCAGGTACGCGATGCCAGCCATCGCTCCTGGCGCGGTGGCAGCGAAAGAAACTGGGCACGGGGAGGATGAAGATGGTGAGGTGCGGGCGAAATCGCTTGAGATGAAGCGCTTCCGCATTTCCTCGACTATCGTCGCACCATGGGGAACGCCCCCGCCGCCGCTTGACTCAGGCGGTGAGCGGCGTCTTGATCCGCATAGGCCGCCACGATCTCGCCGAAGTACACCCGATGAAAGTCTCCTTGGGCATAGGCATCGTCCAGGATTGCCTGGACCAAAGCGCCCGGAACCACATCATTCTTGTGCAGAATCCGGCACTCGTAATGCACCACACATTCCTGGATGATGGGAGGCCTCACCTGCCTGCTCGCCACCGGCGTCAACCGGGCCTCCTGAAGCTTATCGTGGTGCCGGCCAGAAACCGTCCCGCAGAGGTTCACCCCAGCTGCCAGTTCCCGGGCAGGCACGTTGACGGTGAACTCGCCGACCTCTTCCAAGCGGCTGTAGGTGTAGCGCGAGGGTCTGACCAGAACCACGAACACCGGCCGGCCCCAAATCGCGCCGAGGGTGCCCCATCCAATAGTCATCACGTTCGGTTTCCTTATATAGACAAGCCCGTAGTGAGAAGAGGCAATCTGGAGGGCCTAGAAAGTCGGCGCCCGGGAGCACGGCGGGACACTGGACAAGTCGTACACTTGGCCGAACACTTGTCCGAAAAAGTTGCACAACCGGAAGTGATGGAATCTTCAGGGGTTATCGAATCATTGGACAACTGGACAAGTGAAAATCAAAAAATGATGGTGGTTTTTTTATGGGCCCGTAGGGTGATATCAAAGTTTCCGCGCGCGAATTCTTGTTTTTGTAATTCTACTTGTCAAGTTGTCCAATGGAACGGTAAGTACCTGAAGAATCAATAGGTTACCTTTGTGCAACTTTTTCGGACAAGTCTTCGGACAAGGTTGTCACTTGTCAGTATATCTGTATATCTGTATGGACCGGCTTTTGCTGCGCACCCACTGGATTTCCCCTGTCGTCGCCGACCTGTCTCTTCCCGCTGCCGTGCAAGACGCTGGATGCCCAACTACCGAGTCGCTACGCAAACGCACCATCCCAATAGCGAGGGGCGGAAGCCTGCTTATTGGTGTCGCGCTTCCAGTTTTCCAAGCGCGGACCCGCCAAGCTTGCAGCGCTCTCCCGGACTTGCGCCATCTGCCGCGGCGACATGGGTTTGAACTGCTGCGCGATCCGGACATCATCTTCGATCTGCCCGATGGTCGTACATCCCAGGGCTAGGCAGTGAATCGGCAGGCTGAGTACATAGGTGAGGCAGTCCTTCACGTGGATCTCGCCAAGCAGGCCGGCATTGGCCGTGCTCTTCATGCCTTGAATCCCCATGCAACGCTCGACGGCAACCGGCAGCACCATTCTCTCGAAGCTCAGGTAAGCGGGGTCGGCCGGGTTCAGCGGCATCAGGATTGTGTCGTATTTATCGTAATTTCTTCAGCATTGCCAGATGGACCTCCGGGTCATGATGGCCCGTGAAGCCGATGAAGCGGCATTTACCGGATTTCTTGGCCGCTTCAAACGCTTCGATCGCGCCGCCTGGAGCGAAGATCTGCTCCACTTCGTCCATCGTGCCCACCTGGTGAATCTGCCAGAGGTCGAGGTAATCGGTCCTCAGCGCACGCAGAGACTTCTCGAGGTCCTCTTCAGCGCCCTTGCGGCTCCGCTGCGGCGATTTGGTGGTCAGAAAGATTTTCTTGCGCAAGGGCGGCAACACATCCCCGTAGACTTCTTCGGATTTTCCGTTCCAATAAATGCGCGCACAGTCGAAGTAGTTGATGCCGAGTTCGTAGGCGCGCAGCGTGATGGCCTTGGCATCTTCATAGCTGCACATCGGAAAGCGGCCGCCCGCCTGGCCGATGATCGTGAGCTTTTCACCGGTCTTGCCGAACACCCGCTTGGGAATGTCACCCGCGGCCACCGTAGCGGCGCGAGCGCCTCGCATTGAAAGTCCCGCTACCGCGGCCGTGGAGATGAATGTCCTGCGTCGCATTTTTGCCTCCTGGTCTGACCAAACGCCTCTATCAGAATACTCCTGAAAGACCGGTTTCGCGAAGGGCGCCTTGACAAGCTTACCGTGGTTTCCAATAATTGGAGCCGTATACCATGCGACGGCGAAACTTTCTCGCACTCGGCAGCGGCACCGCTCTGGGGCTTATTCATCGCGCAAGTGCCATGCCTGTTCCCTTTCAAGACGAAAAGAGCAAGCTGAAAATTACTGGCGTCCGGCTGGTTCACACGCGGCCGAAGCGGCCGGTGCCCGCGTACGAGCCGGCGGCGGGCTCGTGGTCGACCGGCGGAGTGGAAGTGGCCAACCCCATGTCCATTTACCCGGAGTACAAGGCACAGCGGTCGTTGTTTATGCCAGACCCTGGGAAGCTGGAAGCCTTTACGATTGAGATCTCGACCGACAAGGGCGTGAAGGGCTATGGCAGCGGCGGCATAGCCGGAGGGCAGGTGGTGGTGGGGCACTTCACCAAGCTGCTGATCGGCGAAGACCCCTTCAACATCGAGCGGATCTGGGACATACTTTTTCGCTCCAGCATGTACTACGGCCAGGCGGGCGTTGTCCCCCACGCCATCAGCGGAGTGGACATAGCGCTTTGGGATGTGATCGGCAACGCGCTGGGTATGCCGGTATACAAACTGCTGGGCGGCGAGACTAAGGCGCGCATCCCCACCTACTGCACGGGCAACGACATCGAGCAGCACATCCAGTTCGGTTACAAGCGGCTGAAACTTGCAGTCCCCTACGGCCCGGCCGACGGGCGGGAAGGGCTGAAGAAGAACACCGAGTTGGTGAAGCACACGCGCGAGCTGCTGGGTCCCGATGGCGACATCATGCTCGACTGCTGGATGGCGCTGAACGAACAGTACACCATTGAGCTAGCAGAAATGGTTGCGCCTTACCGTGTCTACTGGATGGAAGAGTGCCTGCCGCCGCACGATTTGGAGGGCTTTGGCCGGCTGCGGGAGGCGATCAAGTCCACCCGCATTGTGTCGGGGGAACACATCTATTTCCGCTACGGATTCCGGCATCTGCTGGAACACAACGCAGCGGCGATCTGGCAGCCGGACATGCATTGGTGCGGTGGCTTGACCGAACTGCGGCGCATTGCTGCACTGGCTTCGGCATACGATATTCCTGTGATCCCGCACGCAGGCGGCGTACAAGACTGCGTGCATTTCACGATGGCCACGCCGAATGCGCCCTGGTCGGAAATGTTCATGCCACCACCGGGCGGGCCAACCGAGGTCTACCGGCGCTTCGAGCAAGACAACCAGATCACCCGCGGTCCCGAAGGCATCTACATGCGTCCTTCCGAGCGGCCGGGATTCGGCTGGGAACTGGAGGTGGGGTCGTGAAGGAGCCGCGGCCGTTCAACCGGCAGTAAGCTTTTTGTACAAAGAATCTGGCCGCCATGCGTACGGAACGCCGCAGCGGCCGGCCGCGCAAGCCGACAAGATGCCCGCGCGCTGCGGCGTGCGGTGCGCGAGCGCAAGCGTGCGGAGGTTCTCGGCACTCACGGCGCCGTGCCCGTTCATCCATCCGGATCAGCGGGTTGGCCTGAGCGAAAACACCAGTCTGCCTCGTGAATGAATGGTACAATGCTCCCGGTCGGCGCTTCTGACCTGCGGGAGGAGGATTCTGCGATGCAAGCGACCCGTGTCGCGGCCGTTAGCATGAATGGGCTCCTGGGCCAATCGGAGCGGGTCCTGGCCGCCATCGACGGCTGGTGCGAGCGCGCCGCCACAGCAAAAGCTGATCTCGTACTCTTCCCCGAGTTGGTGGTCCATGGCCACTGCACCCCGAACACCTGGGAGCTGGCCGAGCCGGTGCCGGAGGGGCCAAGCGTACGCCGGCTCAGCGACATGGCTCGGCGCCATCGTCTGGTGCTTTCCGTCGGGCTCAGCGAAAAGGAGCGCGATATCGTATACAACACCCAGGTGCTGGTTGGGCCCGATGGCTACATTAGCAAGCAGCGGAAGCTGCACCTGTCGCGCGACGAGGGGAACTACTACAAGGGCGGTCGGGACATCCTCGTGTTCGACATCGGGCTTTGTAAAGTGAGCACGGTAATCTGCTACGACAATCAGTTCCCCGAGGTCGCCCGCGTGTTAGCCCTGCGCGGGGCGGAGGTGCTCCTTATGCCCCACGCCGCCCGTTTCAAGCCGTGGCCCGACACGCCGGAAGGTGAGGCAGCGGCTCGGCGCCACTCCCACGCCTTCGTCGCCCTGTACGCCCTGCGTGCCCGCGAGAACGCCTGCTTCGCCGTTCTAACTGACCAAGCCGGTCGGGCAGGGACACTGGACAGCTATCCCAAGGACCACGAAAACCAGCCCCACCACGCTGGTGCGGCTTTCATTTGGGGACCCGACGGGGAAGTCCTTGCGAGCGCACAGCAGGAGCGTGTTCAGGAGGAGATGATCGTCGCTGACCTCGACCCCATGCGGCTGGCCCGCGAGCGGTCGCTGGCCAACTACATGCTCCGCACGCGCCGGCCGGAGCTGTTCGGCGAGTTGGTCCGGGATCAGGTCTCGTCCTAAACGAGCGGCGCGGAGGTGAAGACCCGTAGGACCTTATGTACAGTAAAACGAGATCTTGAGATGAGAAGCGATACGAGAGGCGTGCACCGGCGCGAATTTCTGGGCTTGCTGGGCGCTGGTGTGTGTAGGGCGGCGCTCGCCAGCGAAAAACACGATACAAAACCACTCCGCGGGATTTTCCCGATCGCGCAAACCCCATTTACCGATTCAGACCGGATCGATTTGGATGCCTTGGCCCGCGAGGTGAAGTTCCTCGACCAGACCGGGGCGCACGGCTTCGCGTGGCCGCAGATGGCCAGCGAGTATGCGACTCTGAGCGAATCGGAGCGCTTGGCCGGGGCGGAAGCGATTGTGGCTGCCGGGAAGCATCTGCGCCCGGCGACTGTCATTGGCGTCCAGAGTGCTGACCTGCCATCCGCGCTCAAGTATGCGCGCCATGCCCGGAAGATCGGTGCAGATGGGATCATCTCCCTTCCGCCAATAGAGAAAAACTCCGCTTCCGTGCTCGAGTACTACAGGGAGATCGGCAAGGCAACAGACTTACCCCTCTTTGTCCAGTCCACCGGCGACATGAGCGTGGAACTGATTGTGCGGATGTGCAGAGCCATCCCCACCTTGAGCTACGTCAAGGACGAGGCGGGCCGTTCGCCTTTGGCACGCATCGGGCAACTGAAGGATCAGTCCGGAGACCGGCTCAAGGTCTTCACCGGGAATCATGGCTCCACGCTGATTGACGAGATGCAGCGTGGCTCTTCGGGCAGCATGCCGGCAGCGGCGTTTGCCGATCTCTACGTCCCGGTGTGGGAGCTTTGGCAAAAGGGCCGCCACAACGAAGCCATGGACCTATTCGGCAAGGTTCTTCTGTTCATCCCGGAAGTGCAGGCCTACGGCATTCAGTCGCTGAAGTACCTGCTCTATCTGCGGGGAGTCTTCCCGGCTTATGGAGTGCGCGCAAAAGATACCGCGGTCCCGCTAGACGAATCCGGCAAGAGGGTACTCGGCGAGATGCTCCAGTTTGTGAAACCCTGGTTGAAAGCGTAGGTCGTTATGTCAAGGATTTCGGTCTCGCGGCGACACTTCCTGGGAGGCGCCGCCGCACTTTCGGCAGCCGGCGTCAGCCGAGCTGCAGGCATCAAGCCTTCCGACCTGCCGGATCTCACGATCACTGAAGTGAAGGCGTATGTGACGGACCACGGCCGCCTGGCTTCCGTGGTGACTCGTGGCGGCATCGAGGGCAACTACACCTTAGGCGGGCGGTATTGGCACCCGGACTGGAACAATGCAGGGTGGGTGGACTATGCCAAGGGCGTCCTAGCCGGAAAGAACGCTCTGGACCGTCCCAGTTTCACATCGCAATGGGATCCGCCGAAACGCCGGCGAGGACAGAGTTCATACGCGTCGGCCATTGACAATTGTCTGTGGGACATTGCCGGCAAAGCAGTGGGGTTGCCGGTGTATCAGCTCCTGGGCGCCTACAGACACCAGGTGCTGGCGTACGCCAGTTCGCAACACTTGAGAACCGTGGACCAGTTCGTCGAGTCCGTGCAGAAATGCAAAGCCGAGGGCTTCAAGGCTTACAAGATTCATCCGCCCGAGTTCGAGTCCCGCGGCGGCGGCGATGACTACCGGCTCGACATGGAGGTCGCGAAGGAAGTCCGAAAGGCGGCCGGCGACGATTTCCTCTTGCTGATGGACCCGGTGGGCGTGTACTCCCGGCAGGAGGCGCTGGCTGTGGGCCGTCTGCTCGATGAACTGAAATTCGTCGCGTTCGAGGATCCGATACCCACTAAGGATATCGAGGGTCTCGCGGAGCTATGCCGTGTTTTGGACGTGCCCATTCACATCGGCGAGTTTCTCTTCTCCATTTACGACTACGCCGAGTACATTCGCCGGGGCGCCGTAGATGTCGTGAGGTTCATTGTCGATAACGTCGGCGGTATCTCTGGCGGGATGAAAGTCGCCGCTATGGCCGAGTGTTTCGGCATGGAATGCGCTCCTCACAATTGGGGCGACACCCTCGATCACGCTGTGCACTTCCATTGCGAACTGGCCATGCCGAACAACGTCTTTTTCGAAATGACCGTGCCACAGGGCGTGTACGACGAGCCTTATATGAAGGACCGCATCCGCATCGCGCCGGACGGATATGTCCACGCACCCACCAAGCCGGGGCTGGGCTACGAGATCGATCGCGACAAGCTGGAGAACCTGACGAAGAGTCTGGAGCGTTAGCCACGTTTTCACCAGGCGTCGGCATGGGGCTACCGCCTTCAGCAACTCTGCGAACCAAGCACGGGCTGATAGTCCCGCCGTGCGACTGCTGAAGGAAGGCATCATCGACAACTCCAATGACGGCGCGTGGCTGGTTAAGGAGGCGGTAGATCATTGGGAAGCCAAGCACGCGCCGAGGATTGCCCTGCCGGAACAGACAAGCGTGCATGGTCCAGACCGCGAGCTACGAGACGGCGCTAAAGTGGACGTATGAATCGTCGCCGGTTTGTCTCGAATTTGGTTGGGGCTGCTGGGTGTGTTGCATTCGGGAGCAGCGGGTCCAATGCCGCACGGGCGCAAGGGCAAAGCCCCGACCTCAGCGTCAAGCAAGTTCTCGTGATGTTCAAGTGTCATCTGGACGTAGGCTTTATCGATACGCAAGCGGCCGTTATAAAAAGATACTTCGAGCAATACTTCCCTTCAGGCAATCCAGACTGCAAATACGCTGCGGCAGGCCGGTGACGAACGGTACGTCTGGACGACCGGGTCTTGGTTGCTCTATGAATATCTCGAGCAAGCGGGCGCGGAGGAGCGTAAGCGAATGGAGCAAGCCATCCTGAAGGGAGACATTGCTTGGCACGCTCTTCCTTTTACCTGGCAGACGGAGCTGTTGACACGTTCTGCGATAACCGGCGCGATCGGCTTCTCGAAGTCACTGGACCGACGCTTCGGGCGCAAAACAACGGGCGCGAAGATGACTGACGTTCCGGGCCATTCACGGGGAATCATCGGCCCGCTCGCCGAGAACGGCGTGACGTTCCTCGATATTGGCGTGAACTCGGCGAGCACTCCTCCCGATGTGCCTGCAGCCTTCGTCTGGAAGGATCCAAGCGGGGCTTCCGTAACGATGATGTATCATCGCCTGGAGTACGGCGGCCAGGCCGGCTGACCAGATAGTCGAGGGCCCCGTTTTGCATCCCATATGAAGTAGCGGGCGACGCTCTCGCCAATGAGAATGTTCTGGGCGCCAGCCTGGATGTGCTCGGGGACGGACCATCCTGCCAACGGTCGGTCCACTCGCCGGTCGTAGGTCTGCTCTCTTTCACCTTGTCCCACGGGATCAAAAGCCAATACCACGAAACCTTTCAAAGCCAGATTGGCCGCGAGTCGCTGCCCTTCCGGCTTGCCCTCTTGCGTGTGGCCCGCCTGCAACAGAACGCCAGGATAGCGACCGGCCTGGCTGGGTCGGTAGAGATTGGCGGTAACATAAGAACCTGGCAGGCTTTCGAAGATTACTTTCTCGATCGCATAGTTCTCGCGTTGGAGACGGCCAGTAATTCTGGGGTTCAGCGGGCCGTTATAGTCGGGCAAACCGCCGATCACGGACAGGAGCGTTTGGCGGACCCATTGCTTTCTACGTTCCGTGTCCGCGACGTTGTGGATTTCGGCAATGACGTTTTCCCGCCTTTGCAGCTGCTGCTGGGCGATCTGGTCCATCCACCGGAGTAGGGGATCTTGCGCCGGCTGTTGAGCAGCGGGAGACAAGAGGCTAAGAAAAGTCGCGCACAGGAGGCAGCAGTTCGTAGATTTCATATGAACTGGTGTCGGAGGGTTCATTGCTGTGCTTCCTCGTGTCCCAACGTCTTCGTCAGATACTCCACAATCAGCTTCACCTCGGCGTCAGATGCCTGCGCTCCGCGAGCCACCATGGTCTCGACCACCGCATTCCATTCCGTGCCGCTCCTCCGCTGGCTGGTCACCACTTCTATCGAATGACAACCTGCCCCGCAAGTCTTCTCGACCAATGCCTGCGCTCCGCCTGCTGGTAGCGCCACAGGCCTGAACCCGCCGACTTTTGGCAACCCGCGCCTCGCCGCAGCGCCAGCGGCCACAGCTTTCGTGACAGAAGCAGGCAACGGCTTCCGGTCCACATTGGGCAAGGCAAATGCAACCAAACTATTGCTGACCCCGCCGCCGAGGAACCCGCCGCCCCCCGCTGCCATCAGCGCCACGTACTGCCGCTCGTCTCGCCCCATGTAGGTAATCGCGCTGGTGTGCCCACTCGCCTCCAACTTCACTTCCCAAAGTAGCTTCCCCGTCCGCGAATCGAACGCCCGGAAGCGGGAATCGTTGGTGGCTCCGATAAACACGAGGCCGCCCGCTGTCGCGATGCTGCCGCCCAGGTTCAGTGTTCCTGTATCGCGTACCCCGATCGCTTCCAGCGCCTCGATCCTGCCCAACACCGACCGCCACGCAATGTCACCCGAAGCCAAATCGACTGCGACCAGTTCCCCAAAAGGGCGGATTCTGGCACGGTATGCGGGTCTCTCGATCCCAAAACCGCGCGTATGGCCCGTAGGCCGAGGTCCGCATATATTCTGAGCCCCGTTTCTCCAGGTGCCCCCACTGTCCTACGTTCATTACGTTCACAAACAGCAATCCCAGCGCAGGATCAATTGACACGCCGCCCCAATTTCCGCCGCCAAGCGTACTCGGAAAGAACAACGCGTTGCCTTCGACCGGCAGCGCCGTGTACGGCGCGCCGATTTTCATTCGATTCGATTCAAACAGCTCCCGGCAAAACCGTTCATGTTCCGGCGACCGATCATACATGTCCTCCAGGCGGAACGTGTTCTTCGCCAGCGGCGGAGGCTTCACGGGAAACGGCTGCGTCTTCGAAGTCACTTCCCCCGGCACCGACGTTTGGGGCACCGACCGTTCCTCGATCCCGTATACCGGCTCCCCCGTCACGCGGTCGAACACGAACAACAGACCCATCTTGGTGATCTCCGCGACCGCCGGGATGAGCCGCCCGCCGCGGCGAATATCAAACAAGGCAGGCGGAGCGGCCAAGTCGTAGTCCCAAAGGTCATGGTGGACCAACTGCTGGTGCCACTTCCTGACACCCGTCCGGGCATCGAGTGCCACCAGCGAGTTCCCGTATAGGCCGTCTCCAACACGGTCCGCGCCATAAAAGTCGGAGGTCGGTGATCCCAGAGGCGCGTACACAATTCCACGCTTCACATCGATCGTAAAAAACCCCCACACATTGGTCCCCGATCGATTCTTCCAGCCACCAGCAGGCCACGTTTCCGATCCAGGCTCCTCCGGCCGCGCCACCGTGTGAAACGTCCATAGCAGCTTGCCGGTCTTCGCATCCCAGCCCCGAATATCCCCGTACGCACCGGCGCTGGGTGATCCCTCCCCATTACTGCATCCCGTAATCACAATATCCCGGAACACCGCGGGCGGCGACTGTAGTGCGTATCTCCCATCCTTTAGATCTCCCAGCACACCTTTCCTGAGGTCTACCCGGCCCTCATTGCCAAATCCGGGCGCTGGCTTTCCGGTGGTCACGTCCAGCGCGAGCAAGAAGAGGCCATTACCGGTGAACACGCGCGGATGCAAGCTGCCTGCCCCCGGCCAATACGCCAGACCGCGGAGAGCCACCGGTGCGGCGTCGTATTTCCAGAGCAATTCACCCGTCTCCGGCACGAGCGCATACACACCATCCGGACCCGTCACGTACATCACGCCGGCCACCACAATCGGCACGGCCTCCGATCCCGGCTTTCCCATACGGAACGTCCAAACAAGCTTGAGCTGCGCGGCGTTGTCCGTATTGATTTGCCGCAAGGAGGAGTACCGCATCGCCCCCGGATCATTCCCATAGGAAGGCCAATCCGTCTGGGCGAGACCAGCCGCGGATAGCAGGAGCAGCGCCGCATATCGAGTCACCCCACTACTCTATCCCGGATTACGCTTCTCGTCGGACGCCTTCTCGCATGGCCGCCTTCAGTGCCGTCAACGTGGTAGGTAGCAGACCGCCGCCGGAGGATTCATCAGCTTCGAGGACAATGGTCGGCTGATCGTCTCGCCAGTCGCTCACGCTCCCTCGCTGAACCGGATGGGCGTACAGACCGATCGCATTGTCAATGTCGGTCCATTCAGCGAAGGCCAAAGGAGCTTCCTCGACTATCATCGGAACGCTGTGCTGCTTCGGGCGGCGCGCTGAAACAGACGCGTGTCACTGCCTTGCCCTCAGCGCGAAAGTCTACCGCGCAGCTTTCTTGGCCTTGTGAAAAGCCGCCCAGCGCTTCTAGGTGGCGGCGATTGACTGCCCTCCTGCCAGCCGCCGAGGGCTTCCGTTTGAGCTTGAGCGGTTCTGCCTGGCTGGCGTCGGAGGCTCCCGGATTTTGGCTCGCCCTGCTTTTTGGGCCAGCCATTCTTCAACGTCCGGCAGCGGCTCATTTCCCGGCGCTTAGGTCCTGCGGGTTCCGGCGTGGGGAGTGGCCTCAGCGGGAGCACGACAGGCTGTGAAGTTCGGATTCGGGCCGTTTGCGAGCTGCTCTTAAAATACCGTCACAGGCCGCACTTTGCCTCTATGTGCTGGCCAGCCAAGTTCACATCACGCGGAATCCATACCAGATCAACCTGAACCCGCTCGCGCAGCCGATTGATGCTCATATAGAGATCCAGCACCGCACCCCGATCATTCAGCTTATTGCCGATTCTCCCGGCGACCCAGGCCAGGTTGTTGCGAGAATCTGTGCGGATCTCGATGGCCTCATAGCCGCGTTCCGTGGCCCACACCAGCGCTTCCTTTACGGCCAGCAATTCCGCGATGTTGTTGGAGCCGCCGTGAACCTGGGTCTCCACCAGTACATTGCCGGTCGAATCTGAGACGACGGCGATCATCTCGCGCTTTGAGACATCGGGCTGGTCATTGCCGGAACAGCCGCCATCTGTGTACAAAATGGTTTTGTTGTGCGCCGGGATAAAACCGGCATGATGTCGAGAATGAAAGAGTCTTACAGGAAAGGAGTAGTGACCCATCCTGACCCCGAGTCTTGCACCGCCAGTCGAGAGGCTGGAGGCGAAGCGTAGACAGGGGCACGGACAGGCCGGGTATTGAGCTGTGAAAGAAAAACTCCAGGGTGTCGATCCGATAACAAACGGCGAAGACCACACGAACGGGGGCGCTAACACGAAGTCCTCGCGCGACCCTGCGCAGTCGCAGACCCCGCGCACGTCCGGAAACATCATGCACGAGAACCGGGAGACCTGGTCCGCATCTGCGGCGCAGTCCGGCGGCAGACCGGTGGGAGAAGGCCAAGGCCAGAAGACCCACAGGCACGCAGACCAGGAGTCGGACTCGGGTGTAGTACCTATGAAGGGTTCGAACAAGGGAGGGCAACCAACCGCGGAGAGCCCGGAGGGAAGGCCTGAGACCAAGGAGAACGTCCGAGAGCCACACATGCGACCGACACAGGGCAGCCAACGCATGTCCCAGGGGCTGGAGGGCGTGCGTCGAGCGGCGCAAGAAAGGAAGCAAGAGAAGTTCACTGCACTGCTGCATCATCTGACCATCGACCTGTTGCGCGAATGCTTCTATAACATCAAACGAAGCGCGGCGGCAGGCGTGGATGAGGTGACCTGGAAAATGTATGAGCAAGGAGTGGAGGACCGGCTACGGGATCTTCACGACCGAGTTCATCGGGGGGCGTATCGCGCGCAACCCTCCAGGCGAGTGTTTATCTTGAAAGGCGATGGGCGGCAGCGCCCGTTGGGCGTGGCGGTACGGGAGGACAAAATCGTCCAGCAAGCCGTGACACGCATTCTGAATCAGATCTATGAGGCAGACTTTCAGGGAGTCTCCTATGGGTTCCGGCCGGGGCGCAGCCAGCATCCAGCGTTGGATGCGCTGACGGTGGGAATCGAGAGGAAGAAGGTGAACTGGATATTGGACTTGGACATTCGGGGATTTTTCGATAGCATCGATCACGAACAACTGGTCCAGTATGTGGAACAGCGTATCGCCGACCCTCGCATCCTGCGCCTGATCCGAAAATGGCTGAAGGCGGGAGTGATGGAGGACGGGCAATGGAAGGCGACGGAGGTGGGCACGCCACAGGGATCGTCGATCTCGCCGCTGCTAGCCAACGTCTACTTGCATTACGCGCTGGATCTCTGGGTGGTGGCCTGGCGGAGGCGGGCACGCGGGGACGTGATCATGGTGCGGTATGCCGATGACGCGGTCCTGGGGTTCGAAAACCGGGATGAAGCGGAAAGCTTGCGCAGGGAACTGCAAGAGCAACTGCGGAAGGTCGGACTGGAACTGCACCCGGAGAAGACCCGACTGATGGAGTTCGGGCGATT
>OCTA010002774.1_pt1 | contig 15759 bp, 15 predicted proteins | sample 1538991 | NCBI WGS metagenome assembly OCTA01 (sample SAMEA3539302, study PRJEB22396) | soil metagenome | biome: tundra; feature: field; material: soil | place: USA | collected 2010-05 | depth 0.15 m | reverse complement strand
GGCGGGCGGGACGCCCAGCGCTTCTTTAGTTTTTTGGAGCTGCGTTTGTTCGGCGACCAGCCGCCGAGCCTGTTCGTCGATCTGGAGCCGGTATTCTTGGATGCGGGCTTGATTAGTTTCGGTGACGTTTGCGCCTGGGCGCGAGGTAGTCGCTTTGTGTTCCGACGGCGCATTTCTGCCGGACAGCATGATCACAGCGACCATCAACACAGCGAGTCCGCACAGTACCCAAGACTGCGCATTTCGCGGCAGGAGGCCCGGAACTTTGCTGCGCCGGTCGATGACTTGGGGCGTCTCTGGAAGGGGACCCGTATCCGCCATAGGTTACTCCTCGCGCGTGAAAACCAGCTTCTGCTTGCCGATCGCCAGATACCCTCGGTCAAGGATCTTATCAACCACGTAGATGCCGTCTTTATAGTCAAAGTTGATCAGATTAGGCTGGCCGTCTTTGATTTCATAGAGCGTGGGCGTCTCCTCGGGCCTGGCCTGGATATAGGTGAAATGGTCGTCGTGGTACATGGCCCGGACAAAGAAGGGTTTCTTGCCGGCTTCGAAGCGGTACGGGAACCTGACATTGAAGACAAACCGGCTGATACCTTTGTCGATGGCCGCCTGCGACTCCTGTTTAACCTGCCGTGTTTCGTCTTTGGCCATGGCGACTTGCTGTTTGTAGTCGTCCGCTTCCCGAGCCGGAACGAACTTCGGCGCTTCGCTGGCGGCATCGAGCAGACTTTGGTCGTTCGGCTCGACGAAGACTTTGAGATCCGGCTGCGCGTCCGGCACCTCGGACACTTCGACGAGGACGAACGAGTACACGTTACCGCCCGCTGTGATGAGATTCAAATTGGTCTGGGCGCCCGCCTTGGCAGGTTTGATATAGGCAAAGTTCTGGGCGCCGTTAATCACCCACCAATCCTTGTCGCCACAGGTGAAGTCGAGAATCTTTTCGTTTTTCGGCAGGACAAGAAGCGTCGAATAGCGCAGCTTCGTCTTGATTTGCACGACGTCTTTCTCCCCGTAGGAGACTACCTTGGCTTCGGCGGGCGCCGGAGGGGTTGGCGGATCTTGGGACGTTCGTTCTGGTGCGGCGACGCGGTGTTTCGCAGTGGATCGCTGGGCGACCCCGGCGGTTGGGACGATGAAGAGACACCCGCTCACGAGGACCGGAGCGAGCCAGGCGTTGCGATTTTTCATGAATTCCCCCTTGTCAGGATTTCCAAGCCTTTCTTGATCCCGTGGCGCTCGAAAGCCTCGCGACGCTTCGGGTTGTCGCTTGGATTGTTGGTGTAGAGCCAATAGCTTTTCGGATCGACTTCCAGTGTCAGGACTTTGGACAGGCCCGGCTGTTTGAGAAGCATCTGGCGTTTGGGAACGAGCCGCCGGATCCAGGCGCTTTCCGTCTCGTTCAAGTGAAAAAGCTCGCGCCAGGCCCCAACATCAATTTCGGGATTGGCGAGGAAAATCTTCGTGGGGCAGCTTTCCAAAACGGTGCGAACCGCGTCAGATGCGAACAAATCGGCGCTGGACTGCGTGGCGAGAATCATCACACCGTTTTTCTTGCGCCAGGTTTTGAGCGCTTCCAGGATGTAGCGCCGGGTAGTGTCATGGCGCAGGAAGCGCCAGGCCTCATCCATGACAAAGACCTTGAGCGCGTCGCTGCCGGCAATGGCCGCGTTGGCCCGATGCAGGATGTAGAAGAGCAGGGGTTCCAGCAACTGCGGGGCCTTGTCCATCGCCTCAAAATCGAAGGCCTGGAACCGGGCGAGCGTCAGGTTGTCGGCGGCATTGTCGAACCAGGCGCCGTAGGGTCCTCCTTGCACCCACTTCTGGAGGCTCGCCTGAAGCCGACGGTTCAGGATTCGCGAGAGCGTCGAGAGGCGGCGTTCGGCAGGGGCGATGGCATACAGGCTTTCGATCTGTTCATAGAGATCGCGCTCGTCGGCCGCGGTCATCGCATAGCCGCCTGATTCGATCAGCACCTTGAGGAAGGCGAACAGGAAATTCAGATTCTCCGGCGTGGGCTCGAGACAGAACGGATTTATGGTCACGGCCCGCGGCTCCCGGGCCATCGGCACGTAGCTTCCGCCCACGAGCGTCGTCAAACTTTCGTAACTGCCGCCCAGATCGAAGACGTAAGTGAGAGGATCGTACTTCTGGAAATGCGTCAGGAGAAAGTTCAAAAGAAAACTCTTGCCGCTGCCGGTGGCGCCCAGTACGAGCGTATGGGCCACGTCCTGGCAATGCAGGTTGAGGAAGTACGGCGTGCCGGCGTTTGTTTCGAGCGTCGCGAGATATTCGGCGCTCAAGTGCTCGTTTCGCCGCTCGCCCTGGGCCGGCTTGAACAGAAACGAAAGGTCGGCGTAATTGGTGTCCAGCAGCCAAAAGCGCCTGAGATTGAAAGGATGGTTTCCGGGCAAAGCCGCCATCCAGGCATTGAGCAGGTTATAGCGCTCTTCCACGAGGTGCGCATCGACGCTCGAGAATGCTTTAACGCACTCGGAGGCCGAGCGCTTCAAGGCGTCGCGATCCATGTTGTAAAGGATGACCGTGAGAGAGAACTCGCCGAAGCGGTGACCTTGAATATCCATTTCCTCCAGGCAAGCGCCCAGATCGCGTACCTGGGCGACCGCGGCGTCGTCAATGAGCATCTCTTCGGGCCGGATTTCTTGGTTGGAAGTCACATAGTTCAGGAACGAGGATTTGGCGTTATGGAAATGACGGCGTTTGGATTGAATGGAGCGCCGCATTTTGAGGCTGGTCTCCGGCTTCCATTCGCTGGCAATGATGTAATTGGCGCTGATGCCGTCCAGCCCGCGAAGCAGGTGAGCGTAGGTTTTTGCGGGCGGTTCCTTCAGCGTCAGGACCGTGACGTAGTGGTCGTCCAAGCGCAGGTAGTCCCGATGGCACTCGAGACCCGAGTCACACGCCTGAAAATCGGCGTAGATGGAACCGTTGAGCCGGGCGCCCTCGGCCTTATAGGGCGTGTAGTTCAGGAGCCGGCGCTGGAGCATAAAAGCGCGTTCGTGGTCGAGAACCTCAAGTCCGACAACGTCGCCCAGGTGAACCACCAAGCTCGACACTTTCTGGCGAAGGATTTCCTGCGCCCGGTCCAGCTCGGTGTCAAGAAGTGTGAGCCGGCTGCTTTCGGTGAGCATCTCGCGGAAAGCCAGCCTGGGCTTGGTTATCAGTTGATGGAGTCTTCCAGTAAGAGTGTCCGCCTGTTTCCATCCGCCATAGACGACCGCCAGGTACGCGTCGAACGAAAACAAGGCGGCCTGCTTGTCCCGGAAGTATTCCAGGCGGTTCTCCATCGCCTCCTGAAGGATCGGATTGGCAGGAGCCTCGGGTGCCATGACGGGCTGGTCGCTTTTGATCAGGTATTGATAGAGCCGGAAGTTTTCGTCAAAAATCCGGAGTGCGGACTGGAAGCGCCGCGCCACCGTGTCGCGCTGGGACTCATCCAGGCACTCGGCGTCCTGGCCGCGCACCGCCAGGAAAGCGACCAGTTCGCCGCCTTTGGTCAGGAATACCGGTTCGTCCAACGCGGCATGGACGCTCACGAGCGAATTGAGCGCGCCCGATTCGCGGTAGTCTTTCAGGAGCCGCGTGAGCTTAGTCATTGGCCCGTCGCCTCACAACGCAGAACTCCTGAAACTGCGCGGGGTCATAGCGGCGCCGAAACTTGGCCGAGTTCAGCAGGATGCGCAGGAACTGCGGATCCGTCACCGTCGCCCAGCGAGCCGCGACGAAGAGCACGGCAAACATCAAAACGCCGCTCGCGAGACTGCCGAAGAAATTAAACGTGACCCCGCCCACGATAAGCGCCAGGAAGAACAGACCGCGCTCGGCGCCCCAGATGGTCAAGAGCCGGTTGATCGACTTGTGAACGACGTGCAGTTCAGGCCTATTCGACATCGCGGATCTCCTGCGGCAGGTCCGGCTTATCCTGGAAAAAGCCAGGACATGAAGTTTACGGCGCCGATGGCCATGCCAACGCCGAAGAGGATTCCGGCCAGCATCCGTTTGGAATCGCCCTCGCCGAAGGCGAACATGAGTCCCCCGACAACAATGGCGACCAAGCTCAGACCACGAGCAATGGTGCTGGTAAAGGCGGCCTGCAGCACATTGACGGCGTTTTCCCAGGGCGAGTCGGCGTAGACCGGGCATGCCCCAGCAAGAATCAGCAGCACCGGCAAGAGCCGCCGGCAAAGCGCTCGGCCCCCTCGTGGCCCGGCAGAAATGATGACTTGTTCCATGAGATAGCCCCCTCAGCGTCTTTCTTTTGGAGCCACGATGGGCCCCGTACTTGTCCATGCGGAAAATCCGGAAAAAAGCGCTACGCCCCGAGAGCGGCGCGCCGGCGCCGTGATCCGCGCCTGGCGACCGCGGGCGTTGTCCGGCAGAAGGAGGCTCGTGCGGCGTCTAATTCAGCCAGGACGGCCCGCATCGTTTGGAACCTGCGCTTAGGATTTTTCTCCAGGCAGCGCCGCACGACCCTCTGGAGAGGCTCCGGCACTCGCGGCGGGAGGTCCGGCGGGTTTTCGGCCAAGATCGCGCTCATTGTCTCGAACACGGACTTCCGGGTGAAGACGCTGCGTCCCGTCAGCATTTCATGCAGCATCACGCCGAAGCTGAAAATGTCCGAGCGACCATCGCAGGTTTTGCCACGGGCTTGTTCCGGTGACATGTAGTCCGCCGTTCCGAGGATGGTCCCATGCTCGGTCCGTTCGGCATCAAGTCCACCACGAGCGCTGAGACATTTTGCCAAGCCGAAATCGATGATTTTGACCCAGCCATCCGGGGCGACCACGATGTTCGAGGGTTTGAGGTCTCGGTGAACGATGCCGGCAGCGTGGGCCTTCGCCAGCGCCTCTGCGATCTGGATCGCCATATGAACGCACCGCGGAAGCGGAATCCCGTGTTCTCGAATCGCTCGACGGAGCGTTTTTCCGCGCACGTATTCCATTACGATGAAGCACACGCCGTTATCTTCGGCGATGTCATGGATCGTGACGCTGTTGGGGTGGCTGAAGGTCGCGGCGCACCGCGCCTCGCGCAGGAATCTCCTTCGGGAATCCGGATCCATCGCCAGCTTCGGGGGCAGTATCTTGAGCGCCACCAAACGGCGGAGCCGCGTGTCTCGCGCCTTGTACACCGCTCCCCTACTCCCTTGCCCGATCCGTCCAAGCAACTCGTAGTGCAGCAATCTTGTCCCCGCCCGAAATGAACGACAGGACCCAATGCGAGCAGCGTCATTCCGGTGCGCCAGCAAAGATTCCACCTCGGACAAGAGTATGGGGCTGCCCCGGCAGACGTTCCGGACGTAGGCGCGGCGCTCTGACTCGCTGCGGCTCGCCGCCGCCCGCAAGAAGATTCTCTTCACCGCTTTCCAACGCTGCGAATTCATTGGGATGCCCTCTCCAGCTCTCGCTGAAGCCAGGTCCTGGCGATACTCCAGTCGCGCCGAGCGGTGCTTGGCGCTCTCCCGAGTAGGGCGCCGGCCTCAGATGTCGACAGGCCGGCAAAGAGGCGGAGTTCGGCGAGATGGCAGAGGCGCGGATCGAAGGCGCCAAGCCGGGTCACTGCCTCCTCCAAAGCCAGACGGTCGGGAGGGTTCTCAGCGATTACATCTGCTTCTTCGAGGGGCACCTGACGCCAAGCTCCGGGTTGTTTGAGCGCGTTGCGGTGGCGGGCATGGTCGATCAAGATTTGCGCCATCGCCCGGGAAACGACGCCGAAAAAGTGAGCCCGGTTCGCATACTTTGTTTTTGGGCCCTTGGTAAAGAGCCGAAGGAACGTCTCGTGTACTAGATCCGTGGGCTGCCATGTGTGATTGGGCCGCTCCGTGCGAAACTTCCCCGCCGCCATCTGGATTAGCTCGCGGTATACAAGCGTGAAGAGTTGGTTCGCCGCCTCCGGCCTGCGTTTTTGAAGGTCGGACAGGAGCATTGTGATCTCGCCGGGGGCGCGTCGCCCACGACATCGATGCGTTTTGTTTTTCATGAGGCCCATTGTCCTTCTCCGATTTAACCCGCACGTAACAAGTCTGCGAAATTACGGTTCCAAGTCGGACCTCGAGAGTTTTCGGGCAGGGCTTCGAGGGGAAAATTCCAAGAGGGAGATAGTGTCGGTCCCAATTAATCGGTGGACCCAAATCGGCGTCTCAAGTTCGTAAGCCGCGCTTTCGGGAGCCACAAAATAATGATCATCAAACTTTTGGCACTCAATTGCTTGTGCGCAGCAGGATGACCCTGTAAAATACAAATCAGTTACAAAATGCCGCGGGAAGTGAAACTTCGGCTAAAGACGCTCGTTGAGGAACGTGCGCCCGACACGCCAAAGGTCGAGTTGGCGGAGCGCTTGGGCATCAGCGAAGCCACGCTACGCGACTACATGGAGAACCGATGGACCGTCCTCGACCGGACGGTTCTGGAGCGGCTGGCCGATTTCTTTGAGTGCGATGCGGACGTTCTTCTGACGACGGCGGAGAGCAGATTCTTCGAACCTTTTGGCAACCTCTCGGGCAAAGAAGCGTATCCGAAGAGGCCGACGTGTCTCTACCTGCGCCGGTCCGATGCCAACGTTTTGAATGCCGACAGGCCGGTGGCCTACCGCGACCATAAGGCCATCGATCGCGTCTCGACCCTGCTGCGCGACTGCGTCAACGAAATGGCGGGGATCGAAACGTTTGCCACAACGCCAGCGGAGTTCACGCAGCGTCTGGCCCAGAACTGCGTGGTGCTCGGGTCCCCGCTGGTCAACCCCGCCGCCGAAATGGCTATCTGTCACATCTTCGGCGAGGAGCCGTTCCGTACCACTGAAAACGTGAAAGTTCCCTTCGCATTTGAGATTGTCAATGGCGCAGATCTTCCGCCGAGCGCGGTTCTGGAGGTGTCGTCTGATGGAAAACGCGGGATCTGGTTGCGGGATCATCCCAATGGATTTATCGAGACGGACTATTGGCCCGAACGGGAGTTCAAGCGGATTCGCGTCAATCGAGGCCGGGATTGCGCCGTGATCGCCGTCCTGAACCACGTACCGGAAACTCATTCCGGCCAGACACGAAAGCTCGTGGTCCTCAGTGGATTCGGCGGCGTCGGCACCGAAGGCGCGGCGATGGCCTTGGTGAACGATTACCGCGACCTGGAGCCTCGGGGCGGCGCCGGCGTCGTGTGGGGCGTGATCGAAGTCTTTTACCAGAAGGGTCCGAACAGCACGGACCGTAAAGACCTGACTTACAATTGGCGCTATCGAGTGGGTGGCCGTTGCCCCGTGGCCTATGTAAACCGGCGACCATGATCCGCCGTTCGGCTGGGCCCGCCAATCGCGGCTAACGAGCGCTTCACTTCTGATCGTCATGGGGCTCGAGTCGGTGGTCTTGTCCAGTAATTCGCACGACCTGGCACATTCCGGCCAGACGCGAGGGGATCGTGTCGTCGTTCAATTTGGTCGCCAGGTCGGCCAACGAGTACTTGCTTGTGATCACGAGCCCGGCCTGGTCCTGGAAGTCCCTGACATCCAAGACTTCCTGTAAAATTTGCCGACTGAATGCCGTGTCGGGGCCGACCCCAAGATCATCCAGAAGCAGCATCTCCGCTTGCACCAACCCATCAATAGCCGCCTGCTCGTGCGCCGGATCTTTCAGGCGCAACCTGCGGCTCATTTGGTAAGCGGGTAGGATCATCACCGAAAGGGTCTCTTGAAAGCACCACCTGGCGACCGCATAGGCCAGATGCGTCTTGCCGACGCCGCAAGGTCCCCACAGATAGAGGTTGTCGGAGGCGGGATTGAAGCTTTTGCAGCGCTCGAACGCGAGTTCGCTACCGGACGTGACCTTGTAGCGATCAATCGTGAACTCTCGGTAAGGTTTCGCGCCGCCGAGCAGCCGAAGAAGAGCCTCCTGCATCGCCTGGACGCGCGTCTCGTTCACGCGCCGGGCTTCTACAACCACCAGACAGGCCGGGCAGAGACCGTCCGTAAGTTGGCTTCGCCAGACGCCGGTTCCGGCCAGAGGTTTGCCGCCCAAGAGAACGGCCGGAACCCACTCCCAGGAAAGATTGCGGTGGCAGGCTTTGCAATAGTCAATCTTGAGAAACGCTGTCATTGAGAAATGCGCTCGTATTTTCCGGGAATCGGTTTGGCCGCCCCTGCTAAAAGCCGCCGTTCGGCGCTGTTGTCCACCGAGGCCCCACGATGCGCGTCATCAGGTTGTTTGCGAATGCCCGTGTCTATATGTCTTTAGATTGTCTTTACACCTGTCTTTCGCTCGACGGAAAAGCGATGACGCCTGTCCTCGCTTCCGATGACGCTCGTCATCGCTTTCGATGATTCCCGTCACCGCTTTTCGATGACGCTCCTCAGCGCTGACATCTGTCATCACCCCGTGCCCCTGTGGCGCGGGCCTGGATCGTTGCCAATGGGCGGGATCTTGTTCAGCGCCAATGTGGTTGCCCACAATCGAAAGGACGCCGGACTGGATGAGTCTCTTGCCGGTTCTGACTACGCCGCCCCGGTCCAACGCCAGGTCCCGGGCGATCCGATACCAACTGAAAGGAGTCCTGTCGCGGTTCCAACCGAGGGTATGGCGAATGACCCAGAACAGAATGCGCCACTGCGTTCCGTTCAGCGGGGTATTCAAAAGCGCGTCCAGTAACTCCGTAGGAACGCGAACGAATCGGTGTGGTTCTGGCATTTCGGCTCTCCTATCTCCTAAAGGCCTCTGGCAAGTAGAACTGCACAATTGCTTGTCGTCAGAGGTAGCGGGATTAAGGCGATGATTTTTGACATCGGTCATCGACGAGAATCGTCGGCGCAGACTTCCCGTTTATTTCTGGCGGCTTGACCATAGTCTCTCTGGAGGCCCATACGCTTCTTTTGAATGAAGAGCAGCTTAGCCCAGAGCAGGCGCGTTCCCGCCCGGTAAGCGGCGCCGCGATCCAGGGAGAGTTCCTTGGCGATGCGATACCAGGTGAACGGCGTCGTTCTTTGTTTACGCCTGGCCACCTCGCGAGTTACCCAGAGGACAATGCGCCACTCAGTTCCGCTAAGGCGAATCCGGGCGATCTCCTGTAAGAACCGCGACGGAAAAATGAGAAACGTACTCGGCCTTTGACGCGTGCTCAGGCCTTCGCTGGGAACGTCTGCTCGATATTTGACTTTGGTCTTGCGCGACACGTCCGGTGGCAAAAAGCCATGGGCCATGAGGATTTGCAGAATCTTGCGGATCCAGGCGCGGATGGTGTTCCGGTGTTTGCCGAGACGCCGGGCAACTTGAATCTGATTGCCCTTCTCTTCGGCGAGCATCTGCCAAGCCGTTCGGAGTTCGGGATCGAGTTTCTCCCAGACCCGCGCGAATTCGGCGCGGAGATCATCATCGGCCTCCGGGGATTTTAGGACGTCTTCGAGCGTCAAGGGATCGTCAGCGTCGCCTCCGATGGGTTGGTGCAAGGCGAGTGTTCTCTTGGCCAGCGCCTGCCGGCGCCGAACCCAGTTCCGCGCCTCGTTGCGAAGAGCCTTTTCTATAAAGGCTCTCCAGACGCGACGGGCCGGCGCGGGCTGCTGCTTCAGATGAAGGAGATGGCGAGCCAACTCGGCTTTCAACTCGTCTTGTTCCGGCGGTCGCGCCCTCCTTGCGGCGTGGGCAATCAATTCGAACTCCCACTCCTCAACCTTTGCACGGGAATGTTGGCGTTGTCTCTTTCGACCCACGGTGCGCCGCCCCGTGCGCAATCACGCTCCGGCTCAAGGGCCGTGACCGGCACAAGAGCCCGGCCGCTAATACGGGAGCCAGCCCCGATTAACAATTAAGCGTCTACGTCGAGAAAACGACCATGCCGTGTACCGTAGGAGACCCCTCTTGCGGTTGGCAGACTATTACAGGCGGGCGGAAAGCGCCCAGCGCGATGGTGAGGAACGACGCCACTACAATTTCAATGAATGTAAACGGCGTTCAGTGAATGGCTACGACTCCCATTAAACCCGGCCCGGAATCGCCGAGTCAAGGCGAACAGGCCCCGAGTTCGCCTCGACGAGGAATGTGCAGTTTGGAAAGTTCCGGGCCTAGATAGGTGTGGCTAACGAGCGTTCCATCGGGTCGATTTCGTGAGCGGGTTCGATCTCCGTCAGGGGAATGCGATGGACATTTTGCGAAGCCTGCCGGCCGCGAGCGTTCATTGTTGCATCACGAGCCCGCCCTACTGGGGCTTGCGGAATTACGGAACGGCGCCGCAAATTTGGGGCGGGCATCCAGCATGCTGCCATCAGTTCACCGAGGCCTTACAGCATGGGCGTCGCGGAAAGCGCGGCGTATCGGGTTCTGGAGGCCGGTTGTATCCGGGCCTCACTGAGTCCGGCCAGGGTCCTGGCAGCGGCGGCGGTGGCATGCGCTGCTGCCGCTGTGGAGCGTGGCGCGGAGAGTTGGGCCTCGAACCGACGCCGGAGCTGTACGTCGAACATCTCGTCGAAATCTTTCGCGCAATGCGGAAGGCTCTGCGAAATGACGGCACGGTCTGGCTGGTGCTCGGGGACTCCTATGCGGGTTCCTGGGGCAATCAAGGACGCAAGCCGGGGCGAGGCACCCAGAGACCCATTCACGGGCCGATGATTCAGAACCTCGACCCATATCCCATCAGGTCAAGTCACACGGGATCTTGGGTTCACAGCCATCCGACACTCAAGCCGAAGGATCTGGTTGGAATTCCGTGGCGGGTGGCGCTCGCGCTGCAGGATGAGGGTTGGTATTTGCGTTCCGACATTATCTGGGCTAAGCCGAACCCGATGCCGGAGAGTGTCATCGACCGGCCCACACGCTCGCACGAACACATTTTTCTATTGACCAAGTCCGAGCGCTATTTCTACGACGCTGTTGCCATCGCGGAACCACTGGCCAGGCCTGAGGAAGGCGCTCGCACGAACCCCGCAAAATTCGGCGGGGCACAGAAGTGCGCCGGCGCGAGACTCCAGAGTCGTCTGCATTCGGGAAACCAGTATCGCGGGACGCCCACTATGACGCGAAACCGGCGCACGGTCTGGACGATTGCGACCGAGCCTTACGCGGAGGCTCACTTCGCCACCTATCCCACCGCGGTCGTCGAACCCTGCATCCTCGCCGGCACGAGCCAGCGGGGTTGTTGCCCAAAATGTGGCGCACTCTGGCGAAGGGTGGCGCTGAAAACCTCGGTCCAGCCGATCGACTATGACGGCAAGTGGAGCCTGACGGATCCGCAATCCAGCGCCAGACGGATGCTGGCCAACGTCCGGGCGAGAAGGCAGGCGGGCGAGGCTCACGACCATCCATTCCCGGCGCCGAAGACTTTGGGCTGGGTGCCGGATTGCACGCACGGCGGCGACCCGGTGCCCTGCACTGTGCTCGATCCCTTCTGTGGGAGCGGTACCACAGGGGTGGTGGCGCTCCGTCTCGGTCGCCGTTTCATCGGCATCGAACTCAACCCGAGCTATGTCGCGATGGCGGGCCGGCGGATTGCCGCTGATGCCCCGCTACTGAACAGCCGGGGCGTCGCCGAATCGCAAAGCCCAGGAACGCGTGACAAGGAGTAATTCATGGACGATGCCAAGTTCAATCTGTTGACGCAGGAATTGCTTTCGATCCGAAGACTGGCACAGCTTTTGGATTGCTCTCCAAAGACTGTGCAAGATTGGCTGTACAAAGACCGTAAGCGGCCGAGCTCCGATCCGTTGCCGTATTACAGAATAGGTGGGCTCGTGCGGTTCAAACCCAAAGAAGTCACTGCCTGGATTGAGCGCCGGAGAGTACGTGTCGGGACACTCACATTCTCGCGGGAGCCGAACAGAATCTAATTGGGCGTCAGCGGACCAGACAAAATTGTAAAATAACTCTCGCAATGAAACAGAAATGGCGCAATCGGGCTTTGGAACGCGGAGTTGTCATCGACAAAGCGCGGGGGTATGTTTACGTGCGATTCAAGCGCCAGGGTCTAGTCCGAAAAGAGTTAATCGGACGGACCACGGATCCAGACGTGATTGACAGGGCTAACTTCCGGGCCCAGCAGATTCGGCACGATAGGAGAAGCGAGATCCCAGGTTTTGATCCCAGGAAGAAGCGGCTCCTGGTCGAGGACGTGGCCGATCTTTTTTTCAAGCTTCATGGTGAGAAGCGCCCGTCGACCAAGGGTATCGGGCAATTCGTTCGTTACGTCCGGTTGATCAAAGAAGCGTGGCGCGGCCGGTATGTCGATTCCATGACCGGGGACGACATGCGGGACTACCGCGAGCGCCGTCGCAAAGAGGGAGTCTCTGAGAGCACGGTCAACCGGGAACAAACCGCGATCATAACGATGTTTAACAAGTTGGTGGATTGGCGGAGGAACGGGCAGATTCCAAAGAGCGTTCTGCTTCCAGACGGGAATCCCGGTCGTGGGGTTCGGAAGATCAGTGAGGACCGCTTTATCCGAGGGCGGTTGCTTTCGGACGAGGAATACAAGAATCTTTGGGCTTGCGCGGATCAGCGGACCCGCAGAATTATTTTGGCCGAGATGAGCCTACCGCTGAGGCTTGAGGATCTCAAGCGATTGAGCAAGAAAGACATCAATCACAAACTCTCACAGTTTAAGGGCGTGCAAGCGAAAACCGGCAAGGAATACGCGTTGCCGATCAACGAGGTCCTTTGGAAGCTGATTGCCACAGCGCAAGGCGATCAGATCTTGGACTTTACCGGCTTTGAAACCCGCTGGAAGCGCGTTATCAAGCGGGCGGGCCTAAAAGGGCTTCAGTTTCGGGACCTGCGGCGTACCGCGGCAACGACACTACATGACAGCGGGGAGAAACTCAGAACCATTTCGGCTATGCTGGGTCACAGTTCCGTGGCCACTACGATCCGGTATCTTGGGCTCAAAGATGAGAACCTGAAACAGGCGGGAAATATCCTGGCGGCCAAGTACGGACCTCCCCTAGAAGATGTTAGAAATCGTGTAGAAAGTGTACCAGATAGTGTCCCAACGCTCTCGGAAACAGCGGTACAGAATTTAAAGAAAGGCATCGATTTATAGACATTTTTGGCGGGGTAGCTCAGCTGGTTAGAGCGGCAGCTTCATAAGGTGTTTAAATGGGGTACCGAGGCCTACCGAAAAGGACCGTCTCCGACGGAAGCACCTTCCGAAGTCTACTGGCGAATACCGTCCGTCTCGGTTACAAAGTGTCCCAAAAAGTATACCACACGAATACTGTGCCGAAGATTTCCCTTAGGCTGGCAAGCGCTTCTACGTGGGCGGTGAAAGCAGAGTGATCGCGAAGACCTGTATGCGTTCATCTCTAGGGTCAACTGCCGGGGCCGATATCTTACCCTAGTGAAAGCACCGCCTCCCGATATTCTGCCACTTCTTATCAAGAAATTTGTCGCGCTAAAACGACCTTATCTGCACTACCGATTGAAAGCCGCTTAGTGCCGTAAAGCTGTTCTACCTAACAGGTGGAAGGGCTCCAAACTAAGAAAGGTTGATCGCCAAACTGTGGAATAGGCACAAGTTGACCGAGTCACTGGCGCAGCGCATAGGCGGGGTGGTGCAAACGAATCCATGCCTCCACAATGGTCCGAAACTCCTCCGCGGTTGACATAAGCTCTTCCAATTCCGTATCGCTGGCGACGAGTGCGAAATCGTAATCGACTTGGTTCCGTTTACGGCGACACATGTCGAAGTAGGCGACCATCTTGGTGATTTTAGATCCCATAGCCAACTCAAGGGATTCGAAGGTGCTTTGGTGATGACCGAGACCGGTCACGCGGTAGCCTGAACATGCAATGACCATTTTGGCGAGCTGCAAGACAGCATTATAGGCCGTCGCAAAGCGACGGTCCGCAGAGATCATCTCCACGCCTGCGTCTTTGAGATCGCGTGCGACGACATCCCTGAGATCAGAGATCTCTTGGAGGCTCGTCCTATGGCGCTTGACGCGCCCGTTCGTTACCAACGTCTCCCAGGTCATCCTCGTTTCCAAATATGAAAAGCTCTTTGCCAGCAAGCACGGTCTTCAGGAAATTATTACTGGTTTTCAACTTTTTCGCAAACTCTGTTGGGCTGTAGACTGTGGGGTTGATGCTGCGGCCGACTTGGGGTTCAAGCTCGCGTAGTGCCGCGGCGACGTCTGCCAAGCGAAGTGAACCGATGATCATGAGATCCACATCGCTTGATGAGCGCTCCTCAGAAGAAGCCATGGAGCCATAAACGAACGCGATCGGCATTCGCGGAGCGAATGGCTTAAGCGCGTTTCTTAGAATGTCTACCAGGGCGACGGTCTTGATTAGCAGGTCGCGAATTTCGGGGAAAATCGGGCAAACGGGGTCTGCCTTGAAGTAAACCCGATTTCCGTCTTTGCGTCGAATCAAAATGCCTGCGGCGACCAGAATGGCGGCATCGCGCTGAATGCTCGATGGCCGCAGGTTTAGCGAGCGTGCCAGTTCATGAAGATACCACCAGCGCTCCGGTTGCAGGTGCGTCCTGGAGAGGACCTTCTGCCTGGAGGTCCCGAGGGGTGCATCCAGCGGGTTTATTGTACGCATGCTACGTACGATTGTACGTCTTTTGCGGCTGTAGTCAAGACTGCCGGGCTAAAACATGGCGCCTCGCACGTGATGGCGGCTTCAAATGGTGCCACGAGCGCGCGCTCGCGGAAATTCAGCCGATCGAGCGTAAGACTTTGCGTTTCCGGCGCTTCAATGAGGCCGCGAGCGCGCGCTCGCGGAAATGCGAGCAACTGCAGGTGTCGCCCGCCGGAGTGGTGGCTTCAATGAGGCCGCGAGCGCGCGCTCGCGGAAATCAAACTGTCGCACGCGGTGGACTTTGCCAAGTCCAGCTTCAATGAGGCCGCGAGCGCGCGCTCGCGGAAATAGCTACTTCGCTATCTTATTCAGTTTTCAATGATCTTTCACCGCCCTCGCGACCGGTTGGCGTTTTCTCAACCCGACATCCCACTCTACCATCGACCTTAGCCACGTAAACCGATATCTCCCAGTCGCTTACCACTCCGCGAGCGATCCCCGCATTCGCCGCCGCATCCCGCCGCTCGCACCCGCCTACCGCGTCGTAAACACCGGATATTCCCCAATCTCCCCCTCCACCACCCGCGCCAGCAACCGCGACTGGATCTCCAGCAACCGCCGATAACTCACCCGATATTCAAACAGCGGATGCGTGACCAGCGTGTCCATCCGCATCTCATACGCCCGGAAAAATCCCTTCCGGCCGCCCGCCGTCAGGGCCACCGCTGCCCCGGCCCGCACGAAATCCCGTGCCGTCACCATCCCCGTATTCACCGCCGTCAGCACCGCTGAGTCCACAATCAGGGAACGAAACGGCTCCATCAAATCCAGCGCCAACGCTGGCCGTCCGAACCGCGGCTGATGATAAAAACCCACATAGGGGTCGAACCCCGCCGCGTAACACGCCACCGTCAGATCCTTTGCGAGCAGGCTGTACCCCAGCGACAACATCGCATTCACCGGGTCTCTCGGGGGACGCCGATTCCGCCCGTCCATTTCGAACGGCAGCGGTATCGTTCCCTCCACATCGTCCGGCTTCATCATCCCCGCGAACTCTCCGAAGTACATCCGCGCGGCACTCCCCTCGATCCCCAGCAGCTCCTCCAGCGACCCGGCCCCCTCGGCCCGATCCGCCATCTCCTTCATGCCCGCCAGCGTGTGCCGGTTCGGCTCCACATGGTTCCGCTGCAATAGCGTTCTCTGATTGCGAATCTTCCCCGCCACCAGCCGCCGCGCGATCGTCCTCG
>OCTA010002773.1_pt1 | contig 15759 bp, 5 predicted proteins | sample 1538991 | NCBI WGS metagenome assembly OCTA01 (sample SAMEA3539302, study PRJEB22396) | soil metagenome | biome: tundra; feature: field; material: soil | place: USA | collected 2010-05 | depth 0.15 m | reverse complement strand
GCCAACGGCTCACCGCAAATCGGGCCGGTCACAATCAACGAAATCATGTATCACCCGCTCGACATCACGAACGTCGTCAGCGGCGTCACCAACGTCAGCGACGATTCGCGTGATGAGTTCATCGAGCTTTTCAATCTTTCGACGAACACGGTGGACTTGAGCGGCTGGATGCTCACGGGCGATGTGTCGTTCGCCTTCACCAACGGCACGACGCTCGCTGCCGGCGGTTATTTATTGCTCACGAGTTTTGATCCGTCGGTGACGACGAATCTCACGGCGTTCCGCAGTTATTACAGCCTGTCCACCAGCGTCCCGATTTACGGGCCGTATTCCGACAAGCTGCCGAACAATACGGCGGTTCTCGAACTCGCGTCTCCGCTGTTGATCGGCGGCTATACGAATTATGTCAACGTGGACAAAGTCGAGTATCGTGACGACTCAACCTGGCCCGGCAAGGCCGACGGCAAAGGCTCGTCGCTGTCGCGCGCCAGCAGCAGCGTCATCGGCAACAACGTTGCGAACTGGGGCAGCAAGACACCCACGCCCGGCGCGGTGAATCTCGGCGTCGTCACCAACGCCGTCATCGCCACGCCTTCGCCGCTGCCCGGCGGTGTCGTAGGCGTCGGTTACACCAACACGTTCGCGGCCAGCGGCGGTTCGACGCCGTATTCGTGGAGCATCACGTCGGGTTCCGTGCCGGGACTTTTGCTCGCGACCAACGGGATTTTGAGCGGCACACCGGCTGCGGCGGGAACCAATATTTTTACCGTGCAACTGGCCGACAGCATCGGCTTCACGACCAACAAGCAGTTCACCCTTGTCATCGTCACCACTGCGCCGGCCATCACGACCGGCTCGCCGCTGACGAACGGCACGATTGGCACCGCGTATTCGCAAACCCTCGCCGCGTCCGGCGGAACTGCGCCTTACACCTGGAGCCTCGCGGGCGGTGCGCTGCCCGGCGGACTCACGTTGAACAGCGCCGGTGTGATCAGCGGCACGCCCACGACCAACAGCACGTTCAACTTCACCGTGCAATTGGCCGACACTTACGCACTCACCGCGAGCAGCGCGTTTTCGCTGACGATTTTGGCCGCGCCGCTCGCCATCACCACGACCTCGCCCATGCCCGGCGGACAGCAGGGAAATTCATATTCGCAAGCATTGACGGGCGCGGGCGGCCTCACGCCGTATTCGTGGAGTCTCGCCGGCGGTTCGCTGCCGCCGGGACTTTCGCTGGACAATCTCGGCGACATCACGGGCACGCCGACCAACCTCGGCACCTTCAATTTCACCGCGCGATTGACCGACAACCTTGGCACGAACGTCACCAAGCCGTTCGCCATCACGATTGTTTCGCCAATCCTGGCGATCACCACGATCGCCCTGCCTGACAGCACGGTGGACGTGGCGTATTTGCAGACGCTCGCCGCTTCCGGCGGCACGCCGCCTTACAGTTGGAGCATCACCTGGGGCGCGTTGCCGGACGGCTTGAATTTGAGCGGCGCGGGCGTGGTCAGCGGCACGCCGACCAACGCAGGAACATTCAGTTGCATCATCCGCGTCGCGGACAGCACGGTCGCGGTCGCGCAGCAACTATTCACCATTGAAATCGCCCACAGCGCGCCGTCGCTTTCAGTGGTAAGCCACGCCGGCGGAACTTTTCAATTGCAGGTCGCGGGCGACACCGGGGCCGATTACGAAATTGATTCCACGACGAACCTCGTTGACTGGAATTCGGTCTTTACAACCAATTCAGCGGCCACGCCGTTCAACTGGAGCGACCCCGGCGCGGGCAAACCCGCCACGTTTTACCGCGTGCAGCTGACGCCGTAACCAGCCAGCGCAAACGTCGCCGGCGTCATTTTGCAAAATGAACGTAACCCGGCGCGTTGAACTGATGCGAGCCGCGCTTGTCGCGGATCAAAATGCCGTCGCCCGCAACTATTTTCCCGATGCAGCTCAATTTCAACTTGGGAAATTTTTTCTGCCACGCGTCCAGCAGTTTCACCGCGTCTTTGCTGGCGATGGTGAACAGCAGTTCGAAATCCTCTCCATCTGTCAGCGCGGAAGCAAACGCAGGTTTGGCCGACGAGTTTTCCCGCGCCGCTAGTTTTGCCGCGCGCGAAACCGGCACGGCGGATTTCAAAATCTCCGCGCCAACCTTGCTTGCGTTTAGAATCTGCCGCACATCACCGCCCAGCCCGTCGCTCAAATCCAGCATCGCATGAATGTGAAAATGTTCGGCCAGCCAGCGCGCCTCGGCAATGCGCGGCTCGAATTCCAGATGCTTTTCCACCAGCGAACCGCCGAGTTCGCCCGTGACAAAAATCGCATCTCCGATTTTTGCGCCATCGCGCAGAATTTGTTTTCCGCGCGGCACGGTGCCGAGCAGCGCGATGGAGATCAAAATGCGTTCAGGATTCGTCGTCGTCTCGCCGCCCACGATGGCGACGCCAAATTTTTCCGCGAGCGAATTCAGTCCGTCGTAAATTTTCGCCACGAACTCTGCGTCGAAATTTTTTGGCAGCGCGATGGTGACAAGCGCCGCCGTGGGCGTGCCGGCCATCGCCGCGATGTCGCTCAAGCAGCGGGCCAGCGCCTTGCGCCCGATCTTTTCGGGCGGCGTTTCCTGGGTGAAATGAATCCCCTCCACCACCGCGTCAGTCTTGAACAAAATCAGTTTCTCCGGCACGCCCAGATCCAGCACGGCGCAGTCGTCGCCCGCGCCGACGACCACGTTTTCATTGGCCGGCAGCGTTTTCGTCAGGCGCGCGATGAGTTCAAATTCGTTCACGTCAGGTGCGGCGCGCGGGAAACTTTTTCCAGCCATTGGTTCAGTTGCGGCAGAAAATGGAGCACGACCAGGTTGACCGTGTTGAACAGGGAGTGCGCGGCCACCGGGGCGAGCAAACAGTCGGTTTTTTCGTAAAGCCGGGTGAACACCAGCGCGAGCAGGAACAGCGGCACGAACGTCCCGGCGTCGAAATGGATGCCGGCAAAAATCGCGCTCACGCCGAACAGTGCGGTGCGCGGCGAACCGATCTGCTTGATGAACGGATATAGCATCCCGCGAAAAATGAATTCCTCGGCAACCGGCGCGATGACCACGGCGAACAGCACGAAATAGCCGCGCGCCCAGACGGATTTCGCGGCCAGCAGCAGTTCCACCGCGCGCTGGTTTTCCGGCGGCACGCCGAACCGGGACAGAATGGTGACGGATGCACTTTGCAGCAGCCAGACCACCGGCAGCGCCAGCGCCAGCACGCCGGCGGCACGCAACAACGACTTTTTCAAATCCGCATTGCGCAGCCCGAACGCCTCGCCCCAGCCGGTCTGGTGCAACCGCAGAAAAATGAAAATCAAAATCCACGCCACGCCCTGGACACCGAGCGTGCCGAGCAGCAAAAAACCGAAGTCGTCTTCGTGCCTGAACCCGACGACGCGCGCGCCGTGCAGCAGCGCCGCCACGAGGCTGGTGAAGCAAAAGCTCGCGAGCAGCGACATGCAAAACGTCAGCACATATTCGGGCTGCCACGGTTTTCTCGACAACATGCCGGGAGTCTAGCGCGGCGGCACCGGCGAGACGATGCCATTTTTAGGAGTGTCATGATTGGGGGGCGTCAGGCGGCGGCATCGTTTGTGCGCCGGGAGTTTCGGTCGCTCGGATTATCGCCGACAAGTCGCGACGCTTTCGGCGTAACGAGGACGCCATCCGCGCCGCGCAGTGATGGCGGCTGCGCCCTTGTTCATTACATTATCCAACCACCCGATCAACCCGAGGAGAACCGCTAATGGCCAACCTTAAATTGTCTTTCAATTAGCACTATAAGGTTATCCACTTTGCAAAATAAATGTTGCTATATTTCAGTTGGATGTCAAATTGGCACGTCCCCCAGGTTTGGCGACCGTTGGCTCGCAGTAGCGGCTGTGTTGCGCGTGCTTCCCTCCTCTTGCCCGACCCCGGAGAATTCAGGCAACTCAAACAGCTAATGAAGACAGAAGTTCTGTGATGAAAACGCGTTTATTCTCTCGTTTCAACGCTCGCTCTGCCCACAGCATGCGGGTTCGCTTGGCCGGTTCTGAACTGCACGTTAAACCTTCACCCTAACTCGATTCGAGAATTTGTGGCGACAACCAATGATTAAAATTCAGTGCCGTCCCATAGGAAACATGCACAAAACCATTGATTTTATTGGCGATTTGAAATCGGATGGGTGTTTTAAGTGGCACACTCCGTCCCATGGCGTTCAAAAATGTCAAAAAGCCTTTATTTTCGGCGGTTTTCATGCGTTTTCTATGGGACGGCTGTGATTAAAATTATGAAAACCAACCCCAACATCAGAGTTCAATCACAACCCAATCCATTCCGAGGGAAAAAATATCTGGCCCTGACTGCCTTGCTGCTGGTGCCGGCGGCGAGCGCTTTGGCCCAGGCCTTTTGGCAAGGCGGCACCAGTGACTACAACGTCGCCGGGTCATGGAACCCAACTGGTGTCCCCACCGGCAATGCCTCCAACGACAGTGGCACCAACAATGTCGTGTTCATCCAGCCGGGCGACCCGCTTTGGGCGCATGGCGATACACTTGCTGGTCAAGGTGCCGGCACCGGCGGTTCGTATCTGCAAACGGGTTCGACCAACAACACTGGTGGCGGCAACTGGATACGCCTTGGGATTGGCACTGGCAGCATGGGTTACTACGTTTTGAGCAATGGCGTGGTGAATTGCGGCGGGCAAACTCATATCGGCGAGAATGGAACCGCAGTGATGGAGATTGATGGCGGCATCTATAACGCCGGAGTTAATGGCGGCAATCCCTTCTGCGCGGGCGATGGTGACTTCGGCAATGGCACCGTCGGCACGCTGCTCATGACCGGCGGCACCATCAATACGACCCACGAAATGTGGTTCGGCGAGGCCAACAGCGGTCGCGTCGGCACCGGACATTTCATCATGCACGGCGGTATTATCAACGCGGGCTTCTGGTTTGTGATTGGCCGGTTTGGTGGCGTTGGCGATGGTTACATGGACGGCGGCACCATCAATAAGGCCAACAACGGCAACTGGCAAATGGGGGTCGGCACGACCACCGGTCCCATTGGCGCGCAGGCCACTTTCACGCAGGTCGGCGGCACCATCAATTGCGCCAGCGAATATCAGATTTCCACGGATAACAACCTCGCGGTTTGCACCAATAACATCAGCGGCACTGCGGTATTGATGGTTGACAACTGGCTGGCCGTCGGTCGCTTTGGCGGCATGGGCACGTTGAACCTATCAGGCAGCGCGGCGGTGACCAAGACGAGCGTCAACGGCGGCAACGTCACGCTGGCGAGCGGTAGTAGTGTCGGCACCATTAATCAGACGGGTGGCGCTTTCACCAACACGGCTACACAAACTTGGATCGGCGAGAATAACATTGGCATCTGGAACTTGAGCGCCGGCACGGCAGTGCTGGGTGTGATTCATCTTAGTCAAAATTCGGGAGCCAACGGCACTTTCAATCTGAACGGCGGCAATCTGACCGCGACCGAAATTACTGCCAATGGCGGCACGGGAAACTTCCATTTCAATGGCGGCACGCTGCACGCGGGGGCAACCAGCACTACGTTCATGCATGATCTGGCGCTTGCTGACCTGCAAGCTGGCGGCGCAATCATTGATTCCGCAGGTAACAATGTCACCATCAATCAAGCGCTTACCGATGGCGGTGGCGGCGGCTTGACCAAAAATGGCAACGGCACGCTCACCCTTGGTGGCATAAACAGCTACACTGGCGCGACCGTTGTTAACGCGGGCACCCTGACTACCACCACGGCCAGCCTGGCCAATGGAACTTATTCCGTGAGTGACAACGCCGGCTTAAATGTGGCTGTGCTGGCGGCCAATGCGCAATTCGGTGCGGCTGCGGCGAGCTTGGGAACCATCACCGGAGCGGCCGTTGGTTTTAACCTCGGTGGGTTCGGCAATCCTTCGGCGGCGGCGCTGAACATCGCCGGCAACATGGCGGTGAACGGCACCATAGCGATAAACATCACCGACGCCTTGCCGCAGTTGGGTCAGTTCCCGCTCATTCAATATGGCACCAAGACTGGTTCCGGCTCCTTCACGATTGGAACGCTTCCCACTGGCGTGGTAGCCAGCATCGTCAACAATGTCGCCAACAAATCCATTGACCTGAACATTACCAGCGTCGCGCTGGACCTCTGGGATGGCCTGGCGGGCGGCAACTGGGACATTAATCTGACCACGAACTGGATCAGCGCCGGAACCGGACTGCCTACGTTTTACACCGATGGCAGCTCGGTGGTATTCAACGACACCGCGCTCGGCATCACCACCGTCAATCTCGTGACGAATGTTCAGCCCGGCTCCATCACCATTTTGAACAATAGTTCCAACTACACGCTTGTGGGCAAAGGTAAGATCAACGGGAACATCAGCCTGAACAAGCAGGGCGCGGCTATCTTCGCGATCTATAACACGAATGGCTATGCCGGACCGACGGTTCTCTCCGGCGGCACGCTTGTGGTCAGCAATCTCGCCAACGGCGGCGCGATCAGCTCGATTGGTTCGTCTTCGGCCAACCCAACCAATCTGGTGCTGGCAGGTGGCGCATTGAGTTACGCGGGACCGACGGTCACCATTAATCGTGGATATAATCTGCAATTCGACTATGGCAGCAACGGCGTGGTGCTCAACAACACCATGGATTTGCAGGGCAATCTGACCCTTACCGGTCCGGCGACGGCCGTCTCGGCTTCCAGCTTCGTCAAATCTGGCCCGGCTAAGTTGACCTATGCCGGAGCCAACACCAACGAACTGTCTGGCGGCGCCTTCCCCGGCTATAACGTCGGTGCCGGCACTGTGGTTTTTGACGGATCAAGCGGCGGCCAGACCAACCACACTCAGAGCGAACTCTGGGTTGGCGGTTTTTCCAACAGCGCGGCGGCCTTGATCTTGACCAACACCACGTTGACTATAGATAGTTGGCTGGCCATCGGTCGCGGCAACGGCACGAACGGGTATCTGTCCACGGCTACGTTGTATAACTCCTCGCTTACGTCCGGCAACGCTTCGTTGGGATACTGGGGCGGCATTGTTAATAATCTCGCGCAGCAGCAGTTGACCTTGAATGGCACCTCGACCTTCAGGGAGAACGGGAACTTCAATATTGGCGAGAGCGCCGGCTCAAGTTCCACCGTCACCATCAATGACAGTTCCTGGATTTCCACACCCAACCGAATTCTTATCGGTATGCAAACGGGTGCCACCGGCTCGGTCATGATCGCCAGTTCCGGCACGCTGACCAATGGCGGCTGGGTTTCCATCGGCGATCCGGGCGTGGCCACCGCCACGTTAAAGAATAACGCAGTCTGGCAGGCGCTGACTGATTTCAATGTCACGGATGTTACGGGCGACCCGACCTCACCCAGCATTGGCACGATCAACATTCAAGACAATGCCTCGTTAATTATCAACACTCTTTATGTCGGCAAAAGTGGGGAATGTTACGGCACCGTGAATCAAAGCGGCGGCTTGGTGCAACGCGGTTCTGGCGGTAGCGACTGGCGTATCGGCGGCAACCTTAGCGGCGTTGTCAATCAGTTCGGCACTTATAATTTGTCCGGCGGCACACTGAACATGGGGAGTGCCAACTTCCAAGTGGGAGCCTATGGCACGGGTGAATACAACCAGTCCGGAGGCACCGCCATTTCATCCGGCGGTTATCCTGATGTCGGTCGCTTTGCCGGTGGCGTGGGAGTTTTCAACCTGTCCGGCGGCACGTTCTCGGAACTGGGCACGGTCCAGTCATTCCTTGTCGGGGAAGCCGGCACCGGCACGCTGAACGTCAGCGGCACCGGGCAGTTGCTTATTACCAACAATCTCGGCCTCGGCTGGGCCTCCGGGGGCAATGGCACGTTGAACCTCACTAACGGCAGTATCACGGTCTATAACAGCGTGATCCTCGGCAACGCCGCTGGCGGTTCAGCCACGGCTAACCTTTACGGCGGCACGCTTGCTACCAGGCAGGTTTTGGGCAACGTCAGTGCCAGCAGCTACCTGAACATCTATGGGGGCGTCCTGCAGGCTTTGCCCGGTGCAAGCAACAACTTCATGAGCGGCGTGTCGGTGGCCTACTTCTATTCCGGCGGCGCGACCATTGACAGCGGCACCAATGCAATCACCTTGGCGCAGGATCTGTATGATGGTGACGGTTCCGGCAATTTGACGAAACTGGGCAGCGGCACACTGGCGCTGAACGGATACTGCTATTACATGGGTTCCACCACCGTCACTGCCGGCACGCTCGGAGGCAGCGGCACTCTCACCGGTCCCGTCGTGGTTTCCGCCGGAGCCACGCTCTCGCCGGGCGTGGGCACGGGCATCAACACTCTGACGGTTAACAACAACCTGACGTTGGCTGGCAACCTGGCTGTGGATATTAATGAGTCCTTGTCTCCCTCCAATGATCTGGTGATGATATTTGGCACGCCGACCAAAACGGGCACCGGCACGGTGAAGGTGTCCAATCTCGGACCGACACTGGCAGTCGGCGACAGCTTCACGCTGTTCAACCAGCCGCTGATCAACGGCGGCGCGCTCACCGTCATTGGTGGCGGTGCGGTCTGGACCAATAAGCTCGCCTTGGACGGTTCAATCCAGGTTGTTTCATTGGAGCCGCCGACCTATACCAACAGCGTCAACATCAATACCGGTTTCACCCTGATCGCCAACCAACTCGACCACGGCAGCAACACGCTTGACGAGGTTATGCCCGGCGTGCCGGATGGCTCCGTTCTCTACAAATACAACAATACCAGCTCGAACTGGAGTGCTTCTGCCTACAACGCGACCACCGGCGGATGGGTGCCCGGCGGCCTCACCCTTAACCCCGGTGAAGGTGCCTTCTTCCAAAGCCCCACGACCTTCAGCCTCACCTTTCACGGGACGCCGCATGTGCCCGTGCTGCCGGCCATCATTCCGAGTGGTGCCTGTTATCTGCTCAGCCGCCAGACCAATGACATCGGCAATTATGACAACATCGTCGGGACAGCTCCGACGAACGGCGCGAAGGTGTATAAGTGGAATGGTGTCGGTTACGACACTTACCTCCGCGTTGGTGGGACGTGGTCTCCCTCAGCGCCCACAGCCGCCGTGGGCGAAGCGGTCTGGATTTCTCCCTCTGGCGGAGGAGGGCCGGCGCCCGTTCCTACAAACTCCTTTGTAATCTACAACGGTTTGCTGCACGAGTCACGTGGTCCTGCCACGTTGAGTTTGAACACACAGTCCAATCAATTAACAGTCGGTAATTTGGACAGCAGCGGCCAGGCTGGAGTCGCGATTTTATTGAAACCGGGTCGGAATTTTTCGGCGCAATGGTCGTCTTTGGACCCAACGAACGGGTTGCCGAATGGGGCCTATTTTCAGAGTCAAATGTTTGGCACCGCCGGCTTGGTAACCAATGGACTGTTAGGCTCTTGGATGGTGACCAAGGCGGGAACCAGCAACTATGTCGTCACGGCGGACTATTCCCCGGTGGGAGCTTTCACCGAGACGGTGCAAGTGTATAACGGGAACAATCTGGTGGCCACAATGAGCGGTCAAAGCGGGAATCTCTGTTCGATCTTTTCTTGCGTCGCTGACGACGAACATGGGGATCCCTTGCCCCCCGGACCTTTCGGGCCGCAGCCGCTTGGCCCCAGCCTAACTATGTTTGGTCCGACGAGGGTGGTTCTCCAAGGCGGGTTGTCGGTGGTGGGGGATCGCATCCTGCTATTGCCGGAAGGCGCGCCGTTGGTGGATTCAGTATCGGGAGTGACATTCCTGACGAAAAACATTCCCAGCATTGTGATCACCAACGAGCAGACGATGACCGCATTGGGCCTGGCACACAACGGCGGACTGGATTACCTGCTTGCCAATAATCCCCTGCCAACCAATACCACCATGCGGTTGACATTTAACCAGTTCATGAGCCTGGTCGGCACGACCTCGAATTACCTGGCTAGTTTGGGCATCAGTCCCACAGATATTCGCAACGGAGTCACCAGCTATCTCCAGGAAAACACAAATTTGAACATGTTTTATGTTGACGGTGGAACGACCTATTATGGATCTCCTGTGCCCACTGACCAGTGGCCAGACTACGTCATTAACACTATGGTGGCTCAGGGAACCATGACTGCCCGCTTGGGCGCACAGCTCAACTATATCTACGGCTTGGTAACCAATAATACCGATCCGTCCACGGTGTTGGCCTATGTTACTGGCAACCTGATGAATTACACCAACTGGGATTCTTCTGAGCAGGGCCAAATCTCGAACTTTGTCGCGATCTACGAAGCGTCCGACGCGCACTGGCAAAGTCAAACCAACGGCCAATCGCAGTCTTTTCTCAAGCTCAAGTTCAAGTGGTCGTGGCATGACTTCGCCGATGCCGTTGGCGGGGCAGTTGGCGGGGCGGTCGGAGGTCCGACTTTGGTCGGGGGTGCCGTCGGCGCGGTCGTCGGCGCGTGCGTGGCTTCGTCGTTCGTGCAGAATAGTGACAAGTCAGTTGCCATGGCGGTGCCCGGAGTAATATTCGTGCAACCAATTGGCACCTTGCCGTTTCAGGGAACAGTAAACCAAGCGGTGGGGCTTTGCACCTTGGATCTGCAGCTTGGCAACCTCGTTTGCCTGCCGTTGAGCAATGGTGTCCCGTTTGGGGTTACGATACCGCTGAACCCGGGGAACGATTTTGCAGGCACTTTTTTGCCTCTGGATCCGGACAACACATTGCCTGTGGGGGCATATGTCCAGAGCCAGATGATCGGCACCTTTATTGGTGTGACCAACCATTCGTTGGGATCGGCGCGATTCACCAAGGCAGGAACTAGCAACTACGTCATCACCGTGGATTATACACCACTTGGGTCGTCCACCCACACGGTGCAGGTCTATAACGGATCTGTTCTAGTGGCGCAGGTGACCGGGCAAACCGGGACGACATGCGCGACGGTCAAACTCCCACCGGGAACATGCACAATAAATACAGAGTTGAACATGGAATGGCCCAAGCCCACTTTAATTACCATCAGCGGCGGACCCGCGGTCCTGGGCACCGGGATACTGATGATACCCGAAGGGGCGGCACCGGTCAGTTCCATAACCGCCGAACAAATTCTGGCGGCCTACATTCCGTGAATTACCATCACCAGTGAGAGCGTGTCGGTCACTTACGCAGGTTTGCCCCTAACTGGGCTCGGCAATGCCACCCTGATTGCCAACCAACTCGATCATGGCTCTAATACCTGGGATGTGGCCAACCTTGGCTCCAGCGGCGATGACGGGGTATCCATTGGCTTGCCGGACAAACTGGCGTTGGATGTGGGATGGCAGCCGTTGGATGCGTCGAACACGCTGCCGGTAGGAGCCTATGTTCAGGAGCACATAGTCGGGACGGTCAACGGCATTACGAATGATGTGTTGGGCACTGTTACCATGACCAAGGTTGGAACCAGTAACTATGTCATGTCGGCGGACTGGAGGCAGATTGGAGTGACCCACTACACGGTGCAGGCCTACCGTAATGGAGTATTGGTGGCGCAGGCGACGAACCAGAATGGGGCGTCACTGGCGGTTTGTAACATCTACGGTGACTCAGGCTGCATACCGTTGCCACCGATCCTGGGAGGCGGGTCGGATTGGGAGACGAATCAGACCGGCGGGCCATTGCCATTGGTGACCATTGCGGGAGGCGCAAGCGTGACATGCGACCATCTCTACGTCATCGCAGAAGGCGTGTCGGGGACGCCAACTGCCTTGCAGATCACGGCATCCCAGGTGCCTTCCTTAAGCCTGACGACCGTGACCGTTTCACCGGTGCTCGTGAATTTGAGCAAGTCCAACCAGAACGTAACGTTACTGTGGTATGGCACGGGTGTCCTGCAACAATCTTCCGATCTCAAGAACTGGTCGGTCGTGAACGGAGCCACCTCGCCTTACACCGTCCCGATGACTGGCACAAAACAATTCTACCGTATCAGTCAGCCGGTTCCATAGTGACACCACTGGCTTAAGATCAATTCGAATCAGACCGGGAATCGCAGTTCCCGGTCTGATTGTTTTCCCCCAGCTCTTAACCCGTAAATACCGTTGGTTGGACGAATGCACCGTTGCAGGCCAGCCCCAACACCGTGCCAGCCAATCAACCGAAGCAATTCTTCCGCTTGCGCAGCCCTTAGCGAGGCATACATTCACAGGACGGTTCAAGACCGGGGGCTTCGGCCCCCGGTCGTTTTTGTGGCATGGATCAACCCCGGGAAACGAGTTGGTCAATCAGTATTGACAATGCCTGCCTTTCCATCACTGTTCCGCGTTCCATTCCTGCTCGAACCTGGCGTTCGTTTGCGGTTTGATTTGCAGGATTTATTTTCGCCCGCAACGCATGAATGTTGAACAACTGACCCAAGCCAAGTCGCTCGGATTTTCCGACCGGCAGATCGCCCATCTCACCGGTCGCACGAAAGACGAGGTTCGCGCCACGAGGTTCGCGCCCGTCGCAGGCAGTTGGGTCTCGTCCCGATTGATCTCCTTGCGGAGGGTGCGTCGCCTAGTTCGGAGCCTGCACTCCGATCTGCGGCCGCTCGGCATTTCACGGATTAAGCCCTTCCCTTTGGCGCGAACCCGGCATATACTCCTTTCGTGCCCACAAAATCGGATTTTCACTGCAACATCCGCGCGAGCTTTGCGGCGGCGTTCCGCACTTGGCGGATCAAGAACAACATTCCCCTGAAGAAAATAGCCAAGGATTTGGGCCTGTCGGTGGCCACGATTGATTCCTGGGAACTCGGCAAGCGGTTTCCCACCGGCTACAATTTTGAGATGCTGGTAAATTATACCGGCCTGCCGCCGTGCCGGCTCTTCTGCGTGATGGCGGACAAATGCGTGCCCGCCGATTGCCTGCTTGCGTTGGGCAAAAAGCCTTGAAAAGCCATCGGCTGCGCCCGCCGATTACACTTTAAGTGTAATTTATCCTAAACTTTACCCTTGCTTCTTCGCGAAGCCTTGCTAGAGTCATTCGTATCACCACCATTTCTGGTTCTAAGGCCGTGAACCTCTAATTCTGGCCATAACTCGGTTAAGTCGCTGAACTCACGGCCAAAAAAACTGATGAAAAAATATATCGCCCACTCGTTCTGGTTGCGCTGGACTTTTGGCGCTTTCCTCCTCGCGGCCCTGACCGCGAAGGCACAATTCACACAATTCATCCAATACGACCCTGGCCTTTTTGACGTTAATATCGCCTTTGGCTGTAATTGCACATGTTTCTGCCACACAAACATGGTTGACACCAACAACCCCATCAGTGTGTTTTTGGCCGCGAATCCGCCTAATTACGTTTACGCCAGCGGTGCGATGTCACCAGTAGGCCAACTGGTTCCGCCGCATTGGACGGAATTTCTTCCCTGCAATCCCCCTACCTACGACACTTACGGCAGCTCGCACGCTTTCAGCTTCGAGGGATGGACTACGATGACAGGGCCTAGAATTTCCAATCTTACCGGAAACAATCTTGGGGTAACTTACACACCTGGTCAGCCCGTTGAATTTCCATTGCGATTCGACTTTTACGCGAACGCACTCACTCCATATCCTGGTAGTCCTGGCAATCCTCAAATACCTACAGCATACTTGGGCTATTGTCAGCCTTATCCTTGGGACGTGAATGTGACGATGCAGTTGCAGAATGGGCAATATTATTATATGGAGCAGCAGCTTGTCGTGGCGTATTTTCCCGGGGAGGACGCTCCGCCAGCGCTCGAAACCCCGGTGGACTACTTGGAAACCAACGGACTGCTGAACATCACGCTCCTTTGCACCAACGGCACCACCATTGATGTAAACAGCGCCACCATTACCGCCACGCTGCTTCCCCAGAACATACCAGCCCCGCTCCCCATTGTAGCCGAAGTGCCTTCTGCTGACTTATTCACGAATTGGAGTTGGCCGCTCACATACCTAGACACGCCTGACCCGAACGGCCCCGAAGGTTCGGCTGGCACGGTGCAGGCGAGCCTTTACGTTAGTTCGCAGATTTTCAATACGCCGCTGCTGGTGCGCGCCAACCGGGCCTACGCGCTCACGATTGGCCCGATATATGTAATCGGCTACAACAATGGCAACCCCCCCGTCGGGGCGCCGGTCTTTGTTGGCTACGCGACAATCACTAATACGGGGTTGATTCCGCCCTGCACCAATACACTGATTACAATTTCGAATAACTTGTGTTCCGGGACGTGGACAAATCCAACCGCCCCTTGCTTCGGAACCGTGACCGGCTTGGTTGACATGCTGCTTGGCCCTCCGGCACCGAACCCTGCCATAAGCGTCAACATTTTCAATGGTCCGGGTGGCAGTTACGGCTATCAGGCCCCTCCTTTGCCCTCTCAGCCGGGCGGCTACCTGATTAAAGTGCCGGCGTCGGGTGCCTATGTGGGATCCCCAAATTTCATACCCTACACTCCTTACCAGATGCAGGCGGCGATGGGTTTGGGTTCGGGTCCCAGTTACGAGTATTTTGCCTCGCCGGTGCTGGCTAATGTGCATGTGGATTGTAATTTAACGAATAATTTAACCAACGTGTTTGTGATGTGTGCGTCCAATCCGGGAATCGTGCGGGGCACCATTACCCTGAATGGATGTGTGGATACCAACTATTTTAGCGGAATTGGAGCCTTGAGCTATTTGCAGTTTGCCAGCACTTACAATGGCACCGGTGTGCCACAGGATCCCACCGGCGGAAGTCCGCTGGATCCGACCTTGCAAGACAACAATACATCCAGACCTTTTATCGTAAACAGTAGTGATGGCCAATACCTGTCTTATATCCAGGCCACGGGCGGATTGCCGACCCCCAGCGCGACGCCGCTGGCTCCGCCACTGGCCAGCCTTGGAGGGGGATCTGCGACCACGGAATTTAAGAACCCGGGCGCGTTCACGGCGCCCAATGCCTACAGTGGCAATTACTCCTTGCAGATGGCGGGGCTGGAAGGCCAGGCCAGCTATTGGAGTCCGAACGATCTGCATCTGGTCTTTCGAAGCCCGGTAAATCTGGTTTACGACATCATCGAAACGACTGCGCCATACACCAATGTCAACATTTCGTGTGGAACGGTTGTGACGAATAACATCACCCATTGCTTCGGTCTGGTGACAATCGGAGTGACCAATGTGGGTCCCCAATACCTGATCGACTCCTCGGCCACGCTTCAAGTGAGCGGAACCGGGCCTGGCTATACGGTCGGGCCATTTACTGTTGTCATACCCAATTACCAGTTTCAGAGTTCGAGTCTCAATTACGGCACCGTTGAGTTATTCCTACCCCAGGGAAACTATCAATATTCCGGGACGGCTTACAGTGCCGCCTATGGGTGGGAGACCTTGACGACCAACTACTTTACTGTCACTTGCTGCACGAATCCCTGTGTGCTGGTGGTGGATTGCTCGACCAACAAGGCCGTGCCATGCACCACGAACTGGACGTTCGATCTGCCGACCGTGCATACGAATTGCTGTGGCACAAACTATTCGATCAGCATCTTTGGCAATGACGTTACGACCAGCAATGGGCCCTGCTCGACGACCAACACCAGAACGTGGCTGATCACTGACTGCAACGGCCATACTAGTTTCTGCAGCCAGACGGTGACCGTCGCGCCGCCTTCCAGTTACACGCTCACGCTTCCTGTCGGCTATAGTTTGATTGCCAACC
>OCTA010002772.1_pt1 | contig 15767 bp, 10 predicted proteins | sample 1538991 | NCBI WGS metagenome assembly OCTA01 (sample SAMEA3539302, study PRJEB22396) | soil metagenome | biome: tundra; feature: field; material: soil | place: USA | collected 2010-05 | depth 0.15 m | reverse complement strand
TGGAAATCGTGATGCGCGTCTATTTTGAGAAACCGCGCACGACCATCGGCTGGAAAGGCCTCATCAACGACCCGCACCTCGACGGTTCGCAGGACATCGAAACGGGTTTGCGGACCGCGCGGAAGCTGCTGCTGGAAATCGTGGGCCTGGGTTTGCCGGCGGCAACGGAATTTCTCGACCCGGTGGTGCCGCAATACATCGCGGACCTCATCACCTGGGCGGCCATCGGTGCGCGCACCACGGAATCGCAGACGCATCGCGAAATGGCGAGCGGCCTGTCCATGCCCGTCGGCTTGAAGAACGCGACCGACGGCAGTTTGCAGGTGGCGATTGATGCGATGGGCGCGACGCGGCACGCGCACAGTTTTCTGGGCATGAACGAAGACGGCGTGACGAGCATCGTCCGCACCAATGGCAACCCGGACGCGCACGTCGTGCTGCGCGGCGGGCGCGCGATGACGAACTACGACGCGGCGAGCATCCAGGCGGCGGAGGAAAAATTGCTTTCCGAAAAACTGCCGCCGGTGTTGATGGTGGATTGCAGCCACGCGAATTCGGAAAAGAAATTCGCCAAGCAGGAAGAGGTCTGGCGCAGCGTCATCGAGCAGCGCGTGGGCGGAACGAAATCGCTCATCGGCCTGATGGTCGAGAGCCACTTGAGCGAAGGCAACCAGCCGATTCCAAAAACGTTGAGCGAACTGCGCTACGGCGTGAGCATCACCGATTCGTGCATCGGGTGGGAAACCACGGAACGGATGCTGCGGTGGGGTTATGAGAAGTTATTGAAACCAGCGTAATTAATTTCCGCAGATGATTAGCCGTGTCCTCGTTTGAGGCGCGCTGTATAAATGTTGGAACGTGCTGATTAAAAACCGGCGCAATTGTTGGACCTTTTAACTTGGCATCAAGAGCGCTTCCGTCAGGCGAAAATGACATCACAACTAATACATTTTAATTCTTTGAATGAAAAAATGTCCGGAATGCTTTTTATTCCGGAATCCGCCGCGCCGTTGCCGGCGTTGGTGGTCTGCCACGGCGCGGGCGAATTCAAGGAAAACTATTTTGAACTTTGCGAGGCGCTGGCCGCGCGTGGCGTCGCAACCCTGGCGATGGACATGCACGGGCATGGCGCGAGCGGCGGCGAAAAATATCACGTCAACATGCGGCAATGGGTGCCGGATGTTTCCGCCGCGATTGACCATCTTTCAACCCGCCCGGAGATTGCCAGGGATCGCATCGGCGCTTTTGGCCTGTCGTCGGGCGGCACCGCAATTCTGGAGGCGGCAATCGTGGATGCGCGGCTCAAGGCGTTGATCGCCCTCGATGCCACCGTGCGGAATTCCCTGCCGTTTGCACTGACGGCCTTTTTGAAATCTCTGGTTTGGATCGGCGCGGTGAAAAAGAAATTCACCGGCCGGGACTGGCGGGTGCCGTTGGCAAAATTGAGCAAGGCCAATCTGGCCTCCGACCCGGCAATCCAAAAACAACTGCTGTCGGATCCGCGCGGGCTGGCGGCCTTCATGGCCTTTCCGTTTCCCAGCGGCGCGGACGCGTTTTTCGTGGACACCATCCAACGCGTTTCTCAAATCAAAGCCCCGACGTTGATTTTGTGGGGCGCAGACGACAAGCTTGATCCGCCGGAAACCGCGCATCTGCTTTATGCCGCGCTGACGTGCGAGAAGGAAGTGCATGTCATTCCCGGCAACGGCCACGTGGGGCATTTGGATCGAAACCGGGATCAGGTGTTTGCGTTGACGGCGGACTGGGCGGTGAAACAACTCGCAAAATGAATGCCACCGAAAAACCGCCTTCCCGAACTCCCAGAATCATTGAGGGTGCGGCGGCGAGGGCTTGGGGCCAAAATGAAAAATGGGAGATGCTCTCGCCATTTTTGACGCAGCACGGCCGTGAATCGCTGGCCTATCCGACGCTGCAGGCGGGCATGGAATACTTCATTGACGAGTGCGGCTACATCGCCTACGTCACCGTGCAGCATCCCGTTTTTGCGCGGCAGCCCAAGCAGATCGCCTTTTCCGATCCGGTGTGCGCGCAGAAAGATTATCCCGCCATCATCCGCAATTTTCTTGCCCAAAATCCGCGCGGCGTTTTTGGCTGCATTTCCGAAGCGTGCGCGGAAGTGCTGCACGAAATGAAATTCAAGGTCAACTGCATCGGCTGCGAAGTCGAACTGCCGGTGCAAACCTACAACACGAAGGGCAACTGGAAAGACCTCGACATGATCAAACGCGCCCGCAACGAGGCGAAGCGCGAAGGCATCACGATTCGTGAAGAAGCCATCGAAAGCGTCAATCGCGAACAACTGGCCGCCGTTTCCAGCTCCTGGATCGGCACCAAAAAAGTGCATGACCGCGAAATCTGGATTTATGCGCGCCGGCCGGTGCTGGCCGCCGAGCCGGACGTCCGCAAATTTGTGGCCCACGACCGCGAGGGCCGCGTCGCCGGTTTTGTTTTTTACGATCCGATGTATCGCGACGGAGACGTCTTTGGCTACGCGGCGAACATTGTGCGCACGGACGAAGCGCGGTTTGGCCGGCTCGCCACCGCCATCCACATGGAAGCGATGGAGAAGTTCAAGAGTGAAGGCAGGGAAACTCTAAACTTGGCCCTCGCGCCGTTCGTCCGGCTGGACGACGGCCGGTTCAACGATGACTGGGGATCGAAAAAATTCTTCGAGTTGAGCGCCAAATACGGCAACAGCATTTACAACTTCACCGGCCTGGCGTTTCACAAGTCAAAATATCGCGGTCGCGAAAAATTCCTCTATTTTGCCTCCAGCAGCCTGCTGCCGACTAACGACATTTATCTCGCCTTTCTTTCCGCCGAAATCACGCGGAGTTATTTCGACACGGTCGGTCGGTTGCTCTGGGGCATGGCAACCTTCAAAAAAGCCAAAAAAAACACCGCGCCAAATTCCCATTTATGAAACCAAAAAACATCGCGCTTTGTCTGGCGTGCCTCACCGCCGCCACGGCCATGGTCGCATCCGCCACCGAACCGCAGACCGCCAACACGGCCTCCGAATCCAGCTTCCAGCGTTTTTGCGAACAGGATTATCTGCTGGGCGACTGGGGCGGCTGGCGCACGAAGCTTTCGCAGCACGGGGTTGATTTTGAATTTTTTTACGCCGCTTCACTGCCCAGCAATCTCGACGGCGGCATCCAGCGCGGCACGATTTATCAAGGTGCCTTGTTGATGACGCTCGATCTGGACTCGGACAAGCTCGTCGGCTATCACGGCGGCAGTTTTCATGTGGGCTCGCTCTGGCTCAACGGCGAAAAGCCTTTTTCCGACCAATACGTCGGCGATCTAAACAAGGTTAACCTGGTTGATTTCCCGAACAGCTTCCGGCTCTGGGAAATCTGGTATCAGCAAAAATTTCTCAACGACAAGTTTTCCCTGAAGCTTGGCAACCTGGTGGTGGACGAGGATTTTATCGTGCCCGACTATTACAACTCGCTGGCGTCGGTTAATTTTCTGAATCAGACGTTTTTTTATCCGACGATGGCCTTTGATGTCTATGACATTCCCGGCCTGCCGCCGCAACACCACGGTTTGCCGTCCACGCCGTTTGCCGCGCCGGGGGCGCGCCTGCGGTGGGATCCCGTGCCGCAATTTTACGCGCAGACCGCCATTTACGGCGGCAATCCGGACCAGAGTTCCTCCGGCACGCACTTCACTTTGGACGAAACCGCCGGCGTGTTGTCGTATTACGAAATCGGCTACCGGTTGAATCAGCAAAAAAGCGACACGGGGCTGGGCGGCAGCTACAAGCTCGGCGCCTGGCTGCACACGGGCAATTTTGACGACGTGGAGGGTGGCATTTTTGCCGCCGCCCTGACGGCGGGCGGTGCGCCTTCGCCGGTGGTGGGCTTGCATCAGTATAATTACGGAATTTATTTTTTGGCGGAGCAGCAGCTTTACCGGGAGATTGGCAAAGACGATCCCGCGCAGCAGGGATTGGTCGGTTTCTTTCGCGTGGCTGGCGCGCCATCTGACCGCAATCTGGCGCAGTTTGGCATTGATGGCGGCATGGTTTACAAGGGCCTGATTCCAAAACGCGACTGGGACACGCTTGGACTGGCGGTCTCTTATCTGCAAATGAGCGATGACATCAGTCACGGGCAGCAGGATGTCAATGCGCTCGCCGCCGGCCTTGGCGTGCCGATGCCGTTTGCAAAACTGGCCGATTACGAAGGCGTCGTTGAACTTAGCTATAAGGCGCAAGTGACGGCGTGGTGGACGATTCAGCCGAGCTTGCAGCGCGTGTTTCATCCCGGCGGACGGGTGGGATCCAATATTTCAGATGCCTGGGTATTCATCCTGCAAACCACTTTGCGCTTCTAGCCAACCGCCTTCGACTTGGGCTGCATGAATCAAATCTCAAACCACAATGACAACGGTGGCGGCGCGCCGGTTCCAATTCCCGCGCCCAGGAAGAAACCTGCCGCCGACCCGTTGCCAGCTTCCGCCTTCAAGGAAAGCCACGTCACCTTTCAAACGGCGGACGGCACCAAGTCCCGCGGCACGCTGCTGCGGATGACCCGGCTGGTGGCATCCTTTGAAGTCTATAATCCAAGCGTCATCCCTCAATTGTCGGAAGCGCTGGACGAGTTCAAGATCATTCTGCACGATCGCACCGCGTATGCCGGACGCGTGGTGATCTGCAACGTGATGGACGCCGGAACCAAAGTCGTCTGCCAGGCCACGCTGAATGAAGCGCACTGGCTGGATGTGGATGCGGCGGCGCTGGCAAAATGCGACGATCAGCTTTTGGTGGAATTTGATTCCTTTCTTGGCGAGTGGCAAAAGCTTTACAAGGTGTTTCCCGAATACGAAAACGCCATTACCAAAATCGAATTTTTCCTGACCGATTTGCGGCTGTGGCTTGAAAAAATCGAATCCAGCCTCCGGTCCTTTCCCGAAGTGGAACGCCTCCAATTGGAGCGCAAGATGATCACCAAGCTGAGTCCCCGGATTCTTCCTTTGATAGACAGCTTGTTTGAAAATTTTGAAAAAATCGCCGCCCGGCTCGACCTGGATTTGCGGCCGATCCATCGGATTTACATTCAACGCCGGCTGCACTCCATTGTGCTGTGCGCGCCGTTTGCCAATCGAGCCTACCATAAGCCGCTGGGTTATCCGGGGGACTATGAAATGGTCAATATGATGGCCCGCGACCCGCAGGAAGGCGCCTCCATGTTCGCCAAAATTTTCAATGTCTGGCTGCACCACCAGGGTTCCGCCCTCGCCCATCGCAACCGGCTGGCCGATCTGGTCAAACGCATCGAATCCGAGGCGTTGCGCCTGGCCCGCAAAAATGGCCGGGCGCGGATTTACAACTTTGCGTGCGGCCCGGCGATTGAAGTGCAAAATTTTCTCGACCAGTCGGCCTTGGGCGGGAAAGTTGAATTTACACTGACCGATTTCAACGCCGAAACTCTGGAATATACGGCCAACATTCTGGCCAGAATCAAAAACCGCCGGGGCTGGCGGACCCCGGTGCAATTCCAAAAAATAAATGTCAACCAGCTGATCAAGGAGGATTTGGTCGCGGCCAAAAAGGGGGTCCAGCCGGAATACGACTTCGTCTATTGCGCCGGGCTGTTTGATTACCTGACCGATGAGACTTGCAGAAAATTGATAAAAATTTTCTATCGCCGGCTGGCGCCCGGCGGATTGTTGTATCTCACGAATGTCTCGCCTTTGACGGGCAATCGCGGTAGCCTCGAACTGATTCTGGACTGGCATCTGATCTATCGGGACGCCCGGCAAATGAAACAGCTTTGCAGCGACCTCATTCCGGATGAAATGGTTGGCGTCCGCACCGACGAAACCGGCATCAATATCTTTCTTGAAGCGCGCAAACCGCATGATCCTTGACGAACAACTTTTCAAGAATCCCGAACTTCGCGACGCCTTTCTGGCCAATGAGCAGCAGGTGCGCATCAGCACCGGCAAGCTCGCGTGTGCGCTGGTGTTCGTATTGATGCCTTGTGGAGTTTCTTTGGACTTCGTTTATTACAGAGCATTCTGGCCCCAATTTTTAGAACTCCGACTCCTCTGTTCCGCGCTGGTTGGCATTGTCTGGCTGCTGCATTCGACGGCCATAGCCCGCAAATATTATCCGGTGGTCGGGCTGCCCATTGTCATTCTTCCAGCTTTTTTCATCTGCTGGATGATCTATGCCACCGAAGGCGCGGACTCGGCCTATTATGCCGGCCTCAATTTGATCATGCTGGCGGTCAGTGCCGTTGGGCATTGGAGCATGGGCGAAACCTTCGTTGCCGTCGGTTCGGTCATCATAATCTATTTGAGCGCTTGCTACAGCAAAGGACTTGGCGATTACCATGAACTTTTTAACAATGTTTATTTTTTGATCCTGACCGGAATCATCGTGATATGCGGCAACCATCTGTTCAACCGGCTTCGGCTGCGGGAGTTCGTTTTGCGGTATGAATTGGACCGCAACAAACGCGCCCTGGAAGTCAGCAACGGCAACTTTGAGGCTGCCAACGTCAAACTGGCCGAACAAAACAGCGCCCTGGAAAAAGCCAATCGCGAGATCAAGGAAGCCGAGGCGCAGCTCGTTCAGTCCGAAAAAATGTCGTCGCTCGGCCGGTTCAGCGCCGGCCTCATGCACGACATCCTCAACCCGCTGAACTATTCCCGCACCGGCTTGTTTGTCCTGCGCAAAAAAACCCGCCAGCTGCCGCCGGAGCTGCTGGCCGACACGGATGCCGTCCTCAACGACGTGGAGGACGGCCTCAAGCGCGTGGAAGACATCGTTTCCGATCTCCGCACCTTCACGCATCCCGGCGCACAGGCCGCCGAAGAGGTTTCCCTGGCCGACGTCTTCAACATCGCGCAGCGTTTCATCTCCAGCGAATTGAAGGACAAAAACATTTCCCTGAAGCTGGACCTGGCGCCGGGCCAGGCGGTCTGGGCGGGCCGCAATCATTTCATTCTCGTCGTGGTCAACCTGCTGGAAAACGCCATTGATGCGCTGGGCGAAAAAAAAGCGGCGGACGGCCGCCAGGCAGCCATTGAAGTTTCCAGCCGCACCGAGGGCGAACACAGCCGGCTGCGCATCCGCGACAACGGGCCGGGCATCGCGCCGCAAAACCTGGCCAAAATTTTCGACCCGTTTTTTACGACCAAGGAAGTGGGCAAGGGCACGGGACTGGGCTTGAGCATCTGCTTCGGCATTGTGCGCGGTTATGGCGGCACCATTGCTGTCACGAGCGAGCCGGGCCGGTTTTGCGAGTTCATCCTGGATCTGCCCGCCACCGAAGCCGCCGCCAAAACCAAACCTGAATATGCCGAACCATTACGACTATAAAAAATTCGCCGTCCTCTATGTGGATGACGAGGAAAAATCGCTGGTCAATTTCACCCGCGCGTTTGGCGATGATTTTCAAATCCTCACCGCCAGCAACGCCGCCGACGGCTTCAAGCTGATTGAAGCACGCGGCGGAGAAATCGGCCTGCTCCTGACCGACCAGCGGATGCCCGGCGAAAAAGGCGTCTGGCTGCTGGAGCGCGCCCGGCATTTCCGCCCGCAGATGATCCGCATTCTCGTCACGGCCTACACGGACATGGACGCCGCCATTGACGCCGTCAACAGCGGCGCCATTTACAAATACGTCACCAAGCCGTGGGATCCGGTGCAGCTGGAACTGACCATCAAACAGGCGCTGGAATTTTTCATGGTGCAGCACGAACGCGACCAGTTGCTCCGCGAAAAAATGTCCGTGCTGCGCAACATGATGATCGCCGACCGCATCGTCAGCCTCGGCCTGCTCGCCGCCGGCTTGAGCCATCACATCCGCAATTCGATGGTCGCGGTGAAAACCTTTCTCGAACTCGCGCCGATGAAGATGGCCGAGGAAAAAGGCGACGACAAAAGCCTGCGCGACCCGGATTTCTGGCGCGAGTATCACCAGAACGTGCAGGGCCAGATCGAAAAAATCAACGGCCTGCTCGGCGACCTGCGCACGGCCTCGGAAAACAAGGCCAGTCATCTGTTTGCCGATGAAATCCAGCTCCGGCCGGCGCTCGCCCAGTCTCTGGACCGGTTGCGGGAGCCGCTCGCCGCCCGGCGGATTGAAGTGGACAACCAGATTCCCGATGCGCTGCCGCTGTTGCGGGTGGACAAACCCAAGTTCGACCGGCTCTTCGATTTGCTGATGAAGGACGAACTGGCGATGTTGCCGGCGGACAGCCGCATCACGTTCACCGCCGAGTTGCAGGGCCAGGAGATCGTCGTTTTTCTCACCGACAACGGCCCGGCGCTGCCGCAGGAAGCCTTGCGGGTAGTGCTGGACCCGTTTGTGGTCACCAGTGGCACCCCGTCGGAATACGGCATCAATCTGATGGCGTGCTTTTTCATCGTGCATCACCACGGCGGCCGGATTGAGGCGCAGAACCTGCCCGGCGGCGGCAACCGGTTCATCCTCCGCCTGCCGCTCCAGCCGGAACGGGCGACGGCGGCAACGGAAGACGCCGATTTTTTAAGGAAGGCGATACTCAACGAACATCTCTGGGACAAACTGCTGGCCCGTGGCTAGGAAAAAACAATTTTTGGTCATAAGATTTCATTGACCTTGGAGGTGACTTGAGGGAAGATAGGTTGCCAGTGACAGCCACTGTGTAAAACGATTTTACGTCTCCATGAAGACCATTCTGGTTTTGTCCCCGCATCCTGATTTTGCCGAAACTGTCCGCACCAGTTTGGACGCCGAGCAATACCGGGTGGTGCATCGGCATAACGTCGAGGAAGGGGAACCGCTGCTTGTCCACGGCCTCATTGGCGCGTGCATTCTGGACGCCGATCTCATGGGCGTGGAATGCGTCTGGATCATCGAACGCCTCCGCCGCCGCGATGCCAAGACGCCCATCATCGCCTACACCGGACTCCCGCAATCCGACTGGGAGGAAGAGGCGTTTCTGCGCGGCGTCACCCAGATTTTGACCAAGCCCCTCCGGCCCCGCCTGCTCAACTCCATCCTGGACCGGCTTTGGAGCCAGTCGGCCGGCCAACCAGCAGCGCCAAACATCCCCACCGGCAACACCGCCATTTTTGCGCGCGCCGCCGTGGACCCGAACGCCGCCGCGCGTTTTGCCAATGCCACGCAAACCCTCGATGTCCTGCGCGACTTCTCCTCGATTCTGACGCACTCGCTCGACGCCGAGGCGATGCTGAAACAATTCCTCCAGTTCCTCCGCGAAATCTTGAGCGTCAACCGCGCCGCCATTTTCCTGAACCGGCCCTGCGCGCCGCTCACCGAAATCATGTCGCCGGAAGACACCCGGCGGCTGCGCGCGGCTGCCGCCATTGGCATTTCCTCCGGCCTGCTCCAGCATTTTGAACTCTCGCTCGACTCCGGCATCGGCGCGCAAGTCAACAAGCTGGGCCGCATTCTGCGCCGCGACAGCGACGAGGCGCGCATGGATGGCGAAGTCCAGAAAGAATTTGACCTGCTCGGCGCACAAGTCGCCGTGCCCATTGCCAATCGTGATGCCATCGTGGGCGTCGCCGTTTTTGATGGCCGCGTCACCGGCGAACCGCTGGTGAACGTGGAACTGGAACTGATCTTCCATCTGCTCGAACAGGTCGGCCTCGCGCTCCGCAACATCTGGCTGCACGACCAGCTCGCCGGCAACCACGAGATGATGACCGAGGTGCTGCGCGAATTGAGCAGCGCCTGCATCGTGTTCGGGCGCGACCTCAAGGTGCTGCACGCGAACAAGGCCGCCCGCCGGCATTTTGGCCGCAAGAACGAGCGCACCGGCGGCCTCGAATTCAGCGACATGCCGCAGTTGCTCGGCACAAAAATTTATCAGGTCTTGAAAACCGGCGCCGCCTTGGAGCCGTTCCGCTACGAGCCGGAAAATTCTCCCGGAACCGTTTACAACGTCAGCATCGTGCCGTTTCAGCGCGGCAAGGTCGCCATGCCCAGCTCGGTCCTGCTCACGGCGGACGACCTCACCCAAAGCGAGCAGTTGCGCCAGTTGGAATTGGAGGCCGCCAATCTGCGCCTGGTGCGGACGATGGCCGACCGGCTCGCGCATGAAATCGGCAACGCCATGGTGCCGCTCTCCACGCACCAGCAGTTGCTCGCGGAAAAATTCAGCGACCCCGAATTCCGCGAATCGCTCGACCACGCGCTGGCCGGCGGCGTCAAACGCGTTTCCCGCCTGCTCAACCAGATGCGGTTCCTGGCCCGCGAAGGCCAGATCGAGCCGGAAGTGTTTCCGGTCGAGAAGATGATTGAAGAGGCGTTTCAGGACGCGCGGCTGCAGCAGCCCGCCGAAGGCGCGCAGTTGAAATTTGAAACCGGCGGCAAGCCGTTCGTGGTGGCCGGCGACCGCCCGGCGTTGAAACATGCGCTCGCGGAAATCCTGCTCAACGCGCTGCAGGCGAATCTGAAAAGCCCGCACATCGGCGTGAAACTGCAGGCCACCGGCGGCAGCGGCAGCCGCGCTGTGACCATTGAAGTGCAGGACACCGGCGGCGGCTTCTCGGTCGAGTCGGCCAAGAAAGTGACCTCGCCGTTTTACACCACGCGCAACGTCGGCCTCGGGCTGGGGCTGGCGGTCAGCCAGAAGATCATCGAGACGCACCACGGCACGCTGGAAATTGTCCCCTCGCCGTCCGGCGTCGTCCGCGTCTCCCTGCCGGCGGAATCCGCGCTGGCAGTGAGCATCTGAATTTTCGCGGCAAATAAAAAACCCGCAGGCGTTGACCTGCGGGTTTGCTTTTGAAAGTGGGTTGCGGCGGATTATTCGCCGTTGTCGCCGATGGCCTCGACGGGGCAGGCTTCCTTGGCTTCCTTGCAGCGCGCTTCTTCTTCCGGCGAGGCGGGTTGCTTGAAGACGAACGAGTAGCCGCCGTCCTCGTTGCGCTTGAAATTGTCCGGTGCGGTTTCGCGACAGAGGTCGCAGTCAATGCACTGGTTGTCCACGTAATATTTTCCGGCGATGTTCTCGGCGTATTTGTTTGCTGCGTCAGCCATAAATTTTAATTGTTAAATTGTGCGGGAAATATGTCCGTTCCGGCGGGTTTTGGCAAGCTGATTTTCCGCCCGCCCGGTGATTAAATGCTTTTTAATCGCCGCCAGTAGAATTATTTTAAGCCCATGCATCGAGGAACGCTGCGCCGCACAAAAATTGTTTCCACCCTTGGCCCCGCCACCGACTCCGCCGAGATGATCGGCAAGCTGATGGACGCGGGCGTGAATGTTTTCCGCCTGAACATGTCGCACGCGCCGCACGACTGGATCCGCCGCGTGGTCGGGAGCATTCGCGCCGAATCGGCGGCGCGCAAAATTTTTGCCGGCATCATGATGGACACGCAGGGGCCGGCCATCCGCACCGGCGACATTGGCGTGCCGCTCAACCTGCTGCCCGGCCAGAAATTCACCCTCACCGTCCGTGGCGAGCACGACCTGGAAGAACATTCCGTGGACGTGAACTACGAAAATTTCGTCAACGACATCAGCGTCGGCGACGTGGTGCTGATTGACAACGGCACGATTGAAATGAAGGTGCTCGCCAAATTCGGCAACAAGGTCGAGTGCGAAGTCCTCACCGCCGGCACGCTGGGCAGCCGCCGGCACATCAATCTGCCCGGCGTTAAGGTCAGCCTGCCCGCGCTCACGGCCAAGGACATCAAGGACGTGAAGCTGGGCCTGGAAGTCGGCGTGGATTTCATCGCGCTCTCGTTCGTCCGCGAGGCGCGCGATTTGTTGCAGCTCAAGGAGCTGTTTGACGAGGACAAGCCGCATCCGTTCGTCATCGCCAAGATCGAAGATCAGGAGGCGATCAAAAATCTGGAATCCATCGTCCAGGAAGCCGACGGCATCATGGTGGCGCGCGGCGACCTGGGCATTGAAATTCCCTACGAAGAACTGCCCATCGTCCAGCGCCGCATCGTCAAGACGTGTCTGCGCATCGGCCGGCCGGTCATCGTGGCCACGCACATGCTGGAGAGCATGATCTCCTCGCCGATGCCCACGCGCGCCGAGGTGACGGACGTTTCCAATGCCGTTTTTGAAGCCACCGACGCGATCATGTTGAGCGGCGAGACGACCGTCGGCAAATATCCGCTCAAGTGCATCGAGGTGTTTGACCGCATTGCCAAGCGCATCGAGCGCAGCGGCAGCGCGCAGTTCCACGACGCCGCCGAACTGACCAGCGCCCGGCAAAAGCTCGTGAAGAGCGCCGTGGTGATGGCCAACGAATTGAAGGCGGCGGCGATCCTGTGTTTCACGCGGCACGGGCACATGGCCAACTACGCCGCGTGGATGCGCCCGCGCTACTCGCCGGTGTTCGCCATGTGCGACAATGTCAAAACTGCGAACGAACTGACCTTGAGCTGGGGCGTCACGCCGTTCGTCACGGAGTTTGATTTCATCGAACCGCAAAACACCATTGAAACCGCGCTGAAAACCCTGACCCAACAGGGCCGGCTGGAAAAGGGCGAAATGGTGGTCATCATCGGCGCGATCTCGGTCGGCACGGAAATCGTGGACGCCGTGCAGATGCGAACCGTATAACCCGCCCCGCCAAACGGGACGCTTATTTCAAACCGGATTGCACCATCCCCAATACAGTGGATGGTGACGGACGCATTTAATGAGGTAGATTACCGGCATGAATTCTGTTGTGCCGGTCAGTGCGAGCCGTTTTAATTTTCGACTCTTCAGTATAATTTTCCTGGGCGGATTGTTCCTGGCCCAAGGCATCCTCGCGCAAACGCCCGCCTTTCCCGGTGCGCTCGGCTTCGGCGCGAATGTCACCGGCGGACGCGGCGGCTCGGTGTATCACGTCACCACGCTCGCCGACAGCGGCACGGGTTCGTTCCGCGACGCGGTGAGCCACAGCAAGCGCATCATCGTGTTTGATGTCGGCGGCTATATCAAGTTGAACTCCGCCGTCTCATGCAGCGGCGATCTCACCATCGCCGGGCAGACGGCGCCGGGCGGGGGCATTGGTTTTCGTGGCGGCGAAATTTCCTTTTCCAGCCGCAGTAACATCATCTGCCGCTACATTCGCATCCGGCCCGGCAGCGAAACTTCAAGTTCCACCGATGACGCCTTGGCCATGGCGGACGGTCGCACAATGATTTTCGATCACTGCTCCCTTGAGTTCGGTCCGTGGAACAATGTTGACGGGGTCAGCAGCGCGTGGCAGACGACGCCCGTCACCGACATCACGTTTCAAAATTGTCTCGATGCCGATCCCACCGGCCAGCAATTCGGCGCGCACACCGAGTCCGTGAGCAGCACGATGTCGTGGTTCTACACCATCTTCGCCAATTCCCACAACCGCAACCCGCTCTCGAAGATCAACGACGTCTTCGTCAACAACGTCCTTTACAACTGCTCCGCCGGCTACACCACCCACACCAGCACGACGTTCGATCACGACATCGTGAACAATTACTTCATCGCCGGCCCGGCGAGTGGCTCCGACTTCCCTTGGTATCAGGTGGACAACAACCAAAGCATCTACTACTCCGGCAATCTTTATGACAGCGACAGCGACGGCACGTTAAACGGCAGTGTCACCACGCCGTATTGGTATCAAGGCGTTGGCACGGTGTTAAGTTCGCCGTGGTCGCCCATCACCACCAGCGTGCCGAATTACAGCGCACGCGCCGCGTATCGGCTCACGGTCTCGCAGGCGGGTGCATTCCCGCGCGACCAGATTGACGCCCTGGTGATAAGCCAGATCCAAACTCTTGGCAACGCCACGACCGGCTATGGTGCGGGAACGGCCGGTCCCGGCGGCGGATTCTACACGAGCCAGACGCAAACGGGATTGGGCAACAACGGCTACGGCGTTATCAACGGCGGCATCGCCGCGATTGACACTGACAACGACGGAATGCCCGATTACTGGGAAAAAGCCGTCGGGCTGAATTATCTTTCTGCCGGCGACGCGATGACCGTCGGCGCGGACGGCTATGCGAACATCGAGCGTTATCTGAACTGGCTCGCCGACCCACACGCGCTCACCGTCACCAATACGCCCGTGGATATTGATCTTTGGCAATACACGAGCGGCTTCACCAACGCGAGTCCGACCTATTCTGTCACCGGATTGAGCAACGGCGTCGTCACGATGAACAGCGGTCATGTCGCGCATTTTGTTCCTCCGGCGAATTTCTCCGGCCTCGGCAGTTTCCGATTCACCGTCACCGGCAACGACGGCACGGCCTGGACCAACAATGTGGCCGTGCTGATGTCGCCCGTCACGCCGCCCAATAATCTCATCTGGCAGGGCGACGGCGCGGTAAATTTGTGGGCCAACGGCAGCGGCGTGAACTGGCTCAACGGCACCAACCTCGTCGCGTTTAATTCCGGCGACAACGTGACGTTCGACGACGACGGCACAAACACGCCCGCGATCAACCTCAGCGGCGCCTTGCCCGCCGGAATTGTTTATGTGCTCGCGCAGCAGGATTATACTTTCGGCGGCAGCGGTTTTCTTTCCGGCGGAGCGGCGTTGTTCAAAACCGGTTCCGGCCAGCTTACGCTCAACACCACCAACACCGCGACCGGGGGCGTGACCATCAACGACGGCACGATTCAAGTCGGCGACGGCGTTTCGTTCAACGGCGGGCTGGCCGGCGGCGTGACCAATAACGACACGCTCATCTTCGCCACGCCCGGCACGATGACCAGCGGCGCGAGCATTTCCGGCGCCGGCACCCTGACGAAAACCGGCACGGGCGCACTGACTTTGAGCGGCACGGAAACCTACACCGGCCCCACGACCGTCAACGCCGGCATCCTCACATTCTCCGGCTCCATTCCTCCCAGCGACATCACCAACAACGGCGTCTTGAAATTTTCACCATCGGCTTCGCAAACTTACAGCAACACCATCAGCGGGCCGGGAACCGTGGCGATGATCGGCGGCACACTGACCTTGAGCAGCTCGAACACCTACACCGGCAACACCACCAATCAAGCGGGAACTCTATACATCGCTAACAACAACGCCCTCGGTTCGGGAATCATGGTTTATACGAACGGCAATGTCTGGCTCACCGGCGGCGTGACCGTGACCAACGACTATTCCATCTCCGGCGCCAGCGCGATTGATCTCTGCATGGCGGCGACGAACGGCACCTGCACCTGGGCGGGCAACGTCGTCAATTTGCAAAGCAGCGCGCAATGGCGGCCTGGCGCTGATGGCGGCACTTTGGTTTTTGTCGGCAATGCCTTGATCGGCACCAGAAATTTCATCGTGCCGCGCGGTTCGGTGCAATTCGCCTCCAACGCCATCATCAGCGCGACCGGCGGTGCGACGGCGTTCGGACGCGACACGACCGCCGGCAATCGCAGCGCCAGCGTCACCATCAAGGACAACGCAATCGTGACGCTGGGCGTTTGCAGCATGGGCGGCAACCAGGCGGGCGGCAACAGCACTCTGACCATCCAGAACAATGCGGTGCTGACTTGCGGCGCAAATAATTTTGATGTGCAAAACGTCAACCGCACCACGGCGGTCACGTTCATCCGGCTCAACGGCGGAACATTTACCGTCGGCGGTTTTACCAAGACCAAAACCACGCAGACCAATTCCATCGCCTTCAACGGCGGCGTGCTGAAAGCCGGCGAACAATGCCTCGTTTCTTCCAGCGTTCAATTATGCGACGAACCTGGTGCAGTCCGGCGGCGCAATCATTGACGACGGCGGATACGCCATCACGATTGCCGCGCCGCTGATTCACG
>OCTA010002771.1_pt1 | contig 15769 bp, 7 predicted proteins | sample 1538991 | NCBI WGS metagenome assembly OCTA01 (sample SAMEA3539302, study PRJEB22396) | soil metagenome | biome: tundra; feature: field; material: soil | place: USA | collected 2010-05 | depth 0.15 m | reverse complement strand
ATCCGGGTGCCCTTTTTGAACCAGTCTTTCGGTGCTTGGATGGTCTTGACGTAAGTGCCGGTTCCGGAAAAGTATTTCACTCCGTCGTCGGCGTTTTCGTTCCACGCCGTCAGCTTGTCAAAAGCGGCGTGTGCGGGCGCTCCGCGATTCGGCTGAAAACTCACATCCCATGGACCTTCGATTGTCGCTATCGGGTGTTCAACCGGTTCCGGCAGCACACGCGACGCGCCATGCGCCGGATGTCGAAACACTACAAAAACCGTGCCCCAAGGCTCCAGGCGCAGGGGAACCGTTGTTTTACCGCCGGAGATTTGAAACGAGGCCGGTTCGATGACGCCGGTATCGGCATGCCAAAATTCGGCTTCCTTGCCTTCGATACGGAAGGTCGCATCGAGATTTTCCGGCCGGTCGTGCCGGTTATCGACATAGTAAAGATCGCCGTCCGCAAGCTTGCGGTGAACGAACAAAAGCTCGGTATCGGGTTGCGATTTGGGGTACGAGAAATCCGGATCGACCTGCATGGAACTAAGCACATCGGCCAAGCTTTTATCACCGTAAACCTTCCCTTTCAGCCCTGAATTGGAGCCCCACAGTTGATCCGCAATCTTTTGAAACTCGGCAGCATCGTCGCTCAAGCTGGGTGTGCCGATCGGCTTACGACCGACGACGGTTGCGCCTTGTGCGACCAAATCCCGGATCTTATGCAAAACCGGCAGCGACATGTGCTGGCTGAAAGGGTCGAGACCAAGAACGCGATACCGCATGCCGCTGGGCGTCGCAAGCTGCCCGCCTTCCATCGTGAGTTGATGAATCAATGCGTCCGCGTTAGTGTAATCGAAGTTATAGCCGATAGGAATGTCCGGTTCCTTATGTGCAAAGATAGCCGTCAGATTAGAATCTTCGCCATAGAAGTACACTATGTCGGCTGCGAAGCGGCCCTGCTGCAGAAGGTAGGAATTGCGGGCGAGATAACCGGTCCACGCCTTAGCTTGTTCCGCCCACGTCTCGTTTCGGGTGAACCATTGGCCAAAGGGTCCGAGGCCGATGCCGGGCGTCCTGCCGTCTGTCAGGGGCTGATGCACCGAAGTATGGATCACAAAACGGTTGAGACCCATGGCCAATTCTTTGTCCGCCGTCGGCTTGAGCGTCGCTGGTGACCAGAACCACGGTCCGAAACTTGCGGTAAGCGACTCGGCAGCCACCAGATTCTGACCGTAGATGTGAGCGACGGATGCCGATTCGCGCATATCGGCGTTGTAGCCATATTGCTCCGTGTTCACGCCCGGGAGCTGCGTCCACATGGCAGCCATGGGAACGTCGTTGCTGCGTTTCACTTCCATGCCGTCGCCAATGAATGCCCGGCCCGCTTCGTGCGACTCGCCGTAGTGTCCCATGCCGCGTTCCTTCAGCAGCGCTTCGATCTGGTCGTAGTGATACTCAGCCAGCAAGTCGCTGAGCGTCCTGCGGAAGTCCCACAGAAACCTGTCGCTCGCTTCCGAGCTTTCGACGACGCGCCCGGTTAGCACCGGGAACCAGGGGTGCGGATCGTAACCGCGGCGCCGAATGAATTCAGCAACTAAATTGCCAGTCCAGTTCTGTGTCAGGGCCTCCCAGCTGTCGTTAATCACATACTGCAAGCCGCGCTTGCCCATTAGCGGTCCCACCGCGTCCTTGTAGTTATCGAGGTAGGTAGTCATGTAAGCCTTGACGGCCCCCGGATCCAGTTTGTCAACTTCGGGTCCCGTACCTTCGGGAGATGCCGGATGATTCGTGACGCCGGTCAGCGAGTATCCCATGCGCAGAATCATCCAGCGGCCGGCAGGCGGCGTCCAATCGAGCGTGCCATCGGGTCGCATTTTTGATGTGAGATCCAACACGTCGGCTTTTTGGAGGGCATCGGCGGCGGCAATCGGCGGAGTTGGATACAGGTACAGATCGGGCAGCGTCGCAAAGGCGGCTTTCTCCTCAAAGCGGCTGACCGTTGCTCCCGAATGCAGGACGAGTTCCGCGATCTTGTGTTCCGCCGGGGGCGGTGGAAAATTTGAAACGCCGAGAGCGGACGCGTCCATATCGGCAAAGGGGTTTTTGGCTGGCGGCTGCGTGGTGAAACTGACCCGGAAGAAGCGAGCCGATGTCTCTGGAAACGCGATCGTATTCTGCGCTGCGCCGTCGCCCGGCACCGTAGCGACTTTCCTGAAGTTCTGGCCGTCGTCGCTGGCTTCCAGGTCCGGCCCAGGCGGTATGTCCTTTGTGTCGGCAAACGGATTCTTGACGCCGCCCATCATAAGCGTCACAGCGTGAATCCTCTGCGGCTTGTCGAATTCGAATTGAATCCAGGCCTGCTGACCCAGCGCCGCCATCGGCAAGGAATTGGTCTTCACCAGATCGCCGTCCCATAGCATCGGGCCATCTATCGTGCCCGCGCTTGAAGTGACCTTCGGATGCAGATCCGCCATCGGGATGTCGGACTCCGGTACACGATACGCGACGACCGCGGTGTCGGCGTAAAACTCCGTGGGCGGCGGCGTTGCCTGTCCCATCATCGCCAGCAGGAAATCGACGATCGGCAGGTTCTGGAGAGGCCCGCTCACGGATGGCGGTTTTTGAAGCGTTCCGGTGAAAGGCTGGCCGCCTTGCACCAGAGTCTCGCTCCAGACAAACTTCTTCATCGCTTGCGACGGCTTGACCCATGGTGCGCCCGATTCGCTCCAGCCTGGCGAACCGGCAATGGCCTCTTCGAGTCCCAGTTGGTCGGCCAGCGTGGTCGTATAGCGGAACGCGTCCTTCCACTCCGGGGTCATGTAAACCAGCCGCTTATCGACAAGCTTAGGCGTGGCAAGCGCCGCATCGAAATTCTGAAAGCCGCCGATCCCGACCCGCTTCATCCATTCCAAGTCGAGCTTGATGCCTTCTTTGGTGATATTGCCGTTCATCCAATGCCACCAGACGCGCGGCTTCGCTGAATTGGGAGGGTTCTTGAACCCTTGCGCCAGAGCATCTCCCTGCGCCTGTGCCAAAACACAGAACGTCAAGCTCACCGCACCGGCGAGCAACAGCTTTCGAGAATTCAACATAGTTTTCCTTGACTGACCTGGCAGTGATCTAGCAGACACGAACCGCTTCCATCTTGAGCAGAGCGGCGAACTTTTGCAGATGGCTGGCAATGTGTCCGACACCGATAGCGCAATGATGCGCCGGACCTTCAGCATTCCATTCATTGATGAACCGGCGCGCGCCGATGGCGAAACGGTAACGGCTATTGGTGTTGCCGATTTCGAGGATGGGGCCGGGCACGGATTCGCCTTCGGCCATCAACAACTTCAAACTTCCATTAGCCGATTCAACAACCGACAACAACGTCACGGGACCGTTCTTTACCGACATCTCGACGGAGAGCCCGCGGCCCACTTTGCCGTGAAACACACGCAGCGGCCGCACTTTAATCTTTCCCTCGGCGATCGCGAGATGCCCCGGACCATCGTGACCCATCAAGACTACGTCGTCGCGGAAATCGGTCGCGTAGTATTCGGTGAACGACCCGCCCGCGCCGAAGCCATCCATGATCTTCATCGCCTGGACATTCTTCACTTCGTACTCACCGGCTACTGGAATGCCGCGGGCCGTCAACAGGCTGGTTCCCAGAATGATGGAGCTGATCGTATCCTCATTCGCCGGGTTTCCAACCCCTTTGTAGAAGTAGGCCAGCGAGCCAAGATCGTGTTGTTCGGCCAGCCGGTCGAGCGCGACGGAGGTTCTTGCCGCCCGCTGCAGTTCGGCCTCCGAGCAATCCGGCTGAACATCGAAGGCTTCATCGAACTTCGCAACCCGGCCATGAACATCGGCCTCTGCCACCTCCTCGCGAAGCGCGGCGAGTTCATCCACTTCCAAGATTTCGATATGCCCGCCGAAGGTAGCCGAATGCCGGGTCAGATCGGAGTAAATATCCAGCATGCCGCCGTAATAGTGCCCCATTAAGCCCAGGCGATTGTGCTCCATTGTATGCACCACCCGCGCGGCTTTAACCCAGGCTTCGATTTCGTCCCACGCGGCGGGATCGCCGTTCAGCATGCCGGTGACCTGGAAGAACGGAATGCCGGAACGCTGAAACACATTTGCAATTTCCGGTACAGGGCAGGCTTGGCACCAGGCCAACCACTCTCCCGTCATCTGCTTCCGGTCCGGCAAGCGATTGAACGATTCGTAATCGATAGCAGCTCCCGGAGCCAGATTAAGAATGATGACTGGAACCTTGGCACGGCGCACCACGGGCAGGACAGTGGAGGACAGCGCATAAGTCGTCACATGCAAGAAGATGAGATCGACATCGGCCTGCCTGAACTGATGTCCGGCGGCCATCGCTTTCTCGGCGGTATCGATCAGACCGAGGTTCACAACGTCGGCGCCAAATCCCGCGAGGCGTTCCGCGACGTTCGCTACATAGCCCTTCAGCCGGCCTTCCAGTCCTGGAAACTGCGGCCAATAGGCATCGAGCCCGATCCCGAAGAGCCCGATGCGCAAAACGTTATTGAAGCGTGACAACGGAAACTTCCAACCCATGGAGCTGAACTGCTTCGCCGCTCAGCGGCTGTGTTGGAGGCGGCGCTGCCATCGTGACTTGGTTCACGAACTGCACCTGTTTACCTGGCTGGGAAAGCGTCACGTTTATGTCGCGATCGCGTTTGTTCACCAGGAGCAGCTTGTGCTCGCCGCTCTTTGTGACGAAACCGAGCGCGTACACATCGGGGCTGCCTTTCGCATCGACTTTTGTCTCGACAATCTTGTCGCCCGAAGCGAAGTTGCTCTTCAACAGTTCAAGTATTCGCAAACGTGCGTTGGGCGCGCCGGTATTCCAGTCAACCATCGAGACACTCGGGAATTGCGTGGGATATCCAACCAGTTGCGACTCACCTAAAACGTCGATCCCCAGCGAGGCCAAATTTCCGAACACATACGCGTACGTGGCTCCCGAAAGGTGCCAATACGAATTCGATATTGGTTTCTCCACATGCCCGGGCTGGCCCTGGCTCAAATCCTCCGCCGATATGGAACCAATCTCATCGACCGTCGTGCGGGTAGCCGGGGACAAGCGCTGGCGTATCGCCTCGATGTAGCGAACAGTTGCAATGAAGCGGTCGGCTTGGTCGAAGAATGTGTACTGCTCGATGTCCGGAGTTTGGTCCGGAGTCGGGACGGCATAGAAGTGATACGAGATCATGTCCAGCGGAATTCCGGGCTGGTGGTTCTTCGGATTCAGGAAGTATTCGAACATCTGCGGGTCGCCGGCGGTGTAGGCCAAGGCCAGTCCCACAAATTTCGTAGTGGGAGATACCTTCTTTATGGCCGAAACAATGGCGTCATACCACCGGACATACTGTTCGGGTGTCGGCTTCCGCTCCAGATCGATCTCATTGAGCACCTCCCAATACGCGATGTCGAAGTGATGGCCGGAGTCGTGCCGCTTCCCGAACTCGTCGGTAAATCCGCCGTTCGTATACCAACTCACCAGCCGGGCAAAGTAGTCCCCCAGTTCTTTCATCGTAGGATCGCGGAGTTCGTTCCCTTGCGTGTAGTCCCACGTCGCCTGATCGGGATCTTGCGGATAAGTCACCGGCTTCGCCGTCTTGAACATCCATGCGGGAATAGTGCTGAAGTTCAGAATGACTTGATGTCCCCTGGTCGCATTCAGAAAATCGATGGTCATGGGATCTATGAGTGAGAAGTCCCAGGAAGTCTTGCCGTCCGCGGGCGGTTCAAGTTCAGCGATTCCCAGCTTCGGATAGGGAAGCCACGGGACATAGCGGACATAGTCGGCGCCCAATTTCTGCAGATCGGAATAAACTCGATCGTGAATGGGGGAACCCCGGCGAAGGGGCGGATTGACCACGACCTGCAAAGTGGGGGTGGTGACGGAGACCCGGTTAACTTTGTCCCATTCGACCTCCACCTTCTGACAGAGAAGCGGCTGCACCGCAGCGATGACCCATATTGAAACGATTGTTATCTTAACGCGAAACATTGCCATCGATCTCCTGTTTGGTTACGTCCCGATCTGCTCGAAACTCTCCTGTCGGCTCCGACTGAAGCGGCTTCCGGTTTCGGAGACGCCGGAATTCCGCGAGAGCCTTTTCCTGCCCGGCCAGATTACCTTGCGCCTTGTAAACCTGAGCCAGCCGGTAATAGGAGACTTCGTCTCCAGGATTCAGCGCGATTGCTTGTCGAAGATAAGGCAGCGCGAGATCGGGCTTCCCTTGCGCCATGAGCACACCGGCTATTCCTAGCTGCGCCTCCTCGAAATCGGAATAGGTTTTTAATGCCGTGTTGAAGTAATCATGCGCCTTATCGAGTTGTCCGGATTTCCGATAGATCTCGCCAATTTCGTAAGCGGCATTGGCGTTGGTGGAATCCAGCTGAAGCTCAAGCTCGAATTCCTTCAAGGCCTCCGCTTGCGAATCGGACTGCCCTGAACGCGACCTCGACAGCAACACGCGGCCGATCCGGTAGTGAATTCCAGGCCGCGCTGGATCGATCGCGAGCACCTCGCGGTACTCGCTGATCGCCAGGTCAAAAGTTCCTTGACTCTCGTAGGCTTCGGCAGCCGCCTGATGCCTCCACAGGGAGGAGGGCGCTACGTCCGCGAGCTTTCGCAAAGTCAGGTAGGCGAAGTTGGCGTAAATTCGACTGCTTTGATACAGGATTTCTGGATCGTTGGGAAACAGCCGGTTTAATTCGAGCGCGACTTCCACAGCCTTGCTGTCGCGCTGCAATCCGGTATACGCCCTCACCAATTGCAGCCCGCTCATACGCTTCAACGGCTGATCGAGCGAGCGGAATCCTTTCTCCAGGCCGGGTAACGCTTCTTCGTAATGGCCAAGCTCAGACAAAGACATGGCCAGGAGTATGTCGGTGTTCGGCAGCGCCGGCTTTAGTTTCAAGGCCTGACGAAGGGCTGGAACAGCCTGCTCAAACTTACCTTCTTGGAAATAGACGAGCCCAAGCCGCCCATACACTTCAGCGGTTCCCGGCGCTAACTGCCTCAGCTTCTCGAACGATTGTTGTGCGTCGGCATAGCGGTGAGCGGCCAGCGCTTGTTCCCCGTCCTGCCAATAACGTTGAAGGTCATCGCCGGGGCTTTGCGAAAAGAGCGCGAGGCTGAAAAACAACGGCGCGACAAATCCCCTCCTGATCGTCCTGACCATATTTTCCGAAGAAGAGACCCGGCTGACCTGAGTCAAGCGGGTCTCCACCCGTGCTCTGTTTACCAGGTCAATTTCCCGCCGAGCTGGTTGATTCGTCCGTCAACATTGGTGGTTGTGATCTGTCCGAATTGTGGGGACGTGACGTCGTGGTTCGGAACGCCCCACTGCGTATGATTGAAGGTATTGAACGACTCTAGACGCAGCTGCAAATTAACTCGCTCCTTGAACGGAAAGTTCTTGAACAGAGACAGATTCCAACTGTTAATGCCGGGAGCTCGCAGGATGTTTCGGCCGCTAGTGCCGTAGACTCCCGCGGCTGGTTGGACAAACGCCCCCGTGTTGAACCATTGGGCGATGCTCTGCTTGAATCCGCTAGGGTTGGGATTACCGACAACGGAAGCTCGCTGGGCTCCATTTGAGTCAAGCAGGTTTCCAGTGTCGGCCGCTGAAATCGAATAGGGAAATCCTTTTTGGAAAGTAGCGATGCCGTTCAATTGCCAGTTGCCCAGGACAATATCCGCCGCCTTCGGCGTGCTCGAAAGAAAGCGCTTGCCCCGGCCGAAGGGCAGTTCGTAGACAAAGCTGCCGACCACGCGGTGATCCACATCGAAATCGGCCAATCCGCGATCGAGCGCCGCATCGTGGTTGTCCATGAATCCCTGGTAGCCGCTGCCTGTCTGCCCAATGCCGGCGGCCGCGGATTTAGTATCTATGGCTTTCGCCCAGGTATACACTCCCGTCAGACCCAGCGACCCGCTGCGGTGCTCAATCTTGGCGTTTCCGGAATTGTAGCTGGAATTGCCGGACCAGTCGCTATCGATGTAAGTGACGAAATTCGGATAGGGTCTCCGCGACGCTAGCGGAGCCGGATTAGAGGGATTGGCAGGCGCGTACGCCTGGTTGATGTTGCGGCGCTCCAGTAGATGCGTTCCTTTGTTGCCGATATAGTTCAGTTCGAGAGTCGTTTTCGGAGTGAGCTGGCGCTCGATCGAAAAAGTCCACTGCTGGACGTAGGGACTCCGGGGATGCTCCGATATGATCACCGCGATGAAGGTATTGTCGGCGGGTACAGCTACCCCTCCCGCTATGGGCGGAAACAGGCGGTTGGTCGTCTGAAGCGGAGCCGTCTGACCTGAGCTCTGGACGTAGTTTCCCCGGCTGTCATACGGATAGATATCGGCCGAACCGTCCGTTTCACGAAGCTCGGCGGAATCCCAGAAGATGCCGTAACCGCCGCGCACCACGGTCTTATCTCCCCCGAACGGCCGGTAGGCAAAACCGATGCGGGGAGCAAAGGGTGTTAACGATGCATCGGCAGGATTATCACGCCCGCAATATCGGTAGTAACTGCCGTTTCCGACAATTCCCTTGGTCACCAACGTTTTGTCCGCCACGCAAAGGCCGCCAGCCGGGTTTGTAACATCCAGCCATCCCATATGATTATCCGTTTCGTAAGGGACAGTGCGGAAATCCCAGCGAACACCCAGATTTAAGGTCAGACGCTGATTTACCTTCCAATCGTCCTGCACATACGGGCCCAAATACTTAAGATTGAATGTGCGTGGATTGCCTGTCACGCCGGTGGTAAGTCCTCCCGGCTGGAAGACGGCGGCGCCGCTATAGTATCCCAGCAAGGTGTCTGCTATTACATTGTCGCCAGTTGGAGCGGCTAGTGACGATGGTGTAGTGGCGAAGCCGTTGAAAGTGAAGTTGCCGAGGAAATTGTCCGCGAGGTCGCGTTCAAGCTTCCACTGGCGATACTCAGCACCGATGCCGATGGTGTGGTTACCGCGAACCCAGGTGAAAGAATCGGCAAAGTCCCACATCGGTTGGTTGCTGGTTTCGTAAGCATTGATGGAGCCGCCGACGGTCGAGAACCCGCCGTTTGAGAACTGGAGACTTGGGTAAACTCGCTGGCCCGGGCTTAGGCCCGTGAAGACCCCCGTCAGGCCGAGCGCGCTGACGTCGGCAGGATCGGCCGGAAAGCCGGCCTGATTGGCTGTCGCCCCGAGGTAGCCGAACCGGAATTGATTCACCTTGGTGGCCCCAATGGTCAAAGTATGAGAGACCGCCCAGTTGGTCGTATCTTCAACGAAAAAGTTCTCGCCCAACGGGGGGTTGGGAGCGACGTTGCCTATGCTGTTGACCGAGAAACTCGACCTTGTTCCACGCGCAAAGACGGTTCCGAACTTACCCAGATTCTGATCGATCCGATAGGTCTGCTGATCCACGTCGTTGGGGAGCGATGTTGCTAACCGGTAATTGCCTTGTGGCAGATTCACGTTTGGAGTCGGGAAGAACTTCTGTACAGCAAGGTTCGCCAAGTTCGAAAAACGGCTCGTTGGGATGGTGTTGTTCAAAAAGGGCGCGCCAGTCGTGGGATCTATGATCGTCGATGTGAAGTGGCCCGACAGTTGGGCGGGAGTTGGAACGAGGTAAAACTGGTCTATGCCCTGACGAGTCCGCTGACCTTCATAATTTGCCATGAAGAAGGTCTTGTTCTTGCCGTTGTAGAGTTTCGGAATCCAGATTGGACCGGTCGCGACGAATCCGAATTGATTTTGCCGCAGTGGGGCGGAGCCTGCCTGGAAGAAGCTGCGGGCGTCAAAGAAATTGTTCCGGTCGAACTCGAACAAGGCGCCATGAAAGTCGTTGGTGCCCCCCTTGCTGATGATGTTGATCTGGTTGGCACTGAAACCGTACTCCGCCGAATAGGTTGCGGTCTGTTCCTTGAACTCCTGTATGGCATCGACAGACAGCACCACCGCGGGGGTGTTCAGCGCTGTGTCCGTGTTGACCATGCCATCGAGCAGGTAGTTGTTGCTGGTGGGGCGGGAACCGTTGATGCTGATCGCGCCGCCCTCACCCTGCCGCATCGAGCCCTGTTCCCCGTTGGGCGGCGACACTGCGCCCGCGCCAAGAAACAGCAGGTCGAGGAAGCTGCGCCCGTTCAGGGGCAATTGGGTGACCTGCCGCTCGCTAACGACCTGGCCCACACTGGAAGTCTCCGAGTCGATCTCCACCGAAGCCGCTTCCACGGTGACGGTTTCACTTGTTGAGCCAACGGCTAGATTCAGATCGACGCGTGCGACTTGATCCACATTGAGCTGAATTCCGGACTGTTGCGCCGTCGAAAAACCTTTCTGTTCCGCGCTTACCGAGTACACGCCGACAGGCAAAAGTGTGAAGGAATAGTCGCCCGAATCGGTAGTTGTCGCTTCGCGGGAAAAGCCGGTGTCTTTACCCGTTATTGTTACCTTTACGTTAGGCACAACAGATCCGCTTGCATCGCGCACCGTTCCCGTGACGGTGCCGGTTGCGGTCTGCGCACTCAGCGTGCCCGCCGCGGCGAGCAAAAACGAAAGCAAGGCGGTGAGCAGTCTGAATTGTCTCATCGTAGAGTTCTCCTTTTGAGAGAAAGGTGATCCATCATGGATCGTCTTCATAGAATTCCCCTTCATTCGCCCGTGAGGGGGCGATCATCGAAGTCTATTGCCAGGCCGCTCTCAAGTAAAGCTTTTTCAAATTCCGCCCGCAAGTTTCGCAATGTAATACGTGGAAGTAAGAAAGTTTTATCGCGTCAAATCTCTCATTAATAAGAACTTATACTTCAAAACGGACACTTGCAGGCGCATCGCGCCACGGCGAGGGAAGACGATGGCGCATTTTGCACTAAGGAACCAAAGTGCGGCAGGAAGCGCTGACGGACAGGCTGGTAAACCTGAGATCCTTCCTGAGTGCAACTATCGAGAGCGCTTTCTGATGAATTCAACAGCTCCTTTCTGGTAAATTTACTTTTCGCGGACTTGGCAGCGCACCGTTTTGAGCAATGCCTGTGACCAGCCTTGCCGAGCCCAAAGTAAGTAAACATAACAACAAACTCATGCACACAAAGACACTTAGTTTGTCCGGGATTTTTTTCGCCCTGTGTTTTTCTGCCGGTCTTGAAACGGGAGTTGCCGCTTCACTCCCCAAGCCGGTGAGCCTCCAGTGCGACTCCCTGGTGGAACCCTTGGGAATCGATAATCAGAAGCCGCTGCTTTCCTGGCAACTGCAGGACGCCCGCTGGGGAGCGGTTCAGACCGCCTACCAAATTCAGATAGCAAGCAAGCCCGATCTGCTTGCTTCGGGACAGGCGGATGTATGGGACAGCGGGCGGGTGCTATCTGGACAGTCGGTCAACGTCCCATACGGCGGTGGTCCGCTGGCACCGCAGAAGCGCTACTACTGGCTGGTCAGAGCTTGGGACATGCATGGACACCTCTATCCCGCGAGCGACGTCAGTTGGTGGGAAACGGGCTTGCTTACCGAAAGCAACTGGACAGCAAAGTGGATCGGCTACGAGCAAGCGGAGCACCGCCGTATCCGGGAATCGGGCGCGGCATGGGTTACAAATCCCGAGGTGCCGAACTTCAACGGGACGCGCGACACCCAACATGACTTCCGGCTCCGCTTCGATGTGACAAAACCTGTGAAGCGAGCGGTTCTCTACGTAACCGGACAGGATACCGCAGCTGCCTGGATAAACGGCCGACCGGTACTTGAGGCGCAGCCGCTGCCTCGCTGGCGGCAAATGCCTTGGCAGACGTATTCGCACAAAGACATAAGCGCCGAAGTGCAGGCGGGCAGCAACCTTCTCGGCATCGGCATCACTCATTACTTCGTGCAGAGCGCCACGACGGCAGCGCCGGACTCGCGGACCCCCATGAGTGCGTGCATTTATATTGAATCTGCTGACGGGTCTGTCACGCTGTTTGCCAGCAGCGCACAAGGGCGGAAAGCGTCTCTGAATCCAGGAAGGAGATTGGTTTACTCCGGGGTATGACGACTCGTCGTGGGGACAGGCGGAAGTGTTTACCCCTCGCACGGCACTTGGCGGCAACCTGCTGGGAAATCCTTGGCCCACCGGACCCGTGATGATCCTGCGTCACGGTTTTCAATTGGCGAAGCCGGTCGTTTCGGCACGGCTGTACGCAACCGCCCTTGGCGCTTATAAGTTCCATCTGAACGGAGGCGTGGTCGGAGACCAGATCCTGTCTCCCGGCTGGATGGATTTCCGGCAACACGTTCCCTACCAGGTTTACGATGTAACTACGCAAGTCAAGGCCGGCAGGAATGCCATTGCGGCCTATCTTGCCCCAGGCTGGTACACAACTCCTCTGATGTGGTTCCGGCAGGGATACAACTACGGGAACACACCGCCAGCGCTCAAAGCACAGTTGAGACTCGAATACGCCGATGGCTCGGTCGATTGGGTCGCCACCGATGAATCGTGGAAGGCCGGTGTCTCGCCTATTCTCAGCGCCGAAATTTACGATGGCGAAACGTACGATGCCCGGCAAGTGCAACCAGGCTGGGACACGGCCACCTTTTCAGACGCGAACTGGAGTGAGGCCAAGATCATCACGCCTACGGAGCCCGAAATCGTCTCGCAATATTTCCAGCCCATCCGCGAAGAGAAGGTGATGACTGCTCATCGCGAACATTTTCTGCGTCCAATTAGCCATGGCTTCTCCCGTCAGAACATATCTCAAATGAAATATGGGTCCCAATACCCCACGCGAGGCAAGTCGCCAAGGGCCGGTGGCTTAGCCCTCACGCGCCACTTCCCCCGGTGTGGTCGCAAACCTCTGAACCAACCGGATTTCGCAGCGAGCACCAAGCTAGGAACGGCAAACGCCCATCTCAACCACGACGCCGACGTCTAGGACCATTCTCCGACTCGCCGACTATACGCCCTCTCTGGATTACTTCCGGATCGGCGGCCACCCAAGCGTTATGGTCGGCGTCACTTTTTTAATTTTAGAGCGCGTTATTCATCAACTTATAGAAGGAATGATTCGGAACGAGATCAGTGCCGCTTCAAACGCGCATAAATCGGTCCCATGGTTTCTTCCAGAATAACCGCATCTCTCTCTGCGATGATCGGTTCGCCGAACGCGTTACTGACGGATAGCAACTCATTGCGCAAGAACCGGATTTGCGGCCGTATCTCGATCTCGTCGTTCCATACGATGAACACAATATCCTCCGCACCATCCAGCCGTATCGCATGCACGCCATACGGCACATCGCGAATCAGCCCGGAATAGCTATGATCCCGAGTGACACTCGTCAGCACGCGTACCGCCTTCATCGCGGGCTTATCGCTGTTGTCCTGATTGAGAAGACCGAAATTGTCCTCTCGATTGAACGGATTCGACCCGTCGTCTCGCAAATCATACAAGACGGCCAGTGGTAGCCCGAGAACCCATACCGTGAGGCACTGGCGCACTGCGAGCACCGCCTGGCGCTTTCGCGCAACGTCGCCATGGCCGCCGCCCGGGAAGTCTTTGGAGGAGTTGCCGTCTGAGGAATAGCCCCATTCCGTGTCCCAAATAGGCAGGTTCGGCCATCCAGCACGCTGAATGAGACTACGCAGCAGCAACAGATCGGCCGGCAACGTTTCCGGCCCTGAATCCCGATATGGATGCACCGCAATGGCGCTTGCTTTTTGAGCCGAGCCCGACTCCAACATGGAAGTGAGGAATGTAAAATCGAATCCCGCAGTTCCGCCCGTGCTAACCCTTGCGCCCGGATCTTGGCGGCGGATCGCATCGAGAGCCGCACGCAGCAAGTGGGGATAGATGGCCGGATTTGCGAGAAAGTGCTTTCCGTTTGGTTCATTCCAAATTTCGAAGTGGGCATTGTGCCCGCGGAAATGCCCAACCACCGCAGCGGCGTAACGAGAATACGCGGCGACGTCCTCCTCTGATTGCGGCGATTCTCCCCCGTGGTCCGGATGTCCGTACGCAAGCAGCCACAGCACGCCCATGCCGCGCGCTTCGAGCGAGCGCATTAACCCGTCGAACGGAGCGAAGTCGTACTGTCCCTGCTTCTCCAACTTTGCCCAAAGGAGATCCATGCGCACAAAGCTGAATCCGGCATTTCTTGCCAGATCGAGTCCTCGATCATCTCTCAGGAAGTGAATGTTGACGCCTAATCGAGGCTGCAGTCCTCCCGTTCCTTCCGGTGCTTTCACCGCCGCTGCTCGCTCAAGTCGGAAACTCGCATCGGTTGTCCTGGACAGCCGCACGTCGTCAAACGCCATCTGCCCTTGCGCTGGCTGCGGATAACGTGAGTCCGCCAGAATTGCGATCTCGACAATTCGACCCTGAATCTGTCCACTATTGGATCCGCCCCAGTGCTCTGCGGTCTTGCCGGTGATTGGCACGACGATTGGCTGCCATTCGCCCGCCGCCACATGCTCCAGGGTGGGAGCGTTCGCGTGAAACTGCAGCGTCTGGCCGTTCTGATCCCTTATCCGAACGGTGAGTCGTACGTCCGGCGAGAGACGTACCCACAAACACAGCGCCGCGCCAGGGTTGAGATCGAGTTCGGATGGCGCCTTCCAAATGGCCGCCACGTAATGGCCGCAGTGCGTCAAGTCCAGGCATGTGAAACGATATGCCAGAACGGCTCCGCGCCCTTCGTGTCCCAGTCCGAGCGAAAGCGTGCCGCTCGCGCCCGGAAACTCCGCACCATTCGAAAAACTCCAATGATGAAGCTTCTTCGAGCCATCAAAATCATCGATGAAGAGTCCCGAGACTTGGCATTCCCATTTCGGGGAAGCGAATAACAGCAGCGCGAGAATAGGCGAGAGCCGGGCCACAATTTACTCCCTCCAACGGCTGCGGGCAGTTCTTTATGTTACTAAGCAATCCCAGCAGTGGCCTCTATGTCTAGCTAAGCTATTCCTGCGGCGCCAGCCAATCGGGCAAGATCGTGAACGTCCTGTCGCACCGCCGACACATTTCATGCCGAATCCACACACGTTCGTGCTTGTCGTCGTGGGCTTGCCGAACCCGCCTTCCGTGGCCGATGATCGTGGCGTCCTCACAAACTGAGAACAACCGCGGTAGCCGATCCAAAGGAACTACCCGGGTCTATGTTGTCTTTCGCATCCGGCAGTGCGGAAACCAAAATCAAGCTGGCGTGAAGAACCGCCGCGGACCATCTCTGCTAAACCTTCTATCTGCTGGCTGCCCTTCACACTCCGCAAATCAGTTTCGAACGAAACTTATGACCGGTAGTCATCCGGAAGTGATTCAGTTGTCCGTAGAACGCGCTATCCGGACAGTGGCAACCGGCCGGACTGGTGACCGGGAGCCGAGGTCCGGTTCTCTGAGATGCGCTTTGGCTGTCGTCGCCGGATGCTGGCCGACTTGTCGGGATTGATCCGGTATCGTGAGCTTGGATTCGAGCGCCCCTCGGCGTTCAAGCGTGCGGGTTGCGGATTCCAAGCCGACTAGCGCAATCTTGTTCGGATCCGCATTCCACTTTGCGGCGTTGTGACGTAGATAGCGCACGGCACGCTCCACGTCGTAGACCATGTATGGGTACGGATATTTCGGGGCCAGTCTGTAATTGATGGAAAAGACCGCATAACCCGCTGGGGCCAGAAAGTCGGCGCAATAGGCTTCGCTGCCGCTCTTGCTGTTTTCCCGTTGATAGCCTCCCCCGTGAATGATGATCGCGCTCGGATGAACGCCAGTTCCTTTCGGAGCGTAGTAGTCCATCGTGAGCGGCTGGCC
>OCTA010002770.1_pt1 | contig 15773 bp, 9 predicted proteins | sample 1538991 | NCBI WGS metagenome assembly OCTA01 (sample SAMEA3539302, study PRJEB22396) | soil metagenome | biome: tundra; feature: field; material: soil | place: USA | collected 2010-05 | depth 0.15 m | reverse complement strand
CACCGAGATCTACACTCTTTCCCTACACGACGCTCTTCCGATCTGGCCAGGCCGGGGATCTGCACTTTGTCACGGCCACGGGCAGTATCCGCGAGGAGCGCATCGCTGTCCGCGGCGTCCGGAAGCACACCGCGGCCGCGATGGTGAGCAGTGCCTTCAGCGCGCCCCACGTCACCGAATTCCTGCAGGTCGACGTCACTGACACGATGGCCGCGACGGCGCGGGTGAAAACACTGCCCGAGTTCGCTGAGGTCCGGGTGTCGCCGCTGCTGCTCGTGGCCAAGGCGCTGCTCGTTGCGGCTGCCCGGCATCCGATGATCAATTCCTCATGGGATGAAACCGCTCACGAGATCGTGGTCAAGCACTACGTGAACCTCGGCATCGCCGCGGCCACCGGCCGCGGCCTGCTCGTGCCGAACATCAAGGATGCTCACCTGCTTGCCCTCCCGGATCTCGGCCGCGCCCTGAACGAGCTTGCCGAGACCGCCAGGGCCGGCCGGGCGACCGTGGCCGACCTGCAGGGCGGCACCATCACCCTCACCAACGTGGGCATCTTCGGGGTCGACGCGGGCACGCCGATCCTGACCCCGGGCGAAGCCGCGATCCTTGCCTTCGGGCAGATCAGGGATACCCCCTGGGTGCACGGCGGCCAGCTGGCCGTACGCAAGGTGACCACGCTGTCGCTATCGTTCGATCACCGCATCGTGGACGGTGAGCTCGGCTCGGCGGTGCTGCGCGACGTCGGCGCCATGCTGGCCGATCCGCTGCGGATGCTCGCCTGGTCCTGACGGCCGGCCCTCAGCCGCGGTTCGCCCGAACGGAGCATGATGATCAGCCGCGGCGATCAGAACGCGTCCGCTGCCAGCTCCATGAGGTCGAGCCCGGTCGATTCGGTGATTTCGCGCTCGGCGGTGAGCCTGGGCAGCACCGTCGCGGCGAAGAACCGGGCAGCAGAGATCTTGCCCTGGTAGAAGGCACGATCGGCCGCCGGGCCGTCCTCGTCAAGCTTGGCCAGGGCCACCTCCGCCTGGCGGGCCAGCAGCCAGCCGATGATGAGGTCGCCGAGTGAAAGAAGCAGCCGGGTGGTGTTAAGGCCTATCTTGTAGAGCTCGTCAGCGTGCTCCGCGCTCTGGCCGAGGAAGCCGTGCATGGCAGTCACCATGGCCTGGATGTCGGCGGCCGCCCTGGCGAGCGCGGCGCGCTCGGCCTTGAGCCGCCCGTTACCCGACTCGGCCGCCGCGAACTCCGTGATCTCGCCGAGCACGTACTGCAGGGCCTGGCCCTGGTCCCGCACGATCTTGCGGAAGTACAGGTCCATCCCCTGGATCGTGGTGGTGCCCTCATACAGGCTGTCGATCTTGGCGTCCCTGATGTACTGCTCGACCGGATAGTCCTGCAGGAACCCCGAGCCGCCGAGGGTCTGCATCGACAGCGTCAGCATCTCGTACGCGCGCTCCGACCCGACCCCCTTCACGACCGGCAGCAGCAAGTCGTTGACCGCCGCCGTCAGCTGGTCCTGCTCGCCACGGGCCATGGCCACCTGCAGCGTGTCCTGGAAGGTTGCCGTGTACATGACCAGCGCCCGCATGCCCTCGGCATACGCCTTCTGCAGCATGAGCATCCGGCGGACATCCGGGTGATTGATGATCGGGATCCGTGGTGCGGTCTTGTCCATCATCTTGGTCAGGTCGGCGCCCTGTATCCGGGTCTTCGCGAACTCCAGGGCGTTCAGGTATCCGGTCGAGAGCGTGGCCATCCCCTTGGTCCCGACCATCATCCGGGCGAACTCGATGATGACGAACATCTGCCGGATCCCGTCATGCACGTCGCCGACCAGCGTGCCGACCGCGGGGTGCCTGTCGCCGAAGGTCAGCTCGCAGGTGGCCGAGGCCTTCAGCCCCATCTTGTGCTCGACGACGGTGGCGTACACGCCGTTGCGCTCGCCGAGCTGGCCGTCTTCCGAGACCAGGTACTTGGGCACGAGGAACATCGACAGGCCCTTGGTGCCGGGGCCGGCGCCCTCGGGGCGGGCGAGCACCAGATGGAAGATGTTCTCCGCCATGTCGTGCTCACCGCCGGTGATGAACCGCTTCGCGCCCTCGATGTGCCACGTGCCGTCGGCCTGCTGGATGGCCTTGGCCCGGCCCGCGCCGACGTCCGATCCGGCATCCGGCTCGGTAAGCGCCATGGTGGCGGTCCACTTGCGCTCGATGGCCAGCTGAGCGAACCGCCGCTGGTAAGGGGTGCCCATCCGCCAGAGCGCGTGCGAGAACGCGCCGCCGCTCGCGTACATCCAGACAGCCGGGTTCGCCCCGAGGATGAGCTCGGCAACCGACCAGCCCAGTGACCGTGGCGCGGTGGTGCCGCCAAGCTCGGCCGGCAGCTCGAGCCGGTACCACTCCGCGTCCGTGAACGCCTTGAACGACTTCTTGAAGCCTTCCGGGACCTGCACGGATCCGGTCGCCGCATCGAAGGCCGGCGGGTGGCGGTCGGCCTCGGCGAACGACTCAGCCACCGGGCCGGTGGCGAGCCTGTTCACCTCGTCAAGAATCCCGCGCGCGGTCTGTTCGTCGAGGTCAGGGAACGGCTCCGAACCCAGCAGGTCTTGCCTGTGCAGCACCTCGAACAGGTTGAAAGCGATGTCCCGGAGGTTGCTCTTGTAGTGACCCACGGTGGCCTCCCAGCCTGCATGGCCTTCGCTACAACGCTACCGGCCAGTAACATAAGATTCTACCAGCTGGTAACAAGCCCCCCTGGCAGCAGAACTGCGCCGGTGGCGCACCTCACTGCAGGATGTTGACGGCACGTGCGATCACCAGTGCCCCCAGCACGAGCGAGACCGCGGACTGGACGGCCATGGTGAGCTTCGCCCAGCGCGCCAGCGGCATGACGTCGGTCGGGCTGAACGCGGTGGCGTTGGTGAACGACAGGTACAGGTAGTCGACGAACCGCGTGGCCCAGTCGTGCGGTGCCAGCTCAGGCGAGGCCATCTGCGGAAACATCAGGTCGGGAAAGGCCGAATGGCCCAGCGACCGGTGCACGGGGCCGCCGCGATCGAACTCCCAGTACCAGAGCGAGAAGGCGATCACGTTGGTGGCCCATACCGCACCGCCAGCCGTGAGCAGCTGGACCGGAGTACCCAGAAGCTTGTTGTCGACGATCGCTAGCACGAGCCGCACCGCGGACACCGCGTTCGCCGCGGTGACCAGGAAAATCAGCACGATGCTGCCCGCCCTGACCACGGCCGACCGCCGCTCGAACCGCACTGGATTGGCGACGACAAGCCCGATGAACAGCGCTCCTTCCAGTACCGGCAGCAGGAGCACCGGGCGCAGCGCCAGCCGGTCCGGGAGCAGGAGCTGCAGAACCAGCCCGGCTATCACGGTCAGCGTTACCGGCCAGCGCGACTCGGCCGCGGTTCGGCGCCGCCAGACCGGGACGACTGCGGCCCCGCCCGCGGCAATCTGCTCAGCCAGCCTGACCAGCTCACGCCGCGGGTCGGCCACCCGGCGGCCGCTGCGGACCGAGCCCGGGCTGGCCGCCATCGGCACGTCCGGGCTGCCCGCTGGCAGCGAGCCGGGCTCGCCCGCTAGTGGCGGCGCTGCATCGGGCTCGGGGGGCGGTCCTGCGTCTGCCATGTGCCTATTTTCCTCATCCGAGGCTCTGCCGCAGCCAACAACCGCAGTGACAGGCCCGCGCAGGCGCCCATTTCGCCAAACCGAATCTGGTTCTAGAGTGTTCGGCATCGGCACAGCGGACCCGGCGAACGAGGTACATCATGGCGCTCGGCCTCACCGAAGAGCATCGCGACCTGGCGGAAACCATCCGAAACTGGGCGCAGCGGCATTGCCCGCCGGAGGTTGTCCGGGCAGCGGCCGACGGCCCGGACGGCGGCTCAGCCTTCTACCTGAAGTCGCTCGGGCCGAGCCTCGCCGAGCAGGGCGTGCTCGGGCTGCACCTGCCCGATGAGGATGGCGGCCAGGGGTACGGCCTGCCTGAGCTCGCCGTCGCGATGGAAGAGCTCGGACGCGCCCTGGTGCCGGGCGCCTTCCTGCCCACCGTGCTCGCGAGCGCGGTGCTGGCAGCCGCGGGCGTGACCGGCAAGCTGGTCGCCGGCCTTGCCGACGGATCCAAGACCGGCGCGGTCAGCCTGGCCAGCGGCCTGACCGGGAGCATCGCCGCCGGTGGCGCCCTGACCGTCGATGGCGACGCAGCCCCGGTGCTCGGTGCTGGCATGGCCGACCTGGTCATCGCGCCGGTGCAGACCCGCCACGGCGAGACATGGGCGGCCATCGATGCCAGCGCCCTGCAGATCACCAGGCTGGACAGCCTCGACATCACCCGCCCGGTCGCGCGGGTGCACGCGGAAGGTGTCATCGTGCCCGCCGGCCGGCTGCTGTCCGGACTCGGCCGGAGCGAGGTGACCAGCCTGGCGGCGATATTGTTCGGCGCGGAGGCAACCGGTATCGCCGACTGGGCAGTGCAGACCGCCGCCGAGTACGCCAGGATCCGGCGCCAATTCGGCCGGCCGATCGGCCAGTTCCAGGCCGTCAAGCACCGGTGCGCCTGGATGCTGACCTCGGCCGAGCTGGCCGCGGCCGCGGTCTGGGACGCCGCGCGTACCGGGCAGGACGCCGCGCCGGACCAGCTCGGCGCTGCGGCCGGCCAGCCGCCCGCAAGCCCGCAGCGCGAGTTCGCTGCCGATGTGGCTGCTGTGCTCGCCGTCGATGCGGCCGTCTCCTGCGCGCATGAGTGCATCCAGGTGCTTGGCGGTATCGGCTTTACCTGGGAGCACCAAGCTCACCTGTACTACCGGCGCGCGATGTCGTTGCGCGCCCTGCTTGGCCCGTCCGACGGCTGGGCGCAACGAGTGGCGGCGCTGGCGCTCTCCGGCGTGCGCAGGCCAGTGCAGGTGGAACTGCCAGGCGGCGACGGCCCGCTGCGGAGCCGGCTGGCGGCCGAACTGGCGGAGATCGCCGCGCTGGCCGGCCGGGAACGGGCGCAGCGGCTGGCCGACGGCGGCTGGGTCACTCCGCATCTGCCCCGTCCGTGGGGGCGCGGCGCCGATGCGCTCGAACAGGTGGTCATCGATCAGGAGATGCGCGCGGCCGGTGTGACGCCAGCCAGCCTCATGATCGGCGCCTGGGTCGTCCCCGCGCTGATCCAGTACGGCACGCCGGCCCAGCAGGAACGGTTCCTGCCGCCGACACTGCGCGGGGAGATCATCTGGTGCCAGCTGTTCAGCGAGCCGGGAGCCGGCTCCGACCTGGCGGGACTGGCCACCCGCGCGGTGCGCGCCGACGGGGGGTGGCGGCTGACCGGGCAGAAGATCTGGACGTCGCTGGCCAAGCAGGCGGCCTGGGCAATCTGCATCGCCCGCACGGATCCCGCGGCGCCCCGGCATGCCGGCATCACCTACTTCCTCGTGGACATGTCCGATCCCGGGGTGCAGGTGCGCCCGCTGCGCGAGATCAGCGGCGAGTCCTTCTTCAACGAAGTGTTCCTTGACGACGTCTTCGTGCCGGACGACCGGGTGGTCGGGGAGGTCAACGGCGGCTGGCGGGTGGCCAGGACGACACTGGCGAACGAGCGGGTATCGCTATCACGGTCGTGGACGTTCGGATCAGGCGTGACCGAGCTCCTGGAGCAGGTGCAGGCCGGGACCAAGGCGCCCGCCGGGCAGCTCGGCAGGCTGGTCGCCGAGGGTCACGCGATCGATCTTCTCGGCCTCAGGGTGATGATGAAGCAGCTGTCGGGAACCGAGCCCGGCGCGACCGGCAGCGTGCGCAAGCTGCTCGGCATGCGCCACGCTCAGCAGGTCGCCGAGCTCTGCTGGGAGATGTCCGGCGCGGACGGCGCCCTGGGCGCCACGGCGGCCGCCGCCGTCCGCCAGCCTGAAGGGCTGAACGGGCCGCACTGGGGGTTCCAGGTGCTGACCACCCGGGCGCTCACCATCGGCGGCGGCACGACGGATATCCAGCTCAACATCATCGGCGAGCGGATCCTCAGCCTGCCGCGCGACCCAGATCCGCCGGCTGCCTGACCGGCTCCCGGCCGGGCAGCGGATCCGCCCGGTAGCCAATCCTCCCAGCCGCCCGCGGTCAGCGCCGCCGCGCAACCTCCGGGCGCGCCGGGCGCGCCAACCGCGCGCTGACCCGGCGCCGCGCTAGCCTACGGAGAGCAGCGTCCCCGGGGGGGAACTGATGACCAACAGCGACGGTGACGCGCCGGGCGGGGAGCGGAAGTTTCACGAGCCCGAGGAAGGTACGCCCCGGCTGGGTGAGCCGTTTCCCGGCCCCGCGGCGGACGCCGATATCCCCGGCCCCAGGCCAGGCTTCTATCCGCGCGGCACCGAGGCAGTGCCCCCGGTATTTGCCGGCACCGCGCCGCTGACGCCCGATGCCGCTGCCCAGCGCGCGGGCGGCCGCGTTAAGCACACCGGAGCTCGGCGCCGGACAGGCCCGGCGCCAGCCCAGCAGCAGCTGATGGCGCGGATCTCCGCCACCAGGAAAGCCCGGCAGCAGCGTGCGGTCCTCGTCTTCTGCGGCGCGCTGTCCGCGCTGGTCCTGCTGGCCTCTGGCAGCGCCTGGGCGGTCACCAGCTGGGTCAGCGGCAACGTCGGGCGGGTCGACGCGGGCACCGGGGGGACGCCGGGAAGCGGTCCGCTGAACCTTCTCGTCGCCGGGGTTGACGTCAGGGCCGGCCTGACGTCCGCCCAGCAGCTCGCACTGCACGTAGGTCATGCGATCAGCGATAATTCAGACACTCTCATGGTCGTGCACGTGACGGCTGATCACCGCAGTGCCCGGGTCGTGAGCTTGCCGCGCGACTCCTGGGTCAACATTCCCGGGCATGGAATGACCAAGATTAACGCGGCCTTCGGGCTGGGCGGCCCGAAATTGATGGTCGCCACCGTGGAGCAAGCCACCGGGCTGACCATCAACGACTACATCGAGGTGAACTTCCTCGGCTTCGTCAGGGTCATCAACGCGCTAGGCGGGGTGAATATCTGCCTGCCCTACGCGGTCAATGACTCCTACAGCGGCCTGAATATGTCTGCGGGCATCCATCATGTGAATGGCGTTACCGCTCTTGAATTCGTCCGCGACCGGCATTCGTTCGCCCTTTCCGACCTGGCCCGGATCAAAGATCAGCAGCAGCTGCTCTCCTCGATCCTCAAGGAAGCCATCAGTTCGGGCACGCTGACCGACCCGGTCAAGCTGGCGGGCTTCCTGTCCGCGACGACCGCCGCGGTCACGGTTGACCAGGGGCTGAACGTTGTCAAGCTGGCCGATGAGATGCGCGGGATCTCGATGAACGAGGTCACCTTCACGACGGTGCCTATTGCCAATGCCAACTACACGACTCCGACCGGCCAGTCCGCGGTGCAATGGGATGCCGCCGCCGCCAGCGCCCTTTTCGGCGGCCTGAAGAATGACAGCGTCGCGACGGCGCCCAGGCCAGCTGCCCGCCCGAAGCTGCGCCGCAGCCAGGTCTCCGTCGATATCTACAACGGCACCATGATCGGCGGCCTGTCCGCAGGCACCGGAACGCAGCTGGCGGCCCTGGGCTTCCGCGTGCACGGCTCGGGCCTCACCTGGTCCAGCCTGGACCTCACGCAGACCGTCATTGAGTACCCGGCCGGGCGCAAGGCCGCCGCGAACCTGCTGCACAAGGTGCTGCCCGGGGCCGGGCTGCGCCAGGTCCGCGGGCTCGCGCGGATCAGGATCTTGCTCGGCTCGGCTGGCTACCAGGTGCTCACGCCGACGCCAGCGACGAGCAGCCCGGCAGGCGGCGCCCAGCCGCAGACCGCCGCGCAAGACGCCTGCAGATAGCTAGAAGCCCGCGGATACCTCAGAATCTGCGGTCTGCTGCGCAGTGCCGGGGCCAATCTCTAACATGACGGCATGGTAACCGGCGGTGGCACTAAAACGTCCCTTTTCATGGCGACGAAACGACTTTTGTCCAGCTCACGAACAATGTCATCGTGGCCGAAGACGCGATCACGGGACTTTGCAGTCCGCTGGGTTATCGCGCTGGTCGTCTTGGTCGTCACGGCGGCCGTGGGCCTGGTCCCGCAGCTGCCGGTGACCGGCGCGCGGGCGGACGAGATCACGGCGTCGCAGAACTTGCTGAGGGACGGCTGGGACAACAGCGAACCTGGGCTTTCCCCGTCGGTGGTCGGCGGGCCCAGCAGCACTTTCGGCCGGCTGTTCTCGACACCGGTCGACGGCCAGGTATACGGACAGCCGCTGGTCGTGGGCACGACCCTGATCGTCACGACCGAAAACGACTTCGTCTACGGTCTCGACGCGAGAACCGGCGCAATCGAGTGGCAGCAGAGCCTCGGCCAGCCGCTGCCGTCGACCGCCCAGGACAACTGCACCGACCTGACCCCGGACATCGGCGTGACGAGCACCCCGGTCTACGACCCGGCGAGCGGGAACCTCTACGTGACCGCGGTCGTCAACGACGGGCCGGCCACCGGCCAGCCGCATGTCTACATGTACGCGCTCAATCCGCAAACGGGCGACGTGCAGTGGAAGGTGCCTATCCAGGGCGCTCCCGTCAACGACCCCACCCGGCCGTTCAACCCGCTCTCCGAACGGCAGCGGCCTGGCCTGCTGCTGATGAACGGCTGGGTCTACGTAGGGTTCGCCTCCTACTGCGACTTCCAGCCGTACGACGGTTACGTGGCCGGCGTCAACACATCGACCCGGGCGCTCACCATGTGGACCGATGAATCCGGGCTGACCGACAGCGAGGCCGGAATCTGGCAGGGCGGTGGCGGCCTGATGTCTGACGGACCTAACCGGATCTTCGTCGCCACCGGCAATGGCGTCTCCCCCGCCCCCGGGCCGGGCACTAAACCGCCGGCTGAACTCGGCGACGCGGTCGTCCGGCTTGCCGTTGGCAAGGACGGGACGTTGTCCGCGCAGGACTTCTTCAGCCCGGGCAACGCGCCCGCGCTCGATGCCGGGGACCTCGACTTTGGCTCTGGCGGCCCGGTGGGGCTGCCGTTTGGCGCGACCAGCTACCCGGGCCTGCTGGTCCAGGCCGGAAAGGACGGCCGGGTGTTCCTGCTGAACCGGGACAACCTCGGCGGCCGCGAGCAGGGCCCCAAGGGCAGTGATGACGCGGTCAGCGAGGCAGGCCCCTACCAGGGACAGTGGGGGCACCCCGCGGCATTCGCCGACACGGCCACGGTGACAGCGGCCAACACCGGCCAGGCCAACGACTACGCCTACTACGTCGGCAGCAATGACTACCTGCGCTACCTGAAGTTCGGCCTCAACGGCTCGGGTACGCCGACACTGACCGACGTGGCCGACAGCAGCATCAAGTTCGCCTTCACCTCAGGGTCGCCTGTCGTGACGTCGAATGGCACAGATCCGGCCTCGGCTCTGGTGTGGGAGGTCAACGCAGCGGGCGGGGCCGGCGCGAACACCCTCGACGCGTTCGATGCCGTCCCGGCAGCCGGTTGCACGGGCGCGAAGCCGTGCTCGATGAGCCCGGTCTGGTCGGCGACCATCGGAACGGCGAGCAAGTTCTCCATCCCGGCCACCAACGACGGCCGGGTGTACGTCGGTACCAGGGACGGGCACGTGCTCGGCTTCGGCAGCCCGGACGCGGCACCGGTCACGGGCGCGACGCCGGTCAACTTCGGCGACGTCGCGGTCAGCACCTCGTCCGCCCCGCATGACGTGATCCTCAAGGCAACTGCGCCGGTGACCATCAACAGCACCACGCTGACCAGCATGGACTCGACCGGCCCCTTCACCCTCGGCGCCCCCGCCTCGGGCGGGAAGCCGGTGACCCTGCCGGTGACGCTCACGGCGGGCCAGGACCTGACGGTGCCGGTCACGTTCAAGCCCACGGCCCCAGGCGGAGTCACAGGCTCGCTCTCGTTCGCTACCGACTCGGCCAACTTCCCGACGATCAGCGTGAGCCTGACTGGTGTCGGCACTCAGGCCGGCTTCTACGCGACGCCGAGATCGCTGTCGTTCGGCCAGGTGCCCGACGGGACCAGCCTGCCGGTGAACGTGACCATTACCAATGGCGGCACAGGTGCCGAGACGTTGCAGTCCGTGACGCCTCCCACCGGGCCATATACCGTCACCGGCCTGCCTGCTCCCGGGAGCTCCCTTGCTGCGGGCCAGTCGGTGGTTGCGACGGTGACCTACCGCCCGACAGCGGCCGGGCCCGACCCTGGCTCATTCACCCTCACCGCTGCGGACCACACCAGCCTGCAGGTGCCCCTGTCCGGGACGGGACTCGCTGCTGTCAGCCGGCTGAGTCCAGTGCCGACGTCGGTGAGCTTCGGCTCGGTGCCGCTCGGCCGGCAGGTGACTCAGACCATCGACATCACCAACTCCGGCAACCTGCCAGCCATCATCAAGGGCGCCAGGCCGCCGACGGTTCCGTTCGGGGCGCCGGACCCGGTCAACGCCGGCCTGCCGGTCAATCCCGGTTACGACCTTGAGGTGCCCATCACCTTTGCGCCTGCCAGCGTGGGCAGTGTCACCGGCAGTTACCAGCTCAGCTGGACCGATGCAGCCGGCTCGCATCAGCTGACGGTGCCGGTAACGGGTACCGGGACCGCGCCTGCATCCGGGATCGCCGTGCCGCCTCCCGGCGGCGGCTGGACACTCAACGGCATCGCGCGGATGACCGGCAGTCGCCTGCAGCTGACCCAGGCGGGGCAGGTGGTTCAGGCTGGGTCGGCGGTCTATTCAGTCCCGGTGCCGACGAGCGGGCTACGTGCGACGTTCACGGCGCAGCTCGGCGGCGGCAATGGCGGCGAGGGCCTGGCCTTCAGCCTGCTGGCTGCCCAGTCCGGGCCGGGCGCCCTCGGCAGGACGGGCCGCCAGCTTGGCTTCGGCGGCCTGACCGGCGTCGCCGTGATCCTGAAGACGCACCGCGATCCCGGCGACCCGGCAGCCAACTTCGTCGGCATCGCCACCAGCGATCCCGTCCACCTCCTGCGGTACGCGAAAACCACGACCAAGGTGCCCACGCTGAACACGGGAACTCACGTCATCGGTGTCACGGCGGCCGGCCAGCAGCTCACTGTGACGGTGGACGGCAAGAGCGTCCTGGCTGCCTCACTCCCGTCCGGCGTGGTGCCGCGTACCGCACTCCTTGCCTTCACCGGCGGCAACGGCATATTCACCGACAACCAGGAGATCGGGAATGCCAGCATTGTCGCGGGCGGCAATCGGGTACCGCCGCCCGGCGGGGGCTGGTCGTACAACAGCTCGGCGAGCATGGCCGGTTCGGACACGGTGCTGACCCAAGCGGTCACGCTCCAGGCTGGCTCCGTCGTATACCCGGCGCCGGTGTCGACCAGCGGGCTCCAGGTGACTTTCGACGCGCAGCTGTCCGGCGGCACTGGGGGCGCCGGACTGACCTTCGCGCTGCTCAACCCGGCCACATCCGGGCCGGCGTCGATCGGCGGGAACGGCCCCGAAATGGGTTTCGGCGGCCTGCACGGGGTCGCCGTGACGCTGGGCACCTACAAGGCGCCGGGCTACCCGGGGAACAATTTCGTCGCCACCAGTATTCAGGCCGCGGGCGGCCAGCTCAGATTCCAGTGGCCCCATGCGGTCGAGATCGGGCCACTGCGTACCGGCACTCAGACCGTGAGGGCCGAGGTGACCCCGTCCGGCGGCACCTATGTGCTGCTGGTCTGGCTGAACGGACAGCAGATCCTGCAGCAGCCCGAACCGTCGCTGACGCCGACTTCACTGCTCGCCTTCACCGGCGGCACCGGCCCCCTCACCGACATCCACACCGTGCGAGACGTCGCCATCTCGGCCACTAAGTAGGTACCCCGCCGCCGGTTCCGCCGGGTGTGCGGGTCGGGGACGAGCCCGCGGTCAGCCCCTCGGCCGGCCGCGGGCTGCCTGAGTTCGCCGGCCTCAGATCCGTGCCGGAACCTGGACCTGAGCTGCGCCCGCCGTAGACCTGGGTTACGCCGCCTCAGACCTGGGTTGTGCTGCCCTCGGGCGGGAAGCCCGTCGAGTCTGCGGGCGGGAAACCCGTCGAGGCCGCCGGCGCCGAAGGACCCCCGTCCGATGTCTCGTCATGGTGGTCGGCGGACTCGGGCGCCAGGCTGATTTCGTTCTCCGTCTCGTGCGCCGTAATGTCGGCGATCAGCTTGTCGATCTGGTCCTGGCTGTCGCCAGCGCTGCGCCCGGTCCGCTCGGCGTAGACAAGCGCGCCAAGGTTCCGCAGCATCACGTCGGCGCGCCTCTTGGCCTGGGCCTGGTCGAATTTGACCTTGCTGTCGCGGGCTGTCTCCTGCGTCTTCTGCGCGATCTGGGTCGCCTGCGCCTTCATCTTGTCCATCAAACCCATGGCGCTAGATCCTCTCATAGCCTCTGACCTGCGGAGACAGGTGTCAGGAGGGTGTCACGACCACTCTAGTCCAACCATCAGGCACTATTCGGGCAGCCGCAGCGCAGACATCTCTATGCGCGGTCGGCCGACAGCTTCTTCCGTCAGTCAGCTCATCCGCCACTCACGACGTTCGGCCCCAGGCAGGTGGCCGGGCACTTCCTCCTGCTGCGGTGCAATCGGCTTCTGCCGCGCTTGCTCTCTCGCGCGCCGTGCGCTCCAGCGCGCGGGAGACCGTCTGCGGATGCCAGGTGCCGCGCCGGGGCGCGATGCCTTCCGAGTTGAGGATGTCCGCGATCTGCCGCAGGCTGGCACCACTGGCGCGCAGCTCAGCCATGCGCGCGAGGACCGCCTGCTCCCGCTCCACCGGGACAAGTTCTCCGGAGAGAGCCTGGTAGCCATACGGCGGCCCGCCGTAGGCATATCCGCCGCGCTCAGCCTTCCGGCGCCTGCCGTTGTGCAGCCTCAGGCGGATGATCTCCCGCTCATAGTCGGAGACCGCGCCGATAATGACCCTGATCATCTTGCGGCTCGGGTCTTGCGGGTCGTTCTCCATGTTCTCCTGCTCACCCGCGAAGGTGGAGTAGGCATGGCAGCCCAGCCTCCGGATGTCGCGGAGCAAGGACTCCTGCAGGATGACGTCGCCGGCCAGGCGGTCCAGCTTGTAGAACACGATGCCTTCGGCCTTGTGATCAGTCAGTTCCTGCCACGCATCCGGCAGGCCACTCCGGCCGTCTAGCGCGTTGCCGCTGCGCGCGCCGATGTCCGCGTGCCAGGACACGATCTTGTGACCGTGTTCCTTCGCCCACACCGCAATCGCGTGGCGCTGCACGTCCGGGCCGGGGCCCTGCTCAGCCTGCTTGCCGGCGCTGACCCTGACGTAGGCGGTGACCTTCATGAAAGTCTCCCGTCAAGATGATGACTCTCCTCTGAGGTACCTGCGCCTTCTCCTGGGTGGCACCAGCGGGGATCGGACCCGCACAACCGGAGCGGGCAGCCCACGTGCCCGGCTCTGCCGCGTAGTCAGTGCCTTACGGTCGTGTCAACCAAGGTCACCCCCGTACTGCAGCGGGGTTTGCTGCACTGCGAACGTGCAGGCGGCGAGCGCGGCAAGATCCATTGCCTGCTGGTCGCCTTCCTGTTCAGGGACATGCACCCGCAGAATGGAACGCTGGTAGGCGATCATGGACAACTCGCCAGCGGTGAAGATCTTCGCCTGCCTGATCCTGGTCATCTCGATAACTCCTTCTTATGAGTTCCAGTTTATCACAGTATTTCGTCTAACTGTTACGCTCTCGGTGCGGGTCCTGGATGGCAAGAGGCGGTATCGCCGGCCTGGGTTTCCCGCTGGAAATTCCGCTTGAGCGAGTGCGGTCGCCCGTGTCAGGCTGACATGGTGATTCCGCGCGACCGTCTCGTCAGCTGGCAGGTGCCGCACTAGGCGACACCCGCGGAATGTCATGTCCGTATGAGCCGCCTGCGAGGCGGCTTTTCTCGTGCGCGCGCAGGGGCACTTCACGCAGAAGGAGCGTCCCGTGCCGAGAACCATCACCGGGATCAAGCCGACCGGCCCGCCGCATCTGGGCAACTACCTGGGCATGATCCGGCCGGCGCTTGATCTCGCTCGCACCAGTGAGGCGCTGTGCTTTATCGCCGACTATCACGCCCTGACCACCGTTCCGCCGCCAGGCACCATTCGCGACGGCGTCCTTGACCTTGCCGCCACCTTGATCGCGTTCGGCCTGGACCCGGAGCGCGCGGTCCTATACCGCCAGTCCGACGTGCCAGAGATCTGCGAGCTCACCTGGATCCTGTCTTGCGTGTGCCAGAAGGGGCTGCTCAACCGGGCGCACGCTTACAAGGCGGCAGTTCAGGAGAACGTGGCCGCAGGCCGTCATCGGGACCACGCCGTCGGTATGGGGGTGTTCAGCTATCCGGTCCTGATGGCAGCCGACATCCTCATTCACCGCGCGGAACTGGTGCCGGTCGGCAGTGATCAGCGGCAGCACGTCGAGATCGCCAGGGACCTGGCGGTGGGATTCAACCGGGTGTACGGGCCGGTGCTCGTAGTGCCCGAGCCGGCCATCGATGAGCGCGTCATGACGATTCCCGGGATCGACGGGCGGAAGATGAGCAAGAGCTACGGCAACCAGATCGCGCTCTCGGCCACGCCAGCGGAGATCCGCCGCCGGGTCTTCAGGATCGTGACCGACTCGCGTCCCCCCTCGGAGCCGAAGAGCCCGGACACGATCCTGGCGCTCTACCGCCAGCTGGGCGCGCCCGGCGAAGCCGGCGAGCTGGCCCGCAGGTATGCGGCCGGCGAGGTCAGCTACGCCGAAGCCAAGGCGATGCTGGCTGAGGCCATTCAGCAGCTGACAGAGCCCGCGCGAGAGCGGCACGCTGAACTCATGGCGGATCCGGCGGGCCTGCAGGCCACGCTCGCAAGCGGTGCGATCCGGGCGCGGCGGTCAGCCGCGGCCACACTGGAAGCCGTCCGGGCGGCGACCGGGCTGGGGTGGGCTGAACGGCTGAACCCTGGCGGGTCCGCCCACGGGATGCTCGTGACGGCCCCGCCGGGACGCTTGTAGCGCCGCAGGTCAGCGGTCGAAGGGTACACGAGAATTACATGGAGTATTCCCGTTACGCACCCTACGTGATTAGAGTCATAACAAGAGTGAAAGGGGATGCTAGCGGGACACGCGGGACGTTACACAGAGTAATCCCCATCCGGGACCGGCGCCCCACCGCCAGCGGCGCGCCCGTCCTGTGCCCGCCCGGCCCCCAACCCGCCGCGTACCCGCGCGGCAGCCCTGTGGTACCCGCCACGGAACCCCGGGACGGCACGGCCCGGCCCCCCGCCGGCTCGCGCCGCCGATACGGGCAGCACCCCCGATAACCACATACGCCCTCCGGCCGCGCGCCCCCGCGCGGCCGGGCGATGGGGAACACGCTGAAGGAAGCAACCGTGCCCGCACCCGCACGGCGCGTATCCCTGCGCGCCCGCACCCTCCGCAGTACCGCCCCTACCGCCCCTACCGCCCCTACCGCACGTACTGCACGAATCGTCGCCCGGTCCGCACTGACCAGCACCCGCGCGGCTCTGGCCGCCGCCTTGGCGATCATCGCCGCCGCAGTCGCCGCCGTTGCTCCCCACGCAGGCCCGGTTCAGGCTGCCGTCCGAGACGCGCTCGCGGCCGTCCGGGACGCGCTCGCTGCCACGGCGCACACGCTCATCCCGGCCCCCGCCCGCGCTCGCATCCGCGCAGGCGTGGCCGCCACGGCTCGCGTTGTCGCCCCGGTCGCCGAGGGCGCCTCGGCGATGGTCGTGGCCCGGGCCGCCCGCGTGAGCGGTGCGATCCCGGGCCGTGCCAAGG
>OCTA010002767.1_pt1 | contig 15776 bp, 8 predicted proteins | sample 1538991 | NCBI WGS metagenome assembly OCTA01 (sample SAMEA3539302, study PRJEB22396) | soil metagenome | biome: tundra; feature: field; material: soil | place: USA | collected 2010-05 | depth 0.15 m | reverse complement strand
GCAACGCAGGGCCACCCGCGACGGGAAGAGATCTCTGTGACATTTTTTTGTTTTGATTTGATTGCAATGGTGAGAAGATCGGGGACGCTATTGTCACACCACATTTGGACGAAGAGATTGACTCGCGGTTTGGGCCGGGCATCTGGATTTTGGCTGCGGGTTTTGCTGCCTGCCTGAATTAGCGCTGATATCTCAAAGGGGCCCGCGCCACATTCGCAAAGAAGCGTGGTGCAAAGGACAAGCCGTGGTCCGACGCAGTTTCTGCCGAGTGCATGCGTGGCGTTGTCCTGTCCTACTGGTGGTTTGCGTGTTTGCCCTTCGGGGCCCGGGCATCGGACAGGAAACTCGCATTCCCCGGCAGCAGCCTCGAAATGCAGCCCTGCTGGGGACGGTCCACAACCAGGACGGGCGTCCTGTTCCCGGCGTCACGGTGCGTGCTGTCAATCGCGCTACCAGCAAGCCCTACACCACTACGTCCGACGCCGAAGGAATATTTCGCCTGGTCGACCTTCCTGCCGGCGAATACGAAGTTTCAGTTCAAGTTGAGGGAGTCGAGTCCACACCGGCAAGGCTGGCATTGTCCGCTGGGCAGATACAGTCAAGGGACATCCGTGTCGAAACCGCCCTCAGTCCAACCCCGTTGAACGGCCCGAGCGGTTTGCCGGGGGCGGCGCACGCTATATCAGTCCCGGAGGTTTCCTCAGGCAGTGTTTATCCGGGGATGCGCAGCCCGCAATCCGAATCGCCCTTGGCATTGCCGGAATTCGTTCCCACCCCTGACGACAATTTCTCGCTGGAACCGTATCGCTGGACAGTCGCGATGCCCGCGTGGAAACGGTACAAAACACCAGGCGACTACCCGTACGTTCGATCGCACTGGTACGACCCCTTCAACCGCAACCGCTGGAAGGGTGATTATCCAATTCTTGGTCAGCAGTGGTTCCTTAAGTTCACCGGCACCAGCTTCACGGATTTCGATCTGCGACGCTTGCCAACACCCAGCGGTCTGGGGTCCCAGAACCCGAACAGCCAGCAGTTTTTTGGCGGTGACCAGCAGACATCGGTGGGCCAAACCTTTCTCTTTTCATTTGATCTTTTTCGTGGAGACACTTCATTCCGTCCAATTGATTTCCAGATCCGCTTTACTCCTGCGGTCAATTTGAATTTCCTGCAGACGCAGGAACGCGGCATCGTCAACGTCAATGTTGAAGCGGGAACAAACCGATTCGATGCGCATGTAGGTCTGCAAGAAGGGTTCTTTGAGCTAAAGCTGCACGACCTTGGTCCAAATTTCGACTTCGTGTCAGTCCGGGGAGGAATTCAGCAGTTCACCAGCGACTTTCGCGGCTTCATATTTTCCGATGAAGAACCAGGAGTGCGAATCTTCGGCAATCTGCGTTCGAATCGCATCAACTACAACCTCGCTTACTTCTTCATGCTGGAGAAGGACACAAATAGTCATCTCAACACTTTCGCTGCCCGTGACCAGCAGGTGGAGGTCGCTAATGTTTACATCCAGGACTTCCTGACCAAGGGTTACACGACGGAGCTCTCCTTCCTTGCCAATCAGGACAACCCGTCCATTAAATTTGACACGAACGGATTTCTGGTCCGCCCCGCCCCCATTGGCAGCGTTGTCATCGCCAACGGAATACCGCAGCCGCACTCCATTCGCTCCTATTACCTGGGATGGACAGGCAACGGCCATATTAAGCGCTTGAACGTGAGCAACGCGTTTTACCAGGCGCTCGGCTATGACACCTTCAACACCATTGCCGGGCGCCGCGTGAACATCAACGGACAGTTGGCTGCATTGGAGTTGTCCATCGATAAGGACTGGCTTCGTTTTCGGAGCTCAGTTTTCTATACCTCCGGCGACAGCTCAACCCGTATAGGTGCGTCGCGATCTGATACGGCCCGCGGATTCGATTCAATTCTCGACGACCAGCATTTCGCTGGAACCAGCTTCAGCTTTTGGGACCGCGAGAGCATTCCGCTCTCCAGTACAGGCGTGGCGCTGGTTACGCCTTCCAGTCTTATTCCCGACCTGCGTTCCAGTAAGTTCCAGGGCCAGTCGAATTTCGTAAATCCTGGGGTGCGTCTTTATAACGTGGGGGTTGACGCAGACCTGACCCCCAAGTTGCGTGGCTTTGTAAATGCCAGTTACTTGCAGTTCGACCATACCCAGCCACTGCAGTTGGTGCTCTTTCAGCCGTCCATTAGCCGCAGTATCGGGATGGATTTCGGGGCCGGCGTCAACTATCGCCCGCCTCTTTCGGAGAACATCGTGTTAACCACCGGCATTGACGCACTGGTTCCAGGTACGGGGTACAAGGAGATTTACAACCCCCAAACGTTGTTGTCAGGGTTCGCCGGGCTGCGCTTCCAGTTCTAAGGCCAGCCCGTTGTGGAGAAAGGACAGGATGGCGGTTCGACTATCGGCGATCAAGCTGGCTGCCCTGGCTGCCGCGGTGCTCGTAATCGTGACGGCGTCTGGCCGTTTCGTGCGACCGGCCATCGGCCAACCAGCGCATCCCGCAGAATCCGCCAGCTCGCAGGCAATGGCGGAGCAGCCACCGCAGCTTCTGCTCATGCAAACCCAGGAGGAAGCCGACCGGAAATCAGCCGGATGCAGGAGTTGCCACACTAAAACCGACAGCCAAACCATGCATACCTCGCCCGCGGTCCGCTTGGGCTGCACGGATTGCCACGGCGGTAACCCGGACATTCGCGTCTCCAACGGCCTATCTGCCCAGTCACCGGAATACATTACTGCCAAGAACCAGGCGCATCTGCAGCCGCGTGTGCTGAGCAATAAACTGGATGGGGCGCTTCCGGTTCGTGCTTATACCGCCTGGCTCAGGGAAAATCCCGACTACATACGTTTTATCAATCCTGGAGACCTGCGTATCGCTGCGGCGACATGCGGGCGAGCCGGTTGTCATGTGTCCGAATTGCAGAAAGTTCGGACCAGCATGATGTCGCATGGCGCCATGCTATGGGGAGCTGCCTTGTACAACAACGGTGGTTTTCCCCTGAAGAATCCGCATTTCGGAGAAAGCTACTCCACGAATGGCGAGCCGCAGCGCTTGATGAGCTTCCCGCCGCCTACGGCTGAGGAAACGCGCACCAAGGGAATCCTTCCCGACCTTCAACCTCTGGAACGATGGGAAATATCACAACCTGGAAATGTGTTGCGCATCTTTGAGCGCGGCGGGACTGAAAAGGCCGAGATTGGAAATCCTGAGCTCGGCGAAGACCCCGGCAAACCCGATGTCAAGCTCAGCGAACGCGGCTTTGGAACCAAGCTGCGCACCGACCCGGTTTTCCTCGGCCTGCAAAAAACACGGCTCCTGGATCCCCTTTTGTACCTGCCCGGGACAAACGACCAGCCGGGTGATTATCGAAACAGCGGTTGTAGTGCATGCCATGTTATCTATGCCAACGACAGATCGCCAGAACACTCGGGACCCTACGCGCAATTTGGCCACTCAGGGTTCAGCGCGACGAACGATCCGACAATTCCAAAAGGCCACTCCGGATACCCCATCAAACACCAGTTCACTCGCGGAATTCCATCGAGTCAGTGCATGGTGTGCCATATGCATCCCGGCACCAACATGGTCACGACTTACTTCGGATATACGTGGTGGGACAACGAAGTTGATGGCGAAAGGATGTATCCCGCCAAGCAGCACAATCCCACTCCCGAAGAACAGCAGCGCGTCGCCGTCCGTAATCCGGAAGGTGCAGCGCCGAGGGGTCTATGGGCGAGTGTGCCTTTTCTGGAGAATGTCGGCAGCCCGGAGTTTCTGAGCACGCTGAAGTCAACTCAGTTCGCCGATTTTCATGGCCATGGGTGGAACTACCGCGCCGTCTACAAACGCAATCGCGAAGGCGAACTTCTGGACAACAGTGGAGCGCCTATTTCGCCGGACGATCCCGACAAGTTCAAGAAGGCCGTGCACCTGACCGACATCCATCTGCAAAAGGGCATGCACTGCGTCGATTGCCACTTTCAGCAGGACAGTCACGGCAATGGGCGCCTTTACGGAGAGACTCGCAACGCGGTTGAGGTTGACTGCACCGACTGCCACGGCAGCATTCAGGCGCATGCGACCCTTAAGACGTCCGGTCCGGCGAAGCCCGAAGGCGGCACCGATCTCAGATTGCTGCGAACGCCATGGGGCGACCAGCGCTTTTATTGGAAGGAAGACCGGCTGTTCCAGCGGTCGATGCTGGATCAAAACCAGCAGTGGGAAGTCATACAGGTGCTGGACTCGGTCACTCCGGGTAATCCCAATTACAACGAGAAGGCACGCTTCGCCAAGACGGTACGGGTTGACGGCAAGACCTGGGGCAGCACCGCCGATGACGATGCTGCAAATCCATTGGCCCACCGCAACCAGCGTATGACCTGTTATAGCTGCCATTCAGCCTGGATTCCCACCTGCTTCGGTTGTCATCTTGAAATGACGGCCAACCGAAAAATGCCCATGTTGCACAACGAAGGTCTGGTCACTCGTAACTGGACCTCTTACAGCTTCCAGATCCTCCGCGATGACATTTACATGCTCGGTGTGGATGGGACGGTTACCGGGCATCGCGTAGCGCCGGTGCGTTCGGCCTGTGCCGTTCTCGTCAGTTCGCAGAATTCAGATCGCGACTGGGGCTACTATCAGCAGCAAACCGTCTCCGCCGAAGGATTCAGCGGACAGGCTTTCAGTCCGTTCGTTCCGCATACCGTGCGAACCAAAGAAACTCGCACCTGCACCGATTGCCATGTGTCGAGCAGCGGTAATAACAATGCCTGGCTGGCGCATGTCCTGATTCAAGGGACCGGCTTCATGAACTTCATGGGCCGTTACATCTACGTCGCGAACGGCAAAGGAGGGTATCATGCGGTGGCCGTAGCAGAGCATAGCGAGCCCCCCGCCATCCTGGGCAGCGACTTCCAGAAAGTTGCCTATCCCGCCAACTACGAAGAACACATTAAGAACAAGAGCGAACTAAAAGAGGCGGATCACCACAACGGGACAGTGCTCGACCTGCAAGCGCGCGGAGAATATCTCTATGCCGCAATGGGCGCTGGCGGTCTGCGCGTGTTTGACATCGCCAACCTTGATGACAAAGATTTCTCAGAAAAAATGACCACGGCCCCCGTTTCGCCGCTGGGCCAGCGCTTCTACGTGAAGACCAAGTACGCTCAAGCGGTGGCATCTCCGACCACCCTCGGGGTAGATCCTCTGCGCGCCCATCGTCCCGAGAATGAAGAGCAATCCGTTCACCTGTTTTATGGCTTCCTCTATGTGGCCGACAAATATGAGGGCCTGGTCATCGTGGGCAACCCGGACCTCAAGGCGAAGAGTCCGGGTGTGGGCACTCTTCTTGACGGCAACCCGAGCAATAACTTCCTGAAAAGAGCCTTGGCGTTTAATCCTGACGGGGCCTTGAATGGGGCCCGCCGCATCGCGTTTGCCGGAACGTATGCTTATGTCCTTTGCGACCGGGGACTCGCGGTGGTCGATCTCGACAATCCGTTGCAGCCCAAGCTGGTGGCACAGATTGGGGCACCCGACTTGGACGGGCCGCGCGGCATCGCAGTTCAATTCCGCTATGCCTTCGTTGTCGATCGCGCCGGCATGAAGGTCCTGGATATCACGAATCTGGCGCGGCCCGCGCTAGTTCCCAACGTTCTCATTCCCCTCGTGGATGCTCGCAACATCTACGTGGCCCGCACCTATGCGTACATCTCGGCGGGTAGGCAGGGCATGGCGATTATCAATGTCGAAGCGCCGGAACGGCCTCAATTGGACCAGATGTTCGACGCGGGGGGCAAGCTGAACGACACCAATGACATCAAGATCGGCATGGTCAGCTCCAGCCAGTTCGCCTTCCTCGCCGATGGTCACAATGGATTGCAGGTAGTTCAGTTATTTTCGCCGCAGGCGACGCCGAACTTCTTCGGCTTTGCTCCCAAGCCCGTTCCCAAACTAATTGCCGGTTATAAGACCAAGGAACCTGCACTGGCCATCTCCCGCGGAATCGATCGCGACCGCGCCGTGGATGAGAGCGGACATCAGCTCGCCGTTTTCGGGCGCAGAGGCTCCCGCCCATTCAACCTCGACGAAATGCAGCGGCTTTATCTCCGTAACGGCAAGCTCTTCACGGTGACCGACAGTCCGCTGGGGCCCGCGGCAGAGCCGCCGATGCAGAAAAGCGCCGCACAGCCTCCAGCGTCCGCATCAGGTTCGGAGGTGCAGCAGGATGGGATGCAACAACAGCGCAAGTGAGCGGCAGCAATTTGTTGCACAGCGGCGGGGCAGATGTATCACGTGCGGTGGACTTCAGTTACCTGCCCGCAAGGCATTGAGATCGAACTTGCCCTTGAGCGGTTGTTCCTTGCGCCAATCATGATAGCTGTGGCATTCATAACACCGGCCTTCGGCAGCCGCTTGCATCGCCCCAGCCTCTTTATGACATCTGCGGCAGGTTTCAATTCCGGGCAGATTGACCTCAGCCGTTTGTCGGCTCTCCAAGATACGCGAGTGGCAAGACTCGCAGGTCATCATGCCATGGGCGGGGTGATCGAATTCAGAGTGAAGAAGCCAGCGAGCCGGAATTACCGCCTTGACGGAGGTCGGTAGCTTGTCGCTTTCGCCGGTTGTCTGGCTGTGGCATACTTTGCAATCTTTTCTCCACAGCAACCGTTCGGCAATCTCGGTCCGCTGCTCTGCCCAGTTCGCGGGCGTTGTCGGAGCCTTGGGAAGAACCAGGTAATCGCGGGTGGGACGCAGAAAATTCCGCGCGGCCTCGATCTGGTCTCCGTATCCGGCAGTTATGGGTTTGTGGACTAAGTTCGGATTCTCTTTGACCAACTGCTTTATCTTTTCCACGACAAAGGCGCGCACAATCTCCGGCTTATCGTGCGGCGCTGGCTGAGATATCAGTGGATCGAATTGCAATATATGGCAGGCGGCGCATTGATTCACGTACTTGAGGCGCGCCATGTAAGGCCCCGCCCCGGTTTCCGTAAACCTCTTCCTTGGCTGCTGTGTCTCAGCCGCGGAAACCACGACTGGCTGCTGACTGGCGGCTGGCACCGCGGCAATGGAGTAGGGCCAAGGCTGGTTGACGCCGACCGGCCGGTGACAATCGCTGCATTGCATCTGCACCGGCCCGTTAGGCCCGCGCAACGTGGGCTGCAGGTGAGCGTGATGGTTCAGGTTGATCGTCCCGGGATCATATTGGCCGTGCCGCAAAGGGAGAAACTGAGGATGTTTGTTATCGAAATCCGAGACATGCGGGTCGAACTTCAACTCTCCTTCTTTAACGTGCAGGCCGGCGTGGCACTGACCACAGGCTGCATCGGTCGTGGCCGCCATTTTGAACTTGCCCTTATGCTCCAGATGGCAGGAACTACAGGCAGGCGTAAAGGCCTGTTGTGCGTTATGAATCGGCGCGTTATGGCAGGCGAGGCACGCCTTGTCTCCCACGGCAGCGCTAAAGCTTGCGCCTCGCACGTGGCATAGGTTGCAATTCTGGCCGAACACGGCGTGTGCCGACGACACTGGACCGCTACTATAAATCGCGCGATTACCTGATGCTTTTTCCGCCAGTAGCCATCCCACCGCAACGAGCGGGACGATTATGGAGAGCACAAGCCGCCACCGCCGAAACCCATGCAGCCGGGTGAAGTATTGCAAGTCGATTCGTGTCGCTAAGGTTTTGGCTGTTCTGACGCGTGGCACAGGTCAATACCTCAGTGCTATTACAGCGTGAACTGCACCCAGCAGAAGCAAGGCATACGACGCAGGTATATGCACCAGGAGCCAGCCGTGCAGCAGTCGATGCAATACTCGCTGCCGATCCAGTTCGCGTTTTTCCTCACAAATATTCTCCAGATCGTTCAACCGAGGCCAGGAATCCTCGGGGCACAGGATCCGAAACTGCTGGAACATCGCGGAAGCCCGCTCCTTGTCCGCCAGCACTCGACCCCGCCCGCTGTGCTGGACCAGATACGGTTTTATCTCGTCATCAAAAAAACTATGCAGCGTAGCGGCAAAGGGTTCATCGACCCCGATGGCAGAAGCGAAAGTAACTCCGCCCATGGTTCCGGCAGACGCAGCTTCTGCACGCTGTTGCGGGTTGGCGTGCTCCAGATCACCTTCCAGCGCCGAAAGAAGTTCGGCCACAGCCTCGGTTGCCTCCGTAGCCAGCTGCGCGCAGACATGATCAATTTGCTCGTAAACCGTCTCCATTGGCACGCGAGTCGTAATCACGCGCGGAAGAAAGTGCTGCAAGATAGCGCCGACAATTCCGCTGACTATGACGAAGATGAACAGCACCATCAGCGTGCGCGTAAGCGGAGCTGCACCCAGGCTGAACCCTGAATGGAAGAGAATGAATGGAAAGCTCAGCAGTCCCAGCCAGAGATGCCCGCGCATCCAGCTTGTTGCGCGTCCTACACGCCATACCGGAAACTTCTTCCTGGCGCCCAGAAGTCCCGCGAACAGCATCAGCGCCGAGCCCATGCTCCCATAGACAATTCCCATTGCGCTGCCGCCACGAGGTCCCTGGACGGCAACCAGTGCATACGGAATATAGACAACGAGCCCCAGCCCGAGGGCCACCATAGTAACCACAATCCAGACGCGATGCGTGGAGTCAATGAGCACACTATTCGCCTTTCTTTAGTGTGGTATCGCTCTGCCGGGCAAGGTAGGCGAAGAATTGGCTGGGATTGACGCGATGCGCCGCGTCGTGCGGACACGCGTACACGCAGCTCGGCTCGTCATAGTCCAGGCAGAGGTTGCAGGCGGTGGCTTTGCTTTGCACCTTTGCGACCTTGCGGCCAGGCCGGGAAAGATCTTCGACCTGGACCTGGAACGGATGCATATTGATATTTCCGTAGGGACAGTTGCTGGCGCACATTCCGCAACCAATACACCAATCCTCGATGACCATCTCGAGGCTGTTCTTGCGCCGGATCGATCCCACCGGACAGCCGACCATGCAAAGCGGGTCTTTACACTGCCGGCATGAGGTCGCAATCAGATATTTGTCGAGGCGCAAGCCTTCGCGGATGAGGCGGCTGACGCCATCGTGCGCGTCGGCGCAGGCACGCACGCACTGGTCGCATCGGGTACAGCGTTGCAAATCGAGCACCAGCAGGCTCTGTGCCTCCATCAGTCCCTGCGCCAGGAAAGAATCAATCGGCGCCGTGCGGATGGTAGTGAGCCGAGCACGATTTTCCGCAAGTCGCTGCTGCGCCACGACCTGCAAGTCTTGCTTGACCGCAGGGAACTGCTCCATCATCAGCCGGAAGTCTTCGGCCGCAATCCGGACCGCTTCTACGTGATCAAGGGCGGTGCAGGTCGCCGTGTACATGCCGGCGCCCAGCAACCCGATTTCACCGAGGAAGCCCGACCGCCCGATGTAACCCAGAACCAGATCTCCACCCGGATGAGACTGCGAAACCTTGACGAAACCCAGGCGTACGAGGAAGAAGCTGTCGGAGTGCTCGCCCTCGTGACAGAGGACTTGTCCTGCTGCATAGCGCCGCAACTCGACCCGCTCGCGCAGATAGTCGATGAACTCAGGGGTGAGGGAAGCGAACAGCGGAATGCTCCGCAGGTGGTTTTCCAGTGCTCGCTTGCGATAGTTGAGTTCGACCCTTTCGCGGAATGACTTGTTGCGCTGCAAGATGTCGAGTACATTCCGCAACATCTCCAGCATCGTGCAATCCGTTTTGGCGCGGACCGTGGCGGAGCGCGGATAGAAGCTCATGCAGGTCATCTCGCCGAAGAGGTCGCCCGCAACCAACTCAGCGATGGGGTTGTCGTAGGGCAGATCAACAGGAGCATCAATCGGTATGAAGGCGCGCTCACTCCTGGCTTCGCGGGTATGCGCTTGACCGGTGAGGCTGGACTTCAGCCTCTTGAAGAAGCCACCCTGGTCGGCCTTCGTCGAGACATGGGCCATAGGGCTGGAGAGAAAAACTTCACATGTCCCGTCTAGTATGTAAAAAGCAGTGGAGCCATAGTCGCCTTCGCGGCAGATGATTTCGCCAGCCTTGAAGTGCCTCTTATGCACCGCGTCGCTGTTCAGGCTGAGAAATGTTCCCGACACGTTCTGGAACATCTCGAGTAGCTGTAGTTCCTCGATGGGTACCGCGGTACCGGGGAGATCGGTTGCGATTTCCTTTTTCTTGTTGATCAGCGCGCCCGTGGGACAGGAAACCATGCACTCCCCACAACTGACGCAGGTCGATTTGCCCATGGGAAGATTTTCATCAAAAGCGATGCCAGCCTGGTAGCCTTTGCCCCTGCGGGCGAGAACAAAATTGTGCCGAATCTCGCTGCAACCGCGAATGCAACGCTCGCACAGGATGCAGGAGTCGTGATCGACGGCGATCGAGGCCGAGGATTCGTCGTGTCCGCGTGGTGTGGGCAGGCCAGGATAGCGGGAGGCGGTGAGACCTGCCTGGCTTGCAAGGTGCTCCAACTCGCAGTCGTGCGTAAGTTGCTGCCGCTGGCAGGGCGTTGGATGGTCCGCCATCAGCAACTCCAGGAGGGTGCGGCGAACCCCAGCCACATCTTCCGTCGTGGTCTTCACCACCATTCCAGGTTCAACCTGTCGCACGCACGATGCGGCGTAAACACGCTGTCCAATATCCACGACACACATCCGGCAAACGCCCACCGGAGTTTCATTTTGTTGATGACAAAGGGTTGGAATGGGAATCCCGGAGATGCGTGCGGCGTCGAAGATTGTCGTTCCGGCCGGAACAACAACCTCCCGCTGATCAATCGTGAGCTTTACACCCGGAAAATCCCTTGCTGTGCCCGGGGTGCCCACTACATCACCGCCACGGGCTGAAAGCAAACGCCAGCGGGGCATCGCTTTCGATTCAGGTGATCTTCGATTACTTGCGGAAAGTGCTGCATCACCGAGGTTATTGGCGCCGGCACGATTTGCCCTAAACCGCATATGGAAGTCATGCGCATCGCTTGGAATAATTCGTCGCACAACTGCATGTCGTCCGGCTTGGACTCACCCGATGACCAGGCCGACAGGATGGTCACCAACTTCTGCGAGCCCACCCGGCACGGGACGCACTTGCCACATGATTCATTGCGGAAGAAGCGAACTGAATTCAAGGCCATGTCGAGCATGCAGCGGTTGTCCGCGCAAACCACGATGGCGCCGGAACCCACCATTGAGCCTGCATCCGCGACCGCCTTAAAGTCCAAAGGCAAATCCAGCATCGAGGCAGGCAGGTATCCAGAGGATGGTCCCGAAGGTGCAAACGCCAGCAGAGTTCTGCCATCGATCACACCTCCTGCATAGTCAAAGATAAGGCTGCGGTACGAGGTCCCCATCGGCACCTCGAATACTCCCGGACGCACGACGTCGCCGCTGATGCCTACGAACTTCAGCCCGGTGGACCCATTTACCCCCTGAGCCTTGAACCATTCAACGCCACGGACCAATATGGCGGCTGCGCAGGTGAAAGTCTCCACGTTGTTGATCACGGTGGGCATGTTCCACAACCCGTTGGTTCCAGGGAAGGGTGGCTTGTTACGAGGTTCGGCGCGCTTACCTTCCAACGCCTCCAGCAGCGCACTCTCCTCGCCGCAAATATATCCGCCCGGGCTGACGAAGATCTCCAGGTCGAAGGTGCGGCCACTACCCAATATGTCTTTGCCCAAAATCCGCTCGCGATAGCAACGCTCGATTTCCTTTTGCAGCACTTCTCTGGGCTCTTCATACTCGTGTCGAATGTAGAGATAGCCTTTCCTGGCGCCGGTCACCAGCCCAGCCAGAACCATCCCTTCAACCACCAGGTACGGAAGATGCTGCATGATAAAGCGGTCTTTTATCGTCCCAGGTTCGCTCTCATCGGCGTTGCAGACAATGTACTTCTGTTTTCCGGGCGCATTGCGCACGATCTCCCATTTCAAACCTGTAGGAAAGCCTGCGCCTCCCAGACCGCGCAACCCGCTGGCTTTGAGAGTCGCGATCACTCCCGCGTAATCGGAAGTTTCCAAAAAGCGCTTGACCGCCCGGTATTCGCCGAAACCACCGTAGGGATCAGTACCCAACGGCTGCGCAGGTTGCATTCGGTCGGATAGGGTCTGCTTTGGCGCAGAGGCCCCGCTCCGAAGCAATTCGACAATTTGGTCTATCGGCAACCCCGCATAAATTTGGTCATTGACCGAAAATGCGGGGGCACTGTCACATCGTCCCAGGCAGGACACATCGCGAAGCGTGAACTCATCGGAAGGTTTGTTCCGAAATACCTCGCGTAATCTAGCCTGTAGCTGGGGAGCGCCTCGCAGGTGGCACGTCATGTCGGTGCAGACACGCACATCCAGTTTTGGCGGTGGCGTAAGCCGGAAGTGAGGGTAGAAACTGATGGCGGCATGAATCTGGCTTACCGGTATTTTCAGGCGTTGGGACACCCGGTGTAATTGCTCGACGGGAAGATAACCGAACTCCCGCTGGATGGCTCTGAGCTCATCGAACACCGAGATCCCCCTCAGGCAATGCCTTAACCGTCCGGGCGTCTCCACGGCGTAGGTCCAACCGTAAGCACACCCGGCCAACGGTGCTCACTGTCAAGCTAATGTCGCGGGATTGTATCCCACCGGACAGCGGCTGTACAGTACGAAATGCGCGAAATCTAGGCTGGCCAACCACCCCTAACCCCAAACTTTTTCCCTCGCGTACGCCGAATAGGTGTAGAGTACGAAGCCATCAGTCCGACATCTTTTGGCGAGGTAAGAAAGCGTAGTTGCAGCCAGGGCGAACAACTATGTGCATCAAGAGCATTCTGCGCATTCCGTACTGCGCATCGTTGACAGCGACGGTCCTGATCGTCGCGGGCGTGGCAAATGTTGCCCTCGGGCAAAGTCCTTCTCCTCAATCGAGTGACGTGGGGAAGTTCAACGGTCCCGGTGCGTGTGCCGCCAGCAGTTGTCATGGTGGCGTGCAGCCCAAGAACACCACCCGAATCTTGCAGAACGAGTTTAGTATCTGGGCGGCGCAGGACAAACACGCCCGTGCTTACACTGTCCTATCGAATCCTGTGTCTCTGCGTATGGGCAGGATGCTGCAGCCCCCCGTCGAACAGCCCAACAAGTCGCCGAAATGCCTCGCTTGTCACGTCTTGTTTGTGCCCGAGAATTTGCGGGCTACAACTTTCAAACTTGACGATGGAGTGAGTTGCGAGAATTGCCATGGGCCGGCTGCGGGCTGGCTCGGTTATCACACCACCAAGGACTGGCAATACGAAACCGCGGTCAACAAACTGGGAATGTACGATGCCCGCGATCTCGTCAAACGGACGGAACAGTGCCTGACTTGCCATGTGGGTACTGCTGATAAGCAGGTCGATCACGAGATGATCGCCGCCGGCCATCCCGATCTGACCTTCGAACTCGATTCCTTCAGTGCGGCCATGCCGCGGCACTGGAAAACCAATCGCGAGAGCAATACCCCATGGTTTGGCGTGCAGGAGTGGGCGGTCGGTCAGGCGGTACAATTGAACAAATCGCTGCAGCGAGTGGGCCGCCGCGCTCTCAGCTCGAACTGGCCAGAATACGCAGAGCTGGATTGTTTCGCCTGTCACCACTCCCTGACTGCACCCGCTGACAGTTGGCGGCTGACAACGACTGAATACTACCAAGGACGCCGCGCCGGTGTCCCCGCCTGGAATGCTTCCCGATATGTCGTGTTCCGGTACTTCGCGGAGGTAGTGGATCCGAAGGCCGCAGAACAAATGGAGAAGGAGTTGGACCATTTGGCGCTGCAGTTTGCTAAATGGGACCGGCCAAACGAGATTTCCTCAACTGCACTCAGCGCCGCCTCAACCGTTGACCAATTGGCGCAACAGATTCGCACCCAGCGCTACGATCCGGACCTGACTGCGCGAATCATGCTCAAGATCGTTGGCAACGGAGAGACCATAGCCAACTCGGGGGAACGCACCGCAGAACAGGCAACCATGGCTATCGATTCTCTCTTCATCGCCTACACGGCGAATACCAAGCTGCCCAATGAGGCGGAGTTGCGGGCGGCCATCAAAACGCTGTTTTCACAGTTGCAAAATCCTTCTGCGTACAATGCCGTGCAGTTCAGGGCGCAATTGCTGAAGGTTCAAGCATTGTTACCGCATTCTTCACAGGCCGCAAATGGGCTCCGGTAGTGTTTGATTCCCTGGGATGACGTTGTCGAGTTGTCTCACCAGAAAGCAAAGCCATAATGGCACCAAGCGTCTCGCCAAAACCGAAACAAACTAACGTGTCCACGCAACCTGGCCGAGCCAACACGGCTGAGTACCGACGACTCACCGAACCCTACTCGGGCCCCATTCAGCCCTGGCGAAAATGGGGGCCCTACGTCAGTGAACGCTCCTGGGGAACGGTTCGCGAAGACTACAGCGCCGATGGACAAGCCTGGAATTACCTCAGCCATGACATGGCGCGCAGCAAGGCGTACCGGTGGGGTGAAGACGCCATCGCGGGAATTTGTGACCGATATCAATTGCTGGTCTTTGGCTTTGCCTTCTGGAATGGCCGCGATCCCATTCTGAAAGAGCGGATGTTTGGCCTTACCAACCAGGAAGGAAATCACGGCGAAGATGTAAAGGAGTACTGGTTTCACCTCGACAACACTCCTACACATAGTTACATGCGGATGCTTTACAAGTATCCGCAAGGTGAGTTCCCGTATGTAAAACTCATCCACGAGAACAGCGTGGACCGGACACTCGAGTATGAACTGCTCGACACGGGAATTTTTGACGAGGACCGCTACTTCGACATCTTCATCGAATATGCCAAAGCCTCCCCCAACGACCTCTGCATTCGGTTAGAAGCGGTGAACCGGGGTCCCGCACCCGCCGAACTTCACTGTATTCCCCAACTCTGGTTTCGGAATAACTGGGCGCCGGCCGATCCCAAGCCCGCCGTCAGCCTCCTCGATTCCCACGAAGGTGTTTCTCTGTGCGCCCATGACCCGCGACCGGTTCCCCTGACGAATCTCCAGTTTCCCTATGCGCTCGGGCGGACCTTCCTTCACGGCCCTGCTTCAGGCGAAGTCTTGTTTGCCGAAAACGAATCGGCCGACAGCAGCTCGTTGGGTCTTGGAAAAGGTCCGAAAGACAGCTTTCACCGATTCATCATTCACGGTGAACAATGCGTGAATTCTGATCGCGTTGGGAGCAAGGCTTGCATTCACTATCGCGAAATGATTTCTCCCGGTGGCTCATTCGTGCTGCGACTGCGGCTGACAGAAGAGTCCTCAACCCAGCCGCTGAGCGAGGTTGACAAAATTGTGACGCAACGGCGCGAGGAAGCCGATGAGTTTTTCGACTCCATCGCGCCCCGCTCTGCCACTCAGGAGGAGAAGGATATCCAGCGGAAGGCCCTCGCAGGGATGTTATGGAGCAAGCAGATCTACCTGTTCGATGTCGACAAATGGCTATCTGAGAATGTGAATGGTGACCCTGCGCACGAGGGGAGACAAGGAATCCGTAATTCTCATTGGCGCCACCTGAATTCCATGCGCATTCTGGCGGTGCCGGACCGTTGGGAGTATCCCTGGTTTGCGGCCTGGGACTTGGCGTTTGAATGTGTCACGCTGGCGCTTGTCGATCCTGCCTTCGCGAAAGAAAATCTGTGGCTGCTTTTGTTTGAGCAGTTCCAACACCCCAACGGACAAATTCCCGCCTATGAGTGGGAATTTTCTGACTTGAATCCTCCGGTGCA
>OCTA010002766.1_pt1 | contig 15777 bp, 13 predicted proteins | sample 1538991 | NCBI WGS metagenome assembly OCTA01 (sample SAMEA3539302, study PRJEB22396) | soil metagenome | biome: tundra; feature: field; material: soil | place: USA | collected 2010-05 | depth 0.15 m | reverse complement strand
TGGCGCGGCCAGAGCCGCGATCCAGGCGACGATCGTCGCCCGGCGTGGATCGCCGGTGGGGAGCGGGGCGCCTCCCGCGTGCATCTGCCCCGAGGCTTTGGTGAGCAGGAGGCTCGACTCCGGCGCCTGCAGGTCGACGAGGCCGCGGACGATCGGCTCGTCCCTGGCGACGTCGCCGGAGAGCAGGAAGCGCGTCATCCCCGCGGGGCCGCCCGGGCGGTGGCAGGCGGCGCAGACGCTCATCAGGACCGGATGCACTGCGGTCGCGAACGTCGGCCCAGCGGGCGCGGCGACCGGCGCCGTGGGCGCAGGCGCGCCCAAAGCCGGAACCGCCGAGGTGGCGGCGGGAGCCGGTGGCGGAGGGGCCGCGCTCGCTGTCGCCTCGGGCGTCCGTGCCTCGTGGCGCTCACCCTCGGGGTGCCTCTCCTGCTCGCGGGCCTCGGGTTCGGCGGCGGCGGCCGCGTGATCGAGGCGCGCGCCCGCGCGAATCCAGGCCAGCACCCGCTCGTAGGGCGCGCTGGCGGCTGGCCAGGGCGCACCGCCTCCGTGCAGCACCGCGCCCGAGGCCTTCTGCAAAAGCTTGCTCGCCTCTGCAGCGTGGATGTCCGCGAACCGAGCCAGCACGCCGTGGTCGGCCTCCGCGTCACCCGTCAAGACCAGATGCGTAGCGCCCGCCGCGCCGCCCGCCGTATGGCAGGCCTTGCAGGTCGCGAGGAACAGCGGGTGGATCGCCCGGGTGAAGGACGGCCCCGCGGTACCGGCGGTTCGACCGCCGCTCTTCGCCTTTCCACCGGGCCTTTCCGGCTTTTGCTCTTCCGTCGCCGGCTCGGCAGGCGCCGCGGTCGCCCCGGAGGGTGGGGCGTTCGGCTTCTTCTTGAGCCCGAGCTCGTCGAGGATGTTCTCGCGCTTCGTTTCCTGGGGGCTCTCGGCGCGCGCGACGAGGCCGAACCCAACCGTCGCCACCACGAGGAGGCGCCCCAGCCGGCGCCTAGCGGGCATCGACGTGGCACCTCGTGCAGGCGGTTCCCGGGATGGCGAACGCCGTCCGGCCGTCGTGACAGCGGCCGCAGAACTTCCCCTCGCTCATCTCCTGATGGGTGAAGCCGACCAGGGTCTGCTGGGGGAAGGTCGACGGGTGGCAGCCGTAACAACCGAAGGACTCGTGCGAGCGGTGGGAAAAAAGCGCGCGGGGAGGATAGGAAACGCCCGGATCGCGGCGGGGGATTCGCAGCACCGCCGGGAAGGCCGCGCCGAGCGCGACCGATGAGACCAGCAGCGCGAGGACCGCCCCGAGCCGGCGGCTTTCCGGGGGCAACCTCACAGCGCCCCTTTGTCCCGCATGTTTCGCCAAACGGCGGCCAGGAACAACGCGCCCCCGACGAGCACCAGCGGGGCGCCGATCGTGGCCGAAAGGATGAAGGTCGCCGGCGTCCAGTGGAACGCGGCCCCCAGCTGCACGGCGAGGCCGAGGCCGCCGAGGATCGCAGCGCGACGAATCTTCCGCGTGACGTCTGGGCGATCGGTCGTCATTGCGCCTGCCAGAAATCGCCGGCGTCGACCTTGGCCATGTCGTGCGCGATGCGGTGACAGGACAGGCAAGAGGTCGTACCCGCGTAAAGCGCGCTCAGCACGGGCTTGTGTACCGGCGCCTCAACGAAACGGCGCATGTCGTCGTGACAGTGGAGGCAGTTCGAGTTCGGGTACGGTCGATAGAGCTCGATCTTCTTGGGGACGCCCGCGATGTAGTGAGCCCAGACGTGGCGCAGCCCGTTCAGCTTCGCCGTGACGTCGCCGAACATCGCGTAGTCCTTGTGGCACGAGTAGCAGACCGTCTCGCGGTCCACGAGACGGTTCTGGTAGTGGAAGGCGGCCAGCGCCTGCGGGCTGTCGACGAACAGACTCTTTCCGTAAGGCTCCATCTCGTGACACGACAGACAGAAGGCCGTCGTGCTCGATTGGTGAAAGCCGTACGAGATGTTCCCGGCCGACAGGAGCACCGGCAGCGCGAGGAGCCCTACCAGCAACACCACCCGACCTACGGTGTGACTCGCGAGGACGCCGGCTCCGAAAAAGAGGAGAACAACGATCGCGACGCCGACCGTGAGCGCGATGATAGCGGAAAGGGGAAGCATCGTGCCGGCGGCTAACGGTCTGCAGTCGCCGTGCCGAGGCGACGGAACACAGCTCCACGAGCGTTGCGACACCGACCCGCCGAACCGCTCACGGGGAGGATGCGCAGAATTTGCGCCCTCCCTTCAGGGGTCACGAAAACTATTCGCGAGCATCGGCGATCACTAGACGCAGAACACCGCGGTCGAACCTGGGGCCGAATGCGGAACGGTCAAGGGCCGAAGTACCGAATGTCGCGTTTCTCGTGCCACCTCTCACCAGGACTTCTCGATTCGCCGGATCCAACCGCCGTTCCTGCGGCGTTGGAGAAGGTGCGGGTTTATCGCCTCTTGAACGCTCGACGGCATAAAACTGAGCGATCTCCCTGGCGGGGCGATGCGGGCAGTTTGGCGCGAAGGGTACACACGGGCCGATCTGCGGGCGGATGTCCTGGCTGGGCTGGTCGTCGGAAGAGCGCGATCTCGACTCTGACGAATCGCGGTTGCCTCACTATCCCGACGTGTTTGCAACCGCACCCGCGCAGCTCATCGAACGGGCGGGCCTCAAACAATGGCCCTGGCGTCTCGCCGTTAGGGCGGACCTGACCGCCGGAATGACGGCGGCGCGCGAAGCCATCCTGGGGTCCTGATCGGGAGGCTTCATCCGGCGGCTCGCGAAGTCGTACTCTAAATGCACCAACGCTAGCGGGCGAACCCGACCAAGTGGACGCCCACTCCCACGGTGGCCCCCCCCAGAATCAGCCAGATCGAGTTGAGCCTGAAGCGGAGGAGTGCCACGGCGGAGATCAGACCGAGGAGAGCCGTCGTCAGATCCACGACGGCGGCCCGTCCAAGCTGCGCCGTAACAACCGCGATGAGAGCCAGTGAGGCGACATTTACCCCGTCCAAGAAAGCACCGGCGGTGGGCGACGCGCGCAAACGAGGCACGAGTGGCCCGCTGATGGCGACGAAGATGAACGCGGGAAGGAAGATCCCCACTGTGGCGACGACCGCGCCCCACGGCCCCGACAGCAGGTATCCGATGAAGGTTGCCGTCGTGAAGACAGGACCGGGCGTCACCTGACCGGCGGTGATTGCGTCGATGAGCTGTGCCTCTGTCAGCCAATGGAGGCGTTGCACCAGATCCGCGCGTAGGAACGCCAGTAAGACGTACCCGCTGCCGAAGAGCACCGATCCGATCTTGAAGAAAACCCAGAAGAGGCCAGGCAGCGTGACCGCCGACATTACCGAGGCGCCAGCGGCCGCGGGCACTATTGGTAGGATCTGGCGCAGGCTTCCTGCTCGGCGCTGGCCCACCTGAAGCAGGGCGACAAGCGTGCCGGATCCGAACAAGATCAAGAGTTCGTGCACGCCCAGGACGGACGCTGCGATTGCCCCCACGCCCAGGATTCGGAGGGGCCAGGTGCGCACGGCTGTAGGGGCTAGGGCCCACAGCGCCTGCACAACAACGGCCAGAACGACCGGCTTGATGCCCCAGAGCAGCCACAAGGCTTCGGGCAATTTTCCGAAGCGCACGTACGCCCAGGCGAGAACGCAGGTTATGACCATGGCGGGGAGAATGAAGCACACCCCCGCTACGATCAGACCGGACCACCGGCGGCGGCCCCACCCGAGGTGAATCGCCATCTCTGTCGAGTTGGGCCCGGGTATGAGGTTCGTGGCGCCGAGCAAATCCAGGAAGTGCTCCTCGGTCAGCCACTTGCGACGGTTCACCACCTCGTCTCGCATCATCGCGATGTGCGCTGCCGGACCGCCGAAGGCAGTGGCGCCCAGTCTCAGGAACAGCAAGGCGAGCTCGGCCAGGGAACTCGTCCCCGCGGACTGCTTTCGGGGCGGTTTGCTGTCGGTCGGCACGTGGACCGCTATATTACTCACCCGTAGGCGAGCTCAACGATCCTCGCGTGAGCTCGCGCCAGGATCCAGCCGACCGCCGGGATACCGGCTACCCGCTCTGAGAGGTGCGGGCGGGCTGCGGGCGCACCTCCGATTCGCCGACCGACCGCGCACCCGGTTGATTCGAGAGGACATCCCGGAACCGCCGGACCCTCGTTCGCATCTCCTGAAGCTCCGGGTTCGAAAGAGCGATGAATCCATCTCGAATCTCTCGGGCGGATGGGAACCGGCTCTCCATTTTCTCCCACTCCGCGCGCGCGTCGAGGCTCGCCACGTCTAGGAGGGGCCGGGTCTCGTCCTGAAGAGCGTCCAGGTCGTCCAGGATGTTGTGACTGTCGGGGGACCCGATAGTAGCAGCCACGCCATCGCGCCATGCCAATAGTCGGCGGTCGGATCAGGGCATCGAGACCACGCCTGAACGCGATCGCTCGGTGGGGGGCCCGCGAGTCGCGGGCATCACGCTCACCCTTACGCGAGTCGCTTTCGAAAACGCGCTACGGATAGAGCGAGGATCCCGATTCCCAGAACAGTTAACGCGATGAACTGTCGCGCGAGGTCGCGAATACCGGCCCCCTTCCTCGCGCATTGTCGAACGATCTCCCGTGGACCAAACAATTTTCGGTCGACGCCTAGTTCTCGAGCACGCCGAGCATCCTGGAAGTCTTGGCTGGGCGATTAGAGGAATCGAGCTACTAGCCACCCCGGGTGGTTGGTTGAGTGCTTACGTTCCGGCGGGACGCGGCAGACCGGCTGCAATCGTAAGAAACGATGGGCGGCGGGCGGCGCTCGGGAGGACACGATGAACCTGCGACACAATCGATGGGGAATGGCCCTGGTACTCGGGCTTTGCTTCTCGGCTCTTCAAAGCTGGACACAGCCGAACGTCGCCCATGGGGCCGGCGTCGCCATTTTTCCCGTGGGCGTCCGGCCTACGGGGTACAAGCTCGGCTTGCTCGCGACGGCCTGCTCGATGGGTGGTGTTTGGTCCGACGCGGAAGGGGTGCCAGCAGCGGACTGGCGCAAGCGAGACGACCAGCGCTGTAACGATCTGGTCGTCTCGGTCTACGGCCATGCCGATTCGGCACGTTATGAACAGCTCCGAGCCGGCGACGCGCAGGCGGTAAACGACCTTTTGGACAAAATTCGGGCGACCGAGCCGGCGGCCACGCGCGATAGGACCGTTGCTCTATTTCGAGACGTGGCGGCCGCGACCCACGAAGGAATGCTTGCGCGGCGGGCCGCTGACCGCGTCAAGGTCGACTACGATGCTGACTCCGTCGAGGCGAAGCTGACGGACGACGAACGGACGGCGTCCAAGGCCCTTGCCCAGCACAGTGCGCTCGAACGGCTCCTGGTCACGACCGACGCGACGGCGTCGGACCGTCGGGCGCTCGGACTTCTCCTGGCCATGGACCGAATGGAGATGGCGAGCGGCCTTCCCAAACAGCTCAAGTTCTACGCGGTCGGGCACGTGCTGACGACGGTATTCGAAACCCCGCCACCGCCGGCCGCCGCCCTGAAGCCGACGGCCGTGCCGCGTCCAGGAACGTGGCTCGCCTACCTCTCCGGGGTGGCCACGCGCGCGGGATATCCCGTCTTGGAATCGCCGGTGCTCACGCACAGGATGCGCGAAACACTGGCCTGGACCGGTGTCGGCCAGGGCTTTGCCGATCACCTCCGCCGTCAGGCCACGACCTTGCCGACCTCCGCCGTTCCGGAGCTGAGTCGCATCGTCACTTTGGTTGCGACGCGTCTCGAAACCGAGCGCGTGACCGCCGAGACGATGACCAAGGTGCACGCACAGCGGACAGAAACGAAATGAAGCTGAATACCGCCAGGGAGCGCGGGACGGCTCGGCGTTCTTGCCGCGGTGGACGGACCGCGCGCGCGCGCAACTCCCTTGGGCCAAACCGGGCCGGCGGCTGATCAGCCCGGAAATCCTGCGCATCGGTGTTTCGGCGTGATGAGAACTGCCAGCGCACGAATCCTGACGATCAACGGCGGCTCGTCGAGCATCCGGTTCGCGGTGTACGAGGCGGGCCAAACGCCGCGTCGAGGTCTGGCCGGGAAGATCGATCGGATCGGCTCGAGTGGCACGTGCTTGATCGTCGAAAAGCCGACGGGAAAGCTGCTGCGTCCCGGCCGCCTTCCTACCGCCGACCACCGTGACCCCAGCGGCTTTTTGCTAGAATGGCTTGAAGCGCAACCAGTCTTTCGGCTCGTCAGGGCCGTGGGGCACCGGGTGGTACACGGTATGAAGCATTCCAAGCCGGAACGGGTGACGCCCAAGCTGCTCGCGGAACTCCATCGCATCACGCCGTACGATCCCGATCACCTTCCCCGCGAGCTCGGGCTCATCGAAACAATCTTAAAGCGGCATCCAAAAATGCTGCAGGTGGCGTGTTTCGATACCGCGTTTCACCGCACCATGCCGCGGGTTGCCAAGCTGCTGCCGATCCCGCGGCGATATTCGGCCAAGGGCGTCGAGCGCTACGGCTTCCACGGCCTGTCCTACGCCTATTTGATGGAGGAGCTCGGCCGCCTCGATCCCGTGGCTCCGAAGGGCCGTGTGATCCTGGCACATCTTGGCAGTGGCGCCAGCCTGGCCGCAGTGCGCGACGGCAAGAGCATCGATACCAGCATGGGCTTTTCGCCCGCGGCAGGACTGGTCATGAGTACGCGTACGGGAGATCTCGATCCCGGGCTTGGCTACTACCTGGCGCGCACCGAACGCATGACCGCGGCGCAATTTCAGCAAATGGTGAACCACCGGTCCGGGCTACTCGGTGTTTCCGGGACGAGCTCAGACCTCCGTGACCTGTGTGTGCGCCAAGCCACCGACGTTCGGGCGGCGGACGCGGTGGAGTTGTTTTGCTACCAGGTGAGAAAATGGATCGGGTCGTTTGCGGCGGTCCTGGGCGGCCTGGACACACTGGTCTTTGCCGCGGGCATCGGCGAAAACGCGCCGCTCATCCGGGCGCGGATCTGCGAGGGACTCGGCTTTCTGGGGATTGAGCTCGACAAGAAGCGCAATGGAAAGAATGCGGCGCTGATTTCGAGGCATGCCGGTCCCGTCAAGGTACGGGTCATCCATACTGACGAGGAGCTCATGATCGCGAGAGCTGTCAGCCGCGTCGTGACACTTGGCCCACTTCGGGACAGCCAGTTATGACAACCAACACGCTCACGCCAGACCTGCTCTACAAGATGGACGCGTACTGGCGGGCCGCCAACTATCTGTCGGTCGGCCAAATTTATCTTTGCGACAATCCATTGCTGAAACGGCCGCTGACGCTGGCCGATGTGAAGCACATGCTGCTCGGGCACTGGGGCACGACACCCGGGCAGAACTTCATCTACGTGCACCTGAATCGGATCATCAAGAAATACGATCTCGACATGATCTACGTCTCCGGTCCCGGACACGGCGGTGCGGCCGTGGTGGCCAATACCTACCTCGAGGGCACCTATAGCGAGATCTATTCCAACGTCACCCAAGACGAGGCCGGGCTCCGGAGGCTCTTCCTTCAATTCTCGTTTCCCGGAGGAATTCCCAGCCATGCATCGCCGGAATGTCCGGGCTCGATCCACGAGGGGGGCGAGCTCGGTTACTCTCTCAGCCATTCCTTCGGGGCGGTGTTCGACAATCCCGATCTGGTGGTCGCGTGTGTGATCGGCGATGGCGAGGCGGAAACCGGCCCGCTGGCCACGGCCTGGCACTCCAACAAATTTCTCAACCCAGCCACCGACGGCGCGGTGCTGCCAATCCTGCACCTCAACGGCTACAAGATCGCCAACCCGACCCTCCTGGCCCGCATCACGCGCGAGGAGTTGGAACAGCTGCTTCGCGGGTACGGGTGGACGCCCACCTTCGTCGAGGGTCACGAGCCCGGGCCGATGCACGAGGCGATGGCCGCGGCGCTCGACAGGGCGGTGGAGCAGATCAGACATATCCAACAGGACGCGCGCGCGCAGGGCAACCTCACGCGTCCGCGCTGGCCGATGATCGTTCTCAGCTCACCCAAGGGCTGGACCGGACCCAAGATGGTCGACGGTCTGCAGGTGGAGGGGACCTTCCGTTCGCACCAGGTACCTCTCTCCGACCCGGCCACCCATCCCGAGCACCTGGCGCAGCTCGAAGACTGGCTGAAGAGCTACCGGCCGGCTGAGCTCTTCGATGATGCCGGCCGCCTGAAACCGGAGCTGGCCGAGCTTGCTCCCGCGGGTCAGCGGCGCATGGGTGCGAATCCGCACGCCAACGGCGGTCTCCTGCTCCGCGACCTGCGGATGCCCGATTTCCGCGAGTACGCGGTCGAGGTGCCCGTGCCAGGCACCCCGGGCATCGGCGACACCCACGTGCTCGGGCGTTTTCTCCGGGACGTCGCCCAGCTCAACGATGAGCAGCGGAATTTTCGGGTCTTTGGCCCAGACGAGACGCTTTCGAACGGTCTCGAGGCGCTCTTCGAAGTCGCCAAACGTCAATGGGACGCCGCGACTGTACCGACCGACGAATTTCTCGCGCCCACGGGGCGCGTGATGGAAATGCTCAGCGAGCACCAGTGTCAGGGCTGGCTGGAGGGCTACCTGCTCACCGGGCGACACGGACTCTTCAACTGCTACGAGGCGTTCATCCACATCGTCGATTCGATGTTCAACCAGCACGCCAAGTGGCTGAAGGTCACATCGTGCCTACCCTGGCGGCGGAAGATCGCCTCGTTGAACTATCTGCTGGCCTCGCACGTCTGGCGTCAGGATCACAACGGCTTCACCCATCAAGATCCCGGCTTCATCGACCACGTAGTGAACAAGAAAGCCGAGGTCGTGCGGGTCTACCTGCCGCCGGACGCGAACTGCCTGCTGTCGGTGATGGACCACTGTCTGCGCAGCCGCCACTATGTCAACGTCGTCGTCGCGGGGAAGCACCCGGCGCCGCAGTGGCTGACGATGGAGGCCGCTTTCAAGCACTGCGCCGAAGGTATCGGCATCTGGCAATGGGCCAGCAACGACCAGGAAATCCAGCCCGACGTGGTCATGGCCTGTTGCGGCGACGTTCCGACACTGGAGACACTCGCCGCCGTTTCCATCCTGCGCGAGCATTTGCCCGACCTGAGGGTCCGGGTCGTCAACGTCGTCGACCTGATGAAGCTGCAGCCCCAAACAGAGCACCCCCACGGGCTCAGCGACAGGGATTTCGACGAGCTCTTCACCAAGGACAAGCCCGTCATCTTCGCCTTTCACGCCTACCCGTGGTTGATCCACCGGCTGACCTACCGGCGCACCAACCACCGGAACATCCACGTCCGCGGGTACAAGGAGGAGGGCACCATCACAACGCCCTTCGACATGACGGTCCTGAACGATCTGGACCGCTTCCACCTGGTGATGGACGTCATCGACCGCCTGCCGCAGACCGGTGAGAGGGGTATCTATCTGAAGCAGCAGCTCAGGGACAAGTTGATCGATCACAAGCAATACATCGATAGATACGGCCAGGATCTGCCGGAGATTCGCGACTGGAAATGGAACGCGCCAACCCGACCCGAAATCTCCAGGTAGTCATGATGACAAGGCGAGCCCAGCAAATTGTGGCGGGGTCGTCTCCGCGCGCGGCCATGGCCCCGGGGATTCGTAGGCGTGCAAGAGGTGACCGCTGACACGACTGTGCAGGCGACGACCGGGCCTTTTTCACCCTACTGCCCTCTAGCCGTTGCGCGAGGTGTCCCGCTCTTCCTCGCCGACGAGAAGAGAGGCCAGCGAGTCTGGGACGATCGATCGAAGAATACCGCCTAATATTTTGTGACCCCATCGAGAATCGATGCCCCTTCGTCCGAGGTAGCCACGTCAACCATGTATACCTTGGCCGTCATGATGTCTTTGCAGGGCATGAGGACCGAGGAGAGAGCATGAAGCGCCGGAGCGTCCTTTTGCTGATCGTCGTGGCTGCGGTGGTCACCTATGTCGGTTATCGTGTTCGCCGGGCGCCCGCCCCGCTCGAATGGAGCGGCACCGTCGAGGCACATACGATCCAGGTCGGCTCACGGGTCGGCGGTCGCGTGCTCGAGGTCGGCGTGCGCGAAGGCGACACAGTTGCAGCGGGCCAGCCGCTCGTGACCCTGGAGAAGGGCGACCTTCCGGCACAGCGGATCATCGCGCAGGGACAACTGGAACAGGCGGAGGGGGTGCTGCAGAAGGTCGCCAGCCGGACCCTTCCCACCGCGCGGCGGGCCGAGCTCGCGGAGGCGCAGGCCCGCCTGGAGGCGGAGCAGGTGATGCAGGAGAAGGCGAAGCTCGACGATGAGCGGACCCGGAAGCTCTTCAGCGCCGGAGCGGCCACCCGGGTCGATGCCGACAACGCGGGGCTGGCCCTGCGGACGGCGAGCGCTCAGGCGGCGGCACTGCGGGCGCAGTTGGAGACGATCCTGCACGGAACGCCCGAGGATGTGCGATCTGGCAAAGGCCTGGTCGACGCCGCCAAGGGGCGCGTTCAGCAAATCGACGTGATGCTCGACGAGCTCGTCGTACGTGCCCCGCGCCCGTCCCGGGTCGAGTCGCTGGATCTGCGGCCCGGAGACATCCTGGCCCCCAACGCCCCGGCCGCCAAGCTGCTCGAGCCGTCGGAGCTCTACGTTCGCATCTACGTTCCCGAAACGGAGATCGGGCACATCCACCCGGGGTTGGAGGTGCCGATCTTCGTCGACTCGTTCCCCGGCAGGGCGTTCCGGGGTCGCGTCGAATCTGTGGCCAGCGAGGGGGAATTCACGCCGCGGAATCTCCAGACCGCGGACGAGCGCGCCGACCAGGTGTTCGCCTCGCGGGTGCGTATCGAAGATGGGGCGGATGTGCTGCGCGCGGGAATGGCGGCTTTCGTGCGGATGCCGCGATGAGCGCGACCCCCGCCGACGCCGAATCTGAGGTGGCCATCCGGGTCGAACGGGTCGGACGCCTGTTCGGCGATTTCGTCGCGCTCGACGACGTGAGCCTCAAGGTCCCCACCGGCCAGATCTACGGCCTGCTCGGACCGAACGGTTCGGGGAAGTCCACCTTGATCCGGATCTTGTGCGGGCTGCTCGCGCCGTCCTCGGGCCACGCCTCCGTTCTTGGCCTGGACGTCACGACGGAAGGGGAAGCCATCCGCCGGAACATCGGCTACCTGAGCCAGAGGTTTTCTCTCTATGAGGATCTCACCGTGTGCGAAAACCTCGACTTCTTCGCGGGTGTCTACGGCCTTTTCGGCAAGCGGCTGCGCGAGCGGCGTGACGCGACGGTCGCACTGACGCACATCGGCCCCTACCTGGACCGGCGGGCCGGCCTCCTGTCCGGCGGGTGGAAACAGCGACTTGCGCTCGGCGCGGCGCTGATGCACGAGCCACGCGTGGTGTTCCTCGACGAGCCGACCGCCGGGATCGATCCGGTCGCGCGCCGCGAGCTTTGGGATCTGCTGTTCTCGCTGGCCGCGCAGGGGATCACCTTCCTCGTCACCACCCACTACATGGACGAGGCGGAGCGCTGCGGGGAGGTCGGGTACCTCTACTCCTCGAAGCTGCTGGTCACGGGCACACCCGAGTCGCTGAAGACACTGCCCCTGGTCAACGCGCCGAACACCCGCCGGATCGAGATCGAGACCCCGCAGCCGGCGAAGGCGCTGGCCTGGCTCCGGCCCCAGCCCTGGTGCCTGGGGGCGACGATCTTCGGACAGTCCGTACATACCGTGGTTCCCCGCGAGAAGACCGACGCATCGGTGCTGAGCGAAGCCCGAGCGGCCGGGTTCCCGCAAGCGGAGATTCGCGAGATTCATCCCTCCTTGGAGGACGTATTCGTCAAGCTCACCGAAGATGCCGCGCTCGCGCGCGGGGAATCGGCGGCCTAGCGGTGTGGCGCTCGTTCCTCTCCGTGTTTCGGAAGGAGTTCCTGCACATCGTTCGCGATGCGGGGACGCTCCGTTTGGCGCTGATGTTGCCGGTCATGCAGCTCGTGCTGTTCGGCTTCATCGATCAGACCGTCCACGATCTGCCAACAGCGATTGTCGACCAGGATCATTCCGTCGAGAGCCGCCTGTTCCGGGATCAGCTCAAGGCCACCAAGACGTTCAAGATCATCGACGTCACCACCGATCCGGAGCGCGCGCGCCAGGAGATCCGCTCCGGAAGGGCGCGCGTCGCGATCGTCATCCCGCCCCGGTTCCACGACGATCGCGTGCGGGGAACGCAGGCGCAGGTTCTGGTGCTGATCGACGGCTCCGACTCGACGGCCAGCGCGCAAGCGCTCGCCAGCGTCAACGGACTCGTCGCGGGCGACAACCTGGCGCGTCTCCAGACCGTCATACCGGGCCAAGGAGCGATCGCCGCGCAGCCCATCATCCTGTTCAACCCCGAGGGGAGGACGGCCAATTACATCATCCCGGGGCTGGTGGCGGTGTTGCTGCAGTTGGTCGGCATCGTGCTCTCGGCGGGGGCCATCGTGCGTGAGCGCGAGCAGGGGACCCTCGAGCAGCTCCTCGTCACCCCCATCGATCCGCTGGGCCTGATGATCGGGAAGCTCTGCCCTTACCTCGTGCTCAGCTTGGTCGAGATGACCCTGATCCTGTTTGCGATGCGTTTCGGGTTCGGCGTCCACATTCGCGGGAGCCTCCTTCTGCTCTACGGCGTCGCCCTTTTCTACTTGAGCGCCCTGCTCTCTCTCGGGCTTCTCATTTCCACCCGGGCCAAGACGCAGATGGAGGCTCAGCAGATGGGGCAGTTGATGTTCCTTCCGGGGGTGTTTCTCTCCGGCTACATCTTCCCGTCCGAGGGGATGCCCATTGTGCTGCGCGGCATTGGGCTTCTCTTTCCAGTGACGCACATGATCGCGATCATGCGCGGCGTGGTTCTCCGCAACGCTAGCGTCATCGACCTATGGCCCAACATCGCCGCGCTCTTGGCGATGAGCGTCGTCTTGGTCTGGCTCGGCGCACGAAGCATCCGAAAGGTCGCCGCCTGACCACTACCGCCAGGAGGATCTGCCCTTCGGCGGCGTCGGGCCGTCGGGGAGGGGCGCCTATCACGGACGCGACGGTTTTCTTGAGCTCAGTCATTCACGCGCGGTCTATCGACGACCCGCCCTGACGTCGCTGCCGGAGCCCTTGCGGCCGCCGCTCACCGAGCAGGCCATTCGGGCAATGAAGGCGGACCTCCGCGCGCGCGTTCAGGGTCGCTGAGGATAGGGCCCGGGCCGAGCGGGCGAACGAGATCGTGAGCCGCCTCGTGCGGCATCTCGACGAGGAGGGGAAACGACTCGTCTGAGGGTACCTGGTGACGACGGCGAGGGCCGGAGACGTGATCAGAGATCGAGGTGCTCCTAAGAGGGCGAGTAGGCTGGGATTCGTCAATCTTGCGCCCTCGGCCTGCTCGGTCGACATCGAGGTGATCACGGGTCCGATCCAGGTGATCACGCCGGCCGGAATACGCCTGCGGGCTAAATTGCCGTCTCGGGTTGGCCTGTGAGGTAAAGGATGGTTACTACTACCTCATGCTCAGCAAGTTCATCACGCAGCATCGGGAGCAGATTTTGGCTCTCACTCGGCAGAAGGTCCTCATCCGGATGGCCCCGCGGCCCACTGAGACAGAAGTTGAACACGGCGTCCCGCTGTTTCTCGATCAGATGATCGAGGTACTGAGGGAGCACGACCCGCCCGGCACCATCACGGATCCGGCAATTGGTCGAACCGCCGCGGGTCACGGCGCCGATCGCATGCGGGTAGGATTCACGGTGGACCAGCTCGTCCACGACTACGGTGACGTTTGCCAAGCCATTACAGAACTGGCCGTCGACCTGAACACATCCATCGACGCCGACGATTTTCGCACCTTGAATAAGTGCCTTGACTACGCCATCGCGCGATCCGTAACGGAGTTTGAACGACAACGCGAGCGGCGCCAGGTCGAGCGCGAAAATGAGCGCACGGGGTTCCTGGCCCACGAGCTGCGCAACGCACTCCAGACGGCCAAGCTTACCTTCCATGTGTTGAAACAAGGGAAGGTCGCCATTGGGGGCAGCACGGGATTGCTCCTAGAGCGCAGCCTTAACTCAATTGGCAACCTGGTCGACCGCTCGATCGCAAGTGTTCAGGGGGTCCCTGCGCGCGACCTTGTCCGAGTATCTGAGTTGATGGAGGATCTCCAGGTGGCGGCGACCATCGAGGCGACCAACGGTGGATTTGTGCTGGAGGTTACTCCGCTGGATGGCACGTTAGAGGTCGCCACGGATCGGCTGATCATCACCGCCGCGGTGACCAATCTGCTCCGCAACGCATTCAAGTTTTCCCACCCCGGTGGCACCATCGCCTTGCGTGCATTGGCGGTTTCGAATGAGACACTTCGCATCGAGGTCGAGGACGAATGCGGCGGACTGCCGCCTGGCTCAGTGGAAGATCTGTTCCAGCCGTACGTCCAGAAAGGCGCCGATCGATCTGGGATGGGCCTAGGGCTCGCGATCAGTCGGGAGAGCGTCCGCTCCGCGGGCGGAGAGATCGTGGTGCGCAATATTCCCGGAAAGGGCTGCGTCTTCACGGTGGAGCTTAGGCTCGTCACGCGCACACGCGCGCAGGATGAGGTTCCTCCCGCTCACGTTCGCGCACCGAATGCAAACTGACCGACCGATCCACAGCCACGAGCTGCGGTCCGGTGGCGCGGGGGCCAGCGACGCGAGCGCAGCTGTCGATGCCCGCGCCCCGCATCTCACGGTCACCCGCATCGCCAGTTGAAACCGCGCGGCTCCGAGCTAAGCGAGAACTAAGCGCCGATCAGAGTGAGCCGCACGCGACTCGCGGCCGGGGAACTGAGACGGGTTGGGCCTCGGGGATCTTGGTCTTCCTCGTCTGCGCCGTCATGTTCCACTTTGCGAACGCGGCGATGCTGCCACTGCTCGGGGAACAGCTGGCGAAGGGCCGGGGCCGAACCTCGATGCTCTTCATGTCGGCCTGCGTGGTAACCACCCAGCTCGTCATCACGCTGATCGCATCTGCCGCCGGACGCAAGGCCGGAACGTTGGGACGAAAGCCTCTCTTGCTCATCGGGTTCGGTGTGCTTCCGATCCGTGGCGTCCTCTACACCCTCACGACCAATACGGTCTTGCTGGTGGCCATTCAGATTCTGGACGGCATCGGCGCCGGGATCTTCGGCGTCGTCTCGGTCCTGGTGATCGCCGATCTGACCCGCGGTACCGGCCGCTTCAATCTCACTCTCGGGGCCATCACCACGGCCGTCGGTATCGGCGCCGCGCTCAACCAGGTCATCGCAGGCAGCACCGTCCACCATATCGGTTCTCGAGCCGGCTTCCTGTTTCTCGCCACGGTGGCGGCGGCGGCGGTTGCAATCCTGTACTTCTTCATACCCGAGACGCGCCATGCTGAGCCGGCCGAAACGTGACAGGCGTCACCCATGTGGTGGTGACCCTCACGGTGTTCGCCGCGATGCTCGTTCCGAGCCCGTGAAGGTTCGTTCGAAACGCCGACCGGAACTCGAGGTCGTGGCCTGTAATTGGATGTCGAGGCAACCCCGACTGCGGCTCGAAGGCCCGAATGGGAACATGCGGGCTGCTTGCCTGGGATTCTTCTGCGCATTGGCTCTGTCACAGGTGGCGTGCGCTAGCCAGCCACCGCCTCCACAGCCCATTGCGCCTGTCTCGACCACTCAAGCGGCTCTGCCACCCTTGCCGCGATCCTCTATCGCCGCTGTCGTCCTGCATCGAGCAGAACTGGGGCTCACGGATGAGCAGGTCG
>OCTA010002764.1_pt1 | contig 15787 bp, 14 predicted proteins | sample 1538991 | NCBI WGS metagenome assembly OCTA01 (sample SAMEA3539302, study PRJEB22396) | soil metagenome | biome: tundra; feature: field; material: soil | place: USA | collected 2010-05 | depth 0.15 m | reverse complement strand
GGGCGCCATGCCAGGGCTTCAGCATGATCGGCAAGCGCATCCTGGACGACCCGCGCAACCACCTGGTCCACCATTTCGTCCGGCTGGTGACGGAGTTGAGGCCCAAGTTCTTCGTCTTCGAAAACGTGAAGGGGCTGACGGTGGGCCAGCACAAGAAGTTCTTGCGCGAGATCATCGAGGCTTTCGAGGAGAAGGGCTACAAGGTCGAAAAGCGGTACCAGGTGCTGAATGCCGCCAACTTCGGCGTCCCCCAGGACCGGCGCAGGTTGTTCCTGCTCGGCGCCCGGCGCGGGATGCCGCTGCCAAGCTATCCCGAAATCACGCACTCACCGGACGGCGATGCCGATATGTTTTCGGAGGCGGCGAAGACGCCTACCGTGTGGGATGCCATCGGCGACCTTCCCGAGGCCGACCGGTTCGATGAGTTGCTGGAGCGTGACTGGGTACTGGCCGAGTTTGGCAAGCCGGGCGATTACGCCGTTCCTCTGCGCCAGGGACCGGAGAGCCACAAACGGGAACTGCTGAGTTCGAGCCGGCGGACCGTGCATACCCAGGATTCCATCGAGCGGTTCGGCAAGACTCCGTCCGGCGAGACCGAGCCCATCAGCAGGTTCCACAAGCTCGATCCCGACGGCATCTGCAATACGTTGCGCGCAGGCACCGCCAGCGATCACGGCGCCTTTACCTCACCCAGACCCATCCATCCAAAGTCGCCCCGGTGCATCACCGTTCGCGAGGCGGCGCGGCTGCACTCATACCCGGACTGGTTCCGGTTCCATGTCACGAAATGGCACGGGTTCCGGCAGATCGGCAACTCCGTGCCTCCGTTGCTGGCTCAGGCCGTGGCATCGAAGGTCGCCGAGGAATTGACAACGCACCCCCGAAAGGCGAAGACTGGCAAGGTGGGAGATCCCTCGTTGCTAGCGCTGAACATGTCGCAGGCGGCTGAGAAATACGGCGTCCCCGCGACGACGATTCCCCAACGACTGCGCAAGACCGCCGGGAAGGCGTATGCCTGACGAGCCGCTATACGACGTCATAATCGGCCGCATATTCAACGGCTACTACCGAGAGGGTGTTACAGAGTTCGAGTTCGACCGAAAGGAGCTTGCCTCGGCAGCGAAGGCGCTAGGCCTCGACGACCCCAAGAACCTCGGCGATCTCATCTACTCCTTCCGCTACCGGAAGCCATTACCGGAGCGGATCCGAGCGACCGCGACCGGCGAACTGGAGTGGATCATCGAACCAGCGGGCAGGGCGAAGTACCGGTTCCGGCTTTCGCGGGCGAGCCGCATCCTGCCGCGCGAGGATCTGATCGTCATCAAGATCCCCGACTCCACGCCCGAGATCATCGCGACCCATGCGCAGGGCGATGAGCAGGCTCTGCTCGCGCGGGTGAGATACAACCGCCTCGTCGACGTTTTTCTCGGCATCGCGACTTATTCATTACAGAACCACCTCCGAACTACGGTCAAGGGAATGGGTCAGATTGAGATAGACGAGGTGTACGTCGGGGTGAGCCGCAATGGCCAGCAGTTCGTAATCCCGGTCCAGGCAAAGGGCGGCAACGACAAACTCGCCGTAATCCAGACCCAGCAGGACATCGCGTGCTGCCAGGAGAAGTTCGCGAGCCTGAAGTGCCGCCCGGTGTCCGCACAGTTCATGGCCGATGGAACGATCGCCATGTTCGAACTTACGATGCAGGACGGTCAGATTCGCGTCGTCGACGAGAAGCACTACAAGCTCGTACCCTCCGACCGGATCACCGCCGAGGAGTTACAGAGCTATAGCGAGAGGTAACGGCTCGTGGACCATGTTCCGAAGGAAGTCCGGTCGCGGATCATGGCCTTGGTCAAGAGCTCTGGTGGCAAGACCACCGAGAAGGCGCTGTCCGCGCGACTGCGGGAGGCCGGCCTTGCCGGCTATCGCAAGCAGTGGCCCGTCTACGGCAAGCCCGACTTTGCATGGCCCGGCCTGAAGGTTGCTGCGTTCGTCGATGGCTGCTTCTGGCACGGATGCCCTCGCTGCAACAGGCCGTCCAAGAGCAACGTCAAATTCTGGCGCAAGAAGGTCGAGGACAACCGGAGGCGGGACGCCCGCGTCGCTCGGAGGCTCAGGCGCCAAGGATGGAGCGTCCTGCGGATATGGGAGTGCAAGGTGGAGTCGGACGCGGCGCTCGCCCGAATCGCACGAGTTGTCGAGGAACGCCGGGCGCGCAAGGTTCGAGAAGCGCTGGATGCGCGCGACGGGCCGGGCAGGGGCTGAGGGCTCGGCTATCAAACCGTTGCGCCGCCACTTGGCGGAGCGAAACTTGTTTTCCTGTTGACATCCAAAAGGAACCGCCGAAGGCGCGCTCGATCTCAACCGGGGCGCCCTCTACCCCGCGCGCGCGATCTTTCGATCAGGTGAGTGCCAGGGCAGTGAACTGGAGCATTGTCGCCTGAGGAGCGAACGGCGCGCCGAGCAAGCTGTGCGCCCGGTCTCCGCCGGTCTGACCCTGAAAAAGGCAGCGCTGCGATCCGTTCCACCCCTCTACTCGCACCGAAAGCCCCCGGCGCTCCACTTTGTACACGGCCTCGGCGCCGAACTCCGCGGCCAACGCCGGCAGCGACCAGCCCGTGGGGTCGAGCATCCGGAATCCGCCCTGACGATCCAGAACGACCAGCGCATCGCCCAGGTCGCTGCTGTCACTCGTGGCGATCTGTAGAATCTCTTCGGCCCGGCGGAAGAATGCGCTCACACCATACTCATCGGTGCGCGCCGGGGTTTTTTCGGCGGAGTTTAAGGGTTATTGTTTCAGGCGCAGCGTTGAGAGAATCCGCTTAATGTAATCTTGGGTCTCGGGAATATCGGGGAAGCCCGGGGCGGCACAGGCTGGCCCGTTTTCCCTGCGTTTTCCCTGGCCCGTTTTCCCTACTCTATGGCCGGGGAATGAGTTAGGGTAGATGTGCGCCGATTTGTTGGGCCGGTAGCCTGAACAGACAGGTTAGGGTGCAATCTCGGGAGAGATCCCGACAGTCTCGGCGAATGCAGGCTTTTCACTGAAATCGGAGTATGATTGTGGTGCTGTATGGGCGAAAGCACGCGCATCCCGCACCGTTGCGACCCGTGGCGCAAGCGCATGTGGAACACCGCCGTAACCTTACGTCGTTTGGACGAGAGTCGCTTCCGCGCCGAGATTGCCAGAATCGAAGAGTGCTTGCGGGTGGATGCCAACTGGAACCTGGAGGCGGCGCTCGCGAGCTGCAAGCGTAGGTGGAGCCCGCTCCAGCCTGCCGCGCGTTAGTCTTCCGCCACCGAGCGCGCGGCCAGTTCCCCGAAAAGCGGCAGCGAATACACTTGCTCGTGAGCGGCCTTGACCATCATGAAGATCGCCATGGCGAGCAACGCGAGTTGAACCAGGCCGTATAGTTGCACGTGCGCCGGCCAGGGGAGCGCCCTCAGAACCCACTGGTTCATCAGCGAGGCTACAAACAAGTACAGGCCCTGAAAAGCGTGGAAGCGGATATCGCGATTGCCGCGGAATCTCTCGGCGGCCAGCACGATGATTGCGGCCACCCAGCCGATCCAGGGCACGTAGCACAGGATGGACGCGGTCCGGGGACTGATGTTCGCGAGCGGGTTGCTACCAGCGCCCGGCCTGGCGCCTGGGGCCGCGCCGGCCGCGAGCGGCTGGCCGGCTCCGCACCGGCCACAAAAGCGGTCGACCGGGCCCACCGCGTTTCCGCATTGGCTACAGAACGGCATCTGCTACTTTATACGTTATTCCAGGACCATCTGTTCCCGCAACGGCCGTGATACCATGCAGCGCATGCGGAGACTGTTGCCCGGCGTGCTGTTGCTGGCATTCGCGGGTGCCCTGCCAGCGGCCAAGAGCCTGGAAATCTACTTCATCGACGTGGAGGGCGGGCAGGCCACGCTCTTTGTGGCGGCTTCGGGCGAATCCCTGCTGGTCGATACCGGCTGGGGCGGCTTCAACGGCCGCGACGCGGGCCGGATCGCCGCCGCCGCCAAGTCCGCGGGCATGAAGAAGATCGACTACCTGGTGATCACCCACTACCACGAGGACCACGTGGGCGGCGTCCGGCAGCTTGCCGCGAAGCTGCCGATCGTCACTTTCGTGGACCATGGGCCGGACGTAGAGACCGGCCAGGACCCGCAGGCGATCTTCCAGGCTTACGAAGAGTTCCGCGCGAAAGGCCAGCATATCCTGGCGAGGCCCGGAGATACGATCCCCGTGAAGGACCTTCAGGTACAAGTGGTCTCGGCGGCCGGGGAAGTCATCTCCGCTCCCGGCGAGGCCAACCCGAGCTGCTCCGCTTTCCGGGAGCAGGCCGCCGACGCCTCGGAGAACGCCCAATCGATCGGCCTGCTGATCTCTTTCGGCGATTTCCGCATGGCCGATCTGGGCGACCTGACCTGGAACAAGGAGTTCGGGCTGGTGTGCCCAAACAACAAGATCGGCCACGTGAACCTGTTTCTGGCATCCCACCACGGCTTGGATACCTCCAACTCGCCGCAACTGGTGGATGCGTTGCGCCCGCGCGTGGCGATCGTGAACAACGGCGCGCGCAAGGGCGGGTCCCCGGAAACGTGGCAAACGCTGCACGACGCGCCCGGCCTGGAAGACATCTGGCAGTTGCACTACGCCGTCGGCGCGCCCAAGGACCACAACTCGGCCGATCCCTACATCGCCAACATCGATGAGATCTGCCAGGGAATGTGGCTGCGGGTGACGGCCCAGAAGGACGGCTCATTCACCGTCTACAACAGCCGCAACAAATACCAGAAAAACTACCCGTAAGGGCTGGGCAATCCCGGGGCATGTTGCGCCGGACCGCTAGATCGGAAACAATAGCAGCTTCATGTCGAAAACCGTCTTGGGCTCCGGTGAGCGGAAATACTCCTGGTATAGAGAACTAAACCGCTACCATTGGTTCGTGTTGAGCGTCGCCTGCATGGGCTGGATGTTCGACACCATGACACAGCAGCTCTTCGCGCTGGGGCGCCGCGATGCGATGCGGGACCTGCTGGGCAGCGGGGCTACGGACGCGTCGATCAGCGCGCAGGCCGGCTACGCCACTTCTATCTTCATGATCGGCTGGGCGTTGGGCGGGGTGATTTTCGGCGTGTTGGGCGACCGGATGGGCCGGGCCAAGACCATGACGATGACCATCCTGTTCTTCACGGTCTTCACCGGCCTCAGCGTTTTCGCCAGGGGCATTTGGGACTTCAACGCGTACCGGTTCCTGTGCGGCCTCGGCGTGGGCGGCCAGTTCGCCGTAGGCGTGTCCCTGGTGGCCGAGGTGACGCCCGACCGGGCGCGGCCCTACGCGCTGGGGATGGTGCAGGCTTGCTCCAGCCTGGGTAACATGATTGCGGCGTTGACCGGCATTTTGGCTGGCCATATCCAGCAGGCGGGGATCATCACCGGGGCGTGGCGCTACATGTTTCTGGCCGGGGCTCTGCCGGCCCCGCTGGCGCTGGTGGTCTTTAGGAAACTGAAAGAGCCGGAACAGTGGCTGAAGGCGCGCGCGGAGAAGAAGCGCCTGGGCTCGTACCGCGAGTTGCTGCTGGGCGACCCGCGTTGGCGGCGGAATGCGATCGCCGGACTGTGTCTGGCCTTCGCAGGGGTGGTGGGGCTGTGGGGAATCGGCTTCTTCAGCTACGATCTGCTCCGGTCCCCGCTGGAGAAGGCGTTCCGCGCCCAGGGCTTCACCGGCGCGGCGCTGGCCGGCAAAGTCACCACCTGGATCGGAATCACTTCCCTGCTGCAGAACTTCGGCGCCTTTTTCGGCATCCAGAGCTTTACCTGGCTGACTCACCGCCTGAACCGGAAGAAGGCGTTTGCCATCAGCTTTGTGGCGGCGATGTTCATGACGGCTTACACGTTCTGGAACCTGAAGACCTTCACCGACATCTTCTGGATGATCCCGCTGATGGGCTTCGCGCAACTCGCGCTGTTCGGAGGGTACGCCATCTACCTGCCGGAGTTGTTTCCGACGCGCCTGCGCAGCACGGGAACGAGTTTCTGCTACAACGTCGGACGGTTTGCGGCGGCGGCCGGCCCGTTTACCCTCGGCCTGCTCACCAGCCGGGTTTTCGCCGGTCACGCCGAACCGATGCGCTACGCGGGCGTCGCCATGTGCCTGGTATTCCTGGTTGGTCTGGCGGCGCTGCCGTTCCTGCCGGAAACCAAGGACCAGCCGCTACCGGAATAGGAGACTCAAGCGGCTGGCGGAAGGGGGAGCGCTGTTACACTCAGGAGGAATGGCTGCCCATAGCGCACCCCTGGGGATCGATCTCGGTGAAATCGTAGAGCATCGCGGGGTGCGCGAGTGTCTCCAGTGGTTCACGCGCGAAAAGCAATGGGTCAACGAAGCCCATTTGCAGCTTTGCCGCGTGCCGGCGCTCACTTTTCTGGAAGGGGAGCGCGCCGCGTGGTTCCTCGAACAGTTCCGCGCGGCGGGCTGGGACGCCTCCATCGATCGCGCCGGCAACGTGATCGCCATCGACGGGCAGGCGCCCTACGTGGCGCTGACGGCGCACTTGGACACCGTCATCGCGCCGCGTAACAAGGACGACATCGCCGTGGAACCGGATGGGCGGCTCACCGGCCCGGGGGTGTCCGATAACGGCGCCGGCCTGGCCGCTCTGCTGGCCATCGCGCGCGCCTGGAAGGCCTGCCCGAACCGTCCCGAATTACACCACGGGCTATTGCTGGCGGCCAACACCGGCGAGGAGGGCGAGGGCAACTTGCGGGGAATGCGCCGGCTCGCCAAGGATTCGCCGGTGGCGCGGGAAATCAAGGCGTTCGTGGTGGTGGACGGCGCCGACACCGGCCACATCACCAACCGCGCGCTGGGGAGCCGGCGCTTCGAGATCGCTTTTACAGGGCCGGGCGGGCATAGCTGGAGCGATTACGGCGTGGGCAACCCGTTGCACGCTTTATGCCGCGCGGTGGCGCTGTTTTCGGAAACCCGGCTGGACGGCGCGCCGAAGTCGGCGTTCAACGTAGGCCTCATCGAGGGCGGATCGAGCGTCAACGCCATCGCGCACGCCGCCCTGGCCAAGGTGGATATTCGCTCGGAGAGCAACGAGAAGATGGACGAGTTGGTGCGAGCCCTCTCCTCCGCCGTGGACAGGGCCAGAGATATTGAGAACCAGCGCGCCACGGGCGGCAAGGTGGCCGGCAAGCTCAAGGAAATCGGGTCGCGTCCGGCGGCGGCGCTGCCGGAGGACGCGGCCATCCTCCGGTATGTGCGCGCCGTGGACGCCCATCTGGGTATTCGCTCGCGTCTCAACTGTTCATCCACCGACGCGAATGTTCCCCTGTCGCTCGGCATCCCGGCCATCGCCATTGGCGGCGGAGGCGCCGGAGGAGGCGCCCACACGGCGCAGGAATGGTTCCGGCCGGAAGGGCGCGACCTGGGCCTCAAGCGTATCCTGATGGTCTTGCTGCTGTTGTTGCGCGAATCCGGCGGCGCCCTCCCAGGGACCGCCAAGTGAGCCGACGCAAGGCGGAAGCGGCCCTCGTCTGGAACACGGCCGTCTGGGGGGCAACTTTCGTGGTAGTGAAGGCGGCGCTCGCGGACGTTTCGCCGATCCTGTTCGTGGCGCTGCGGTTTTCGCTTGCAACCCTGGCTTTGATGCCGCTCCTGGCCGGCAAACGGCGGATTCCCTGGGACTGGCGGACGGCGGGCGCCGGGGCGCTCGCCGGAGCCTGCCTGTTCTCCGGATATCTGACGCAAACACTCGGGTTGCGCCTCACGTCGGCCCCCAAATCGGCTTTCATCACCGGTTTGGCGCCGGTGATGGTGCCTTTGCTGGCGGCGCTCGTCTATCGCAGTAGACCTCGGGTTTCCGAGGTAGCCGGGTTATTGGTGGCCACGGCCGGTCTGGTTTTGATGACGCTGCAAGGCGCTACGACCACAGTGAATCCCGGCGATCTGCTGACGTTTCTGTGCGCCATCGGGTTCGCCGCGCATATCGTCGTGCTGGGCCACTTTGCCGAGCGCATGAGCTTCGAGATCCTGTCTGTTACGCAAGTAGGCATGGCGGCGGTGTTGTCGCTGGCGTTGTTTTGGTGGGCGGAGCCCCCGCACATCCGTTGGCGGCCCGCGACGATCGGCGCCATACTGGTAACAGGGCTATTGGCCACCGCGCTGGCGTTTACGATTCAGGCGTGGGCCCAGCGGTACACTACCTCGACGCGAACGGGGCTGATTTACATGCTGGAGCCGGTTTTCGCCTGGATCACTTCGTTTGTGTTGGCGGGTGAGGGATTGTCGCGACGCGCGGCCGCGGGCGCGGTCCTCATCCTGGGCGGAGTTGTCTTGGTGGAAGTGAAACCGTTGAATCCGCGGCGGCATCCATCGTAGCAAGAGGTTGCATGGGGGTCAATGCGACGATGAACCCAAATGCACATCCGAAAGAGTAAGAGGGACCATGAGTTTTTCAGAAAAATTACGTACCGAGAAACTGCTTTCGTTCACCCTGGTGGTGTTCACGCTGTGCGTCGGCATTCTGATCGGAACGCTGATCAGCGTCAATTGGGGCGTGAAGGCGGCGAAAGGCAATCAGGCGGCGCCCGGCGCGACGCCGCTCGCGATCCCCAACCCCGTCGAGCTATCGACGGCGTTCTCGCAAATTGCGAAGGAGGTAGAGCCATCGGTAGTGAATATTTCCACAAAGTACCTGCCGAAGGCTCCCGCGCGCACCCAGAACCGGCGCCGGGCGACCCCGGCCCCCGGCGACCAAGGCAACGGCGACAGCGGCAGTGGCGGAATGGAAGAGTTTTTCCAGTTCTTTGGCAACCCGTTCGGGAATGGCCCGCAGATGCCGGATTCGCGGGGGGGCGAAGCGCTTGGTTCAGGCGTTGTGGTGGACCGCGCCGGTTACATCCTGACGAACAACCACGTGGTGGACAAAGCGGACAGCATCAGCGTCAAATTCACCGGCGATCCGGCCTCGTATGACGCCAAAGTTGTTGGCGTGGACGAGCAGACCGACCTGGCGGTGATCCGCGTCCAGGGGAAGACGGACGTTATCCCGGCTAAGATTGGCAATTCCGACGCCGTGCAGGTGGGGGACTGGGCGGTGGCCATCGGCTCTCCGTTCGGCTTCCAAGCCACGGTGACCGCTGGCATCATCAGCGCCACGGGGCGCGACATCGAGGGGGAAAGCACCCAGTACCAGCATTTCCTCCAGACCGATGCGGCCATCAACCCCGGCAATAGCGGCGGGCCTTTGCTGAACATTCGCGGCGAGGTGATCGGCATCAACACGGCGATCGCCTCCACCACGCGCGGATACCAGGGCATTGGTTTCGCCCTGCCCATCAATACCGCGGCCGAGGTCTACAACCAGATCATCAAGAACGGCAAGGTGACTCGCGGCTCCATCGGGATTCGATACGACGGAAGGGCCGATCAAACCCAGGCCAACTTGAAAATCGCCGGCGTTGCGGAAGGCGTTTTCATCGGATTGGTGGCGCCCGGCGGTCCGGCGGAAAAGGCTGGAATCCAGCCTGGGGACGTCATCGTCTCCTTCAACGGCAAACCGGTGCACGACGGCAATGACTTGGTGAGCCACATCGTCTCCACGCCGGTCGGTACGGCGGTCACCCTCGGTGTAATGCGCGACGGCAAGCGCGACAACTACAAGGTAGTGGTCGGGGACATCGCCCAGATCTTTCCCGAGACGAACGCGAACGGCGCCCAGCCAGGCGAAGTGAAGCCCGAGACCACTTCGGCGAAATTCGGCATGACGATCCAGGGCCTCACCGATCAGAAGCGCCAGACGCTCGGCGTCAAGCAGAGCGGCGGCATCCTGATCGTGTCGGTGGAGTCCAACTCGTTCGCCGATGATATCGGGCTGGCGCCCGACGACGTGGTGCTTTCGATCAATCGCCAGGACGTCAATTCGAGAGCGGACGTGGAACGCATCGAATCCACCCTGAAGGCCGGCGCGGCCGTGCAATTTCGCGTGCTGCGCAAGGCTGGACGGAATGGCGAATGGGCGCCCATGTTCCTGGCCGGCATGCTGCCGAATACGGTGCAGTAACGGTGGCTTGGACCGCTCCCTTTAGGAGCTGTGAAAAAATCGTTTTGAGCCGCAGATGAACGCCGATTAACGCCGATAGGATTTTTGTTTTCAATCCGCGTTGATCCGCGTTCATCGGCGGCCTGAATTCTTTCACGGCCGCTCAGCTAGCGGTTGGTGCGGTCATTTCATACCGAGCCTTAACGGTTGGGGGGAGCAGCGCCTTGCGGGGCAGTACCAGCCGGATTCGCCGGAGCCGGAGCGTTGGGCGCGCCACCCCGCCCGCCTCCACGCGCAGGCTGACTCAAGTAAGTAGCGATGTCCTTGGCGGCTTTGGTTTCCACGTCAGGCTTTTGCAGGAAGCCGAGATCGCGGAACCAGTCGATGAAGCGGTATTGCCACGTGCCATACGGCGTGTTGTTGCGGTCCGTCAAACCGCCGGTCATGTGGCTGCCGTCGGGCAAGGCGTCGCCGGGGTGGCGGCCATTGGCGTAAATGTGCATCTCGATGTTCGGCACTCTGATGGCCAGCATCGCGGCAAAGTATTCGTTCGCCCAGACAGCATGACCTTGGTCGTCTGAGCCGGCGCAGACGATGAATGCGGGAGGAACGTTGCGCGGAATCGGCGGGGCTGTGCGCCCGCGGGCGAAGGGCGAGGGACCGGGATAGATGATGTCGGCGAAGTCGGGGCGCGAGGTGATTCCCGCAAGAGGATCGCTGGGATCGCTGTTCTTCTTGTCGAAGTCGCTAAACTGGACCGCCGCCGCGAAGACTAATTCGGCGCCCGCCGAAAAGCCCATGATGCCGATCTTGTTCGGGTCGATGTTCCACTCTTTGGCGTGAGCGCGCACCATGCGGATGGACTGGAGCGCATCGTATACCTCGTCGGTCTGCGGGTTGTAACCGTCACGGCGCAGGCGATTCCGCAGGATGATGGTGTTGACCCCGTAATTGTAGAAAAAGGGAACGAAATCGGAGCTCTCACTGCCGACGTTGAGGGTGTTGTGCCCGCCGCCCGCCGCCAGGATCACAGCAGCGCCGGTATTCAGGCCGCGATCGACCCTGTGTACTTCGATGGAGGGGTTGTGGATGTTGACGATGCTGTTGATGCGCCCCGGCACGTCCTGGCTCATGTTGTATTGCTCGGCCTCGTGGATTCGCTCCATCTTGAGGTAAGGCGAGCCGGGCGGAAAAAGAGTGACCACCACGCCGCCTTGCAGGATGGGCGTCGGAGCATACGGAGCGTCGTTCACCGGCCCTGGCTTCGGTACGCCGAGAGGGGCAGGCGTTGGGGGCAGCGTCGCGCGGGGAGCGGCGGTTGCGGGTTGCGGAGTGTCTTGCGCACTGGCGGCGGTCACCGCCAGCGCCGATAGGAGCAGCGGAGTGCAAACTGATACGATTCTATTTCTTTTCATAACGGTTGTGGATGAAATGGGGGCCGTTCACCCCCGTCCCTCATCGTGCTTCGACAGCCTTTTTCAAGACTATATCATGACCCGGCCCAGGCCCCACTCCTCCCCGCCCCGCATGCCTATATAATGAGTTTTTCCCATCGTACAGACTCTCAATACTCAAGGAGCATTCATGGCTGCAAAGCGCATTGGCATCCTCACGGGCGGCGGCGACGTGCCGGGATTGAATTCCGTGATCAAATCGGTGGTTTACCGTGGAAGCGAGATCGGCTGCGAGGTGATCGGAATTCGCCGCGGCTGGGAGGGCTTGACCCACGTCAACCTGGAAGACCCGGCGAGCCGCGCACGCTACATCCTGCCTCTGAACCGCGAGAACACCCGCAGCATCGACCGCACGGGCGGGACCTACCTGCACAGCTCGCGAACGAACCCTTCGAAAATGAAGAAGGTGCCTCCGACGCTGGAAGGACAGGATTTCCCCGTGAAGGAGTCCACCAAGAAGGGCATTACTTCCTCCGTCTACGACGTGACCAAGGCCGTGCTGAAGAACATCGACACGCTGGGGCTGGACTATCTGATACCCATCGGCGGCGACGATACGCTCAGCTACGCGGCCGAACTCGATCGCCAGGGCATCAACGTTGTCGCCGTGCCGAAGACCATGGACAACGATGTGCGGAACACAGAGTACTGCATCGGATTCTCGACCGCCATCACGCGCGCCATGGACGCGATCGAGCGCCAGCGCACCACGGTGGGCTCGCATGAGCGCATCGGCATTTTTCGTGTGTTCGGCCGCGACGCCGGCTACACCGCGCTCTACACCGCATACGTCACCTCGATCCGCTGCTGCATCCCCGAGTTTAAGGTGGACCTCCAGAAGCTCATCGGCTTCCTGATCGGCGACAAGAAGAATAACCCCAGCAACTACTCGCTGGTGATCCTCTCGGAAGGCGCGGAGTGGGAAGGCTACGCGGTCAAGGAATACGGAGAAGCCGACGCTTTCGGCCACCGCAAGAAGATGAGCGTGGCCGAAGACCTCAGCAACGAAATCAAGGCCGCCACGGGCGAAGAAACCATCGTCAGCGACCTGACGTACGATCTGCGCTCCGGCAGCCCGGACTTTGTGGACCGCATGGTGGCCACCACCTTCGCCGGCATGGCCATGGACGCCGTCGAAGAGGGCAGACACGGCTTCATGACGGCCATCAGCAACGGCTGCTACACCCTGGCGGAGATCCCCGATCCCAAGCTGGGGCCGCGCCACGTGGATGTGAACACCCAGTACAACACCGAACGGTACCGCCCCACCTACGACCAAAAGATGGGCCTGCCGGTGTTCCTCACCAAGGCGTAAGGCTTGAACTGGAAACGGCTGTTTTTCGGGGCCGGGCACGCCCTCGGGCGTAGGGGCCGGGCATGCCCGGCCCCTACCGAGCCGCACGTTCCGGAACTGCTCACCCCCGTACTGCGCGCCCGCATCCAATCCTCATTCGATCGGGCCGCGAGCGATGAGGAGCACTTCCCCTCCACCATCGACCCCCGCATTTACCACGTGAAGCTGATCCGCGAACACTTGGGCAGCCTTGCCCGCAAACGGGTGCTCGATGTGGGTTGCGGCAAGGGCCGGTTCGCGCGGGTTTTTCAAGAGCGTGAGCCCAAGGCCGAACTCTGGGGCCTTGACCTATCCGAAGTCATGCTCCGGCACGTCCCCGCCGGCATCCACACGCGCGCCGGCTCCATGACCGAGATGCCGTTTGAAGATGGATTCTTCGATGCCGCCTACGCCACCGAATCCCTGGAACACGCCGTGGAAATCGAGAAGGCCGTGAGCGAGATCTGCCGCGTGGTGAAGCCCGGCGGACGCATCGCCATCATCGATAAGAACGCCGGGCAATGGGGCAAGCTTGCGACGCCGGAATGGGAGCGGTGGTTCTCGCGCGAGGAACTGGAACGCCTGCTGGCGCGCCACTGCCGCCAGGTGACCAGCCGGTTCATTTCCTACTGGGAAGACGTGGAGCCGGACGGGCTGTTCCTGGCGTGGCTGGCGGTGAAGTAACCGCTCTCTTACGTTCGAGGCTCGGCGTCCGAAACCGAGCCGCGAACGTAAGAGAGCGGTTCTGACGCGCTACAGCACGTGATAGTAGCCGTCGCGCTCCAGGACTTCCACGGGGACGCCGAAGATGCTGCCGAGCGCGGAAGCGGTCAGCGCTTGCTCCGTGGGCCCGTCGCCGTGGATGCGGCCGTGGACCAGCGCGCGGGCGATGAGGATGCGAGCGTGGACTTGCCCGACCCGTTTGGCCCAAGAATCGCCACGTTCTCGCCCTGCGCGATGGATAGCGTGACGCCATCGGGCACGTCGCGTCCGCCGCGGCGGACGGCGCCGTCTTGAAAGTCGATGAGGGGAAGATCAGTAGCCATAGGCCATGATTTCCACACCGCCGAGCACCGTCATGCCGGGCATTCGGACGCCGGGAATCTCCTGGTAGGACGATCCGGTCATGTTGGTCATTTGCAGAAACGGGCGCACCCGCCCGCGGGATGAAGCGGCGTAGACGTCGAGCAGGGCATACGGGTCGCTCCCCAGCCGGTCTCGCACGCCCACCCGTGCGCGAAAGAGAAAACCCCTGGGCAGGCTCGCCTGCCACGCCGCTACGCCCGAGTGTTTCGGGTACTGGAACGTGTACTTGGTGAAACCGAGCGGCACGGTGTCCTGGGTGGCGCGCAGGCCGGTGTAGCGGATATCGATGGTGTGGGACGGCGCCGGAGCCCACCGCAAAGACGCCTCGACGCCGGTGAAATTCAGGTTCTGGATGTTCAGGGCGCGCCAGATGCCGTTCGGATCGCTTCGGTAATAGTCGATTCCGTCGCGCTCGCGCCGCGTGAACAAGGTCATGTCCGCGCGAATCCGAGAGGCCGGGTTCCAATCGACGCCGGCTTCATAGGTCCACGCCCGTTCGGGCCGCAGATTCGAGTTGCCCTGGTTGCCAGGATCGTGATAGTAGAGATCCGTATAGCTCGGAACCCGGAAAGCCCGGCTGGCCGAAGCGCGTATCTTCCACTTCGACGAAAGCCAGACGCCCCCTGCAACGGTGGGGCTGAACTCGCCGGAGAAACGCCGGTAAATCTCTTCCCGCGCGGCCAGAGAGAGCGAGAAGCGCCGCAACGCGCGAAAATCGATAGCGGCGTAGGCCGCGCCGCGCGCTCGCTGGTGGGTTCCCAGGTTGTTGCTCACGATGGACTCCCGCAGAGCCTCGGCGCCGTAGTACACCGTGACGGCCGAGGAGACCGGCTCGCGCCGCCGCACGGCAGCCTGCCAACCCTCGTCGGCATGATGGTTTGCGAAAACGGCGGGCTGGTCTCGGTAGAGTACGAAAAGATCGCTGTGCCGACGGAAGCTGAAGCTGGCCGTGGTCTTTTTCCCCAGTTCCTGCCGCCACGCCGCCAGCCACGTGTTGGTGTTCTCCCAGGAATTGAAGTTGCCGTAGAACTGGTCCGCGCCGAACGGGTGGTCCATGTAGCCCAGGGTGACGTCACCAGACCCGAGGCCGGTCGCAAAGTGCGTGGTGGAGGTCAGTTGCAGATTGCGGTAGTCGCGATCCGGCATGAATCCGGAGGAGAAGTCGCGCGCGGCCACGAGCTGTTCGGATACTCTTCCGGCCGAGCCGGCGAGCGAGACGCTCTGCTGGTTGGCGCCGAAATTCCCAAAGGCTGTGCGGAGCCGGATCTCGGTTCCCTCGGGCGGCGTGGTGATGATGTTGACGGCCCCCGCGACGGCGTCCGAACCGTACATGGTGGAACCCGAGCCGCGCAACACTTCAACGCGCGAGACCGCTTCCAGAGGCACGGGGATATCCATGTCGTGGTGTCCCGATTGCGCGTCGTTCATCCGCTGCCCGTTGAGCAGCACCAGCGTTTGGCCGAAGCTGGAGCCGCGGATCGACAGGTCGGCCTGCACGCCATCCGCCGCGCGCTGCCGAAGGTCGAGCGAGGGGTCGAGCGCAAGCAGATCCGCAAGGCTGTCGAGGAGCAGCGCCTGCTCGCGCGCGAGAAGGACGGTGAGCGTGCGGTCGATTTCTTCGAGCGAGAGGGGGGCGTACGTGCCCGTCACCACGACGGTTTCGTGCTGAGGCGGCAGGGCCGGCTGCGCGAGGCACACCGAGACCGCCAGCGGGAGAACCAGGAGGAGGGAATCCGAGCGCAAAGGCTATTGTACCCTACGGGGGCTGGACTCAAGATTCATTGCCACTTGAGCGTGTGGATTTGGCCAGGGGCCGCGGGCCGGGCGTGCCCGGCCCCACAGGGCGCGTGGCGGGCGAGGCATCGCCTCG